>R14__coassemble_387_pt1 | contig 33118 bp, 21 predicted proteins | sample R14__metabat2_high_PE_043 | metagenome-assembled genome bin R14
GGGGAGGTCCGCCTGCACCGGGTGCGCCGCCCATGCCCTGGGGAGGTCCGCCTGCACCGGGTGCGCCGCCCATGCCCTGGGGAGGTCCGCCTGCACCGGGTGCGCCGCCCATGCCCTGAGGAGGAGCACCTGCGCCGGGACCAGGTCCGGGACCCTTTCCGCCGGGTGTCGCAATGCCCATAAGCTTGTTATAAGCGCTCTGACCGGGATTCACAATATCCATGGGGCCACCCATATCCGGGCAAACCTGCTCGTGCAGGTACAGCCATTCGCCTTCCTCTTCATCATAGATGAAGTCGGAGCCATAGCGCTCCCAGAGTGTCAGGCCGTGATACTTTTTATTGGCATTTAAGGCTGTCAGGAGGATACCGGGAGTCAGGAAGGATGCACGGACAGTCTTGCCGTCATCAGCTGCCTCAATAATATCGGTAGCCAGCGTATGCATGGACAACTCACGGATGGAACGGGGATCAAACCACGCAATCTCATTAAACTGCTTCACGTTGTTTGTATAGCCACGGAGACCATCGGGATCGTAGTTGACAACAGAGTTATACCAGACCTCATCAAAGCCTACCATAACGCCGAACAGATGGCCCCAGGTTGCTTCTTCACTGGTATCCCAGAACTCGCCCCATTCTTCCTTGCAGTAGGAGGTTGCATGGAGATAGGTATGACGGGCATGCAGGTACTCGGCAGCCTGAACACCCTCAGCGTTATGAATACGTTCGGAAATTGACAGATGCTTTTTCATTTGCCCTGATACTCCTTTCTGTAGTTGGGATGGCCCTTGTGCCACTTCGGTCTGCCCTCATAGCCAAAGCCTTCCTCCGGATCGTAGGAATAATAGGCTGTAGGCGGCACAGTGGGATATTCGTCCGACCAGCCATAGCAGCGTGCATGGACAACATAGGGCTTGGTGGGAGTACCAAACTCCACGGCGGGCTCGATCTCAGAGGGTTCAGCAAAGGAGCTTACCTCACCGACGGAGGTACCTGCCTCATATTCGCAGTCATTGGAAATGATCACGTGCCAGATCTTCCATTCGCCGGAATCTTCTTTGACAAAGTCAGCGCAGACGCGCTCGGGATACCACATGGCCTTTACCTTGCCCTGTGCGTCGGAGGTGCATTTCACACCAAGGGAATACCAGACGCCCTTTGCCGTCTTGCCGTCACCGGCCAGAACCACGCAGGGGGTAGAGATATGATGGGCTACCAGATCACCGTAGCCAAAATTATCACGGATATTACGAAGCTCAGGGTTTGCTGCGCACTTTGCATCCAGTTCTTCCTGCTGCTTACGGGTATGCTCTACTACGTAATAATAGGATATTTCCTCCATACCAACGTAATAGCCCCAGTTGGAGCCCAGCGAAGCCGTCTTGCGGTATTTGGGCTCTGTTACCCACAGGGTATCCAGCTCCTTGCGGTGCTCGTTGTTCATATTCAGCACCTGACGGCGTGCCATCAGGTCCTTCACGGTTTCAATATCCCATACGCGGATGATGCGCTCATCATCAGAATAATACTGCTTCTTGCTCATGCCAGCGCCTCCTGACTCTCTGCACCATAGGTGAAGGTATTTTCAAAGGTATCATAGGGCTCGGGAACCCGGGGCTGCTTTGTAAAGGGACGGTTACCGCTGTAAAGCTCACGCAGCTTCATAGGCTTGTTGGGCTTTGCGATCTCAAGGCCTTCAAGCTCTGCGAATTCCTTCATAGGCGGGAATGCATCCCACTCCTTACCGGTACACCATTTCTGACCCGCAGGTGTGTCGACATCCTCCAGATAAAGGGCATGCCAGATCTTCCAGCTGTCATCCTCACGGATGAAGTCCATGCAGAGGCTGCCCAGCACCCAGTTGGAAACTGCACCGCGTTCGGAAACATCCGTAACCAAACCGAACACATAGAAATAGCCCTTGGCAGTTGCGCCATCGTCTGCAATCTCAATGATCGCATTATCCAGGGAACGGATCTCCATAGGGCCACGACCATAAAGCTGCTCGTCGGTGTACTCGCCAAGATCCTCAGGGAAAACCTTCTTCAGGACCTGAGCCTTCGCCTTGGTAGCTGCATCAACCGATGCATAGTAAGCCTCAAGTGCTTCCCTTCCTGCATAGTAGCCTTCGTTTACACCAAGAGAAATATCGTCGCGGGCAGACCAGAGCTGCTGCAGCATGGTGGGCTCCTTCTTCAGGAGGATGCTCATGACATACTTACCAGCCAGGTTTTTTACGTCGCGGCGGTCTTCAAAGCGTCCAACAAGTTCTTCTGTGTTGAATTTCATGATAGACATTCCATTGCTCCTTTCTGCATTTCTGCATATCATGTCAATATTATTATACCCTGATTTTCCCGGTTCTCATAATACGAAAAAGCTATAAGCTATTCCCTGAAGTTATACAGCTTCGTATCCAAAACACTGCTTTAAAAAGAGCGGCAGGCGATTGCCTGCCGCTCCGGTTCAGTGATTCAGCTTCGCTGTGGTCTCTTATTCACCACGGCTCATATAAGCTTCAATTGCCTCATCGCTCAGCTCTTCAAGGCGCTCGATGTCATAGGTGTTGACATCATCGATGAAGGAATCCCATTCGGACATATCCTTATCGCCGGTGATAAACTGCAGAACAGCAGTGGTAACCATGGTGGTAAGGTCAGTCATGATGGAGGAATACTCGGTCTGTGCGTCTGCGCTCCAGATGGAACCGGGAGCCTGTACGCTATCCGTATTGCGCATCCACAGGTCCAGAGCCTTGACCTGAGCGTCGGTGTAGCCCAGGAAGTTACGCTCGTTGATGCAGATGGAGGCAGGTGTAGAGGAGGTGTACTTGATCAGAGCCAGAGTGAAGTCATAGTCAGGGTTGTTGGTGACAAGATCCGTCAGCTCGGGCTCGCCATCCTCATTGTATTCGAAGGTTTCGCCTTCAATACCATAGTTGCAGAGCAGAATACCATCCTCAGAGTAGAGGTAATCAATGATGCGACAGCAAAGCTCAACATCGGGGGCAGAGCACGCAACAGCAGCGCCACCCTTGGAAATACGGGAGGAACCTGCGTCATCAAAGCCGCAGAGGTCGCCCTCATTCAGAACGATGGCCTGAACAGGCTCAACATCGCTCTCGGGAATATAGGCAGACAGATTGGTCAGGCCGTTGACAGATGTGGTGAAGAAGCCTGCGCCCTGTCCGGAGCCACCATCAGAGATGATCTCAGAATCCTGCGCAGTATTGTTCATAGTCACAGACATAAAGTCGCGGGAAATAAGGCCCTCTGCATACCAGTCAGCCATCAGCTGGACATAGTCACGGAAGCCATCCATCAGGACACAGTACTGGGTACCGTTCTCTTCGTCCCAGATTGTACCGCCGACACCGTTATCGGTGCCATTATAGGTAATACCAAAGGCAGAGTTCAGGGAGGAGTTGCCGTTTGCAGCGATCCAGAAGGGATAGGTGGAGTCATTCTCAGACTGGAAGGTCTTCAGGACCTCATAAAGGTCATCCACAGTAATGGGGGTTTCCAGACCATCGGCATCCAGCCAGTCCTGACGGATAGAGGGACCGGAGGAGGGGATCAGTGTGGACTGGATGTTTGCGGCCAGAACAATATTGCCATCCTCTGTGTAGAGGTCACGGGCAATGCTGGGGTTATTGTTAATGATATCGAAATAGTTGGGCATGACATCCTCATAGTCGCAGTAGTTGACGATGATATCGCCGGCGAGGTCGTCATAGTTAGAGCTGTAGAACATGCCAAAGTCAAAGATAATGTCGGGCAGCTCGTTTGCGTTGACCATCAGACTCATAGAGTCAGAAGCGGTCAGCAGGTTGGCGGTGGTGAACTGCAGGGTTACACCGGTGCGCTTCTGCAGCTCAGCGTAGACAGTGCCGTCAACACCGTAGTCATGGATGACCTCCATAACGGGTGGGACAACATAATCCCATGCAGTCAGAACAGTCTCTTCCTCTACCAGAGGCAGTGACTCTGCTTCTGCATAGGTGCGGACGATCTCGTTGCTGTAGGCCTCAGGCTCTTCGACTGCAGCCTCCTCTTCCACAGCAGAGTCCTCTGCTGCAGAGGCTTCTTCGGCCGCAGGTGCTTCTTCAGCCGCAGGTGCTTCCTCAGCTGCAGGAGCTTCCTCTGTTGCTTCTTCCGCAGACTCTGCAGCAGAAGCTTCTTCCGCTGTGCTCTGGCTGGCAGAATTGCCACAGGCCGCAAAAAGGCTCAGCAGAAGCGCCATGCAGAGCACAAGGCAAAGCAGGTTCAGATACTTTTTCATTTGCGTAAGCTTCCTTTCATAATAAGATACTACCTCATTATACGCTTTCTGTTTCGTATACACAATTACAAATAATCTATGCACTATAACCTGTGGTTATCGATTTTTTGAAAAGGAAAGAACGCCCCGGGCAGGAGCGTTCTTCGTCTGTATTTTAGTCTGCCATAAGCTTCTGCCGCGCAAAGTTGACCGTACCCTCCTGCATCTCGTCGATCCATTTGAGTGCTTTGCCGCAGCCCCGGGCAACGCATAGCAATGCCTCATCAGCCACATGGCATTTAATTCCGGTTGCCCGGTAGATCACCGTATCCATACCGTAGATCATACTGCCGCCACCGGTAAGCATGATCCCGTTTTTGGAGATATCCGCAACCAACTCAGGCTCAGTCTTCTCCAGTGTCGAACGAATCGCATAGAGGATATCCCGGCAGGGAGTCAGCAGGGCTGTGGAAATGTCAGTCGAGGTGATCTTAACCTCCTGCGGCAGACCACTGGAAAGCAATCTGCCCTTTACAGTCATAACCAGTGCCTCCGGTCTGGCATGGACACACCCGATTGCCATCTTGATCTCTTCCGCAGTAGAGGTTCCGATCAGCACCTGATAGCGTTCACGCACATACTGCACGATGGCCTCATCAAAGGCATCCCCCGCCACATCGATCGAGGTGGACTTTACAACATTATTCAGGCTCAGGACCGCAATATCCGTAGTCCCGCCGCCGATATCCACTACCATATTACCTTCGGCATTTTTGATATTCATGCCTGCGCCCAGCGCTGCAGCCAGCGGTTCCTCAATGAGGTAGACACGTCTTGCTCCGGCCTCTGTTGTGGCCTGGATCACGGCACGTTCCTCTACGCCGGTAATCCCACTGGGAACGGCAACGATAACACGCGGCTTTACCAGAGAAGCACGGGTCAGCTTTCTCAGAAATGCAGAGAGCATGGTCGCCGTCATATCGTAGTCTGAGATTGCCCCCTTCTCCAGCGGACGAACAGCAACAATATTGCCGGGAGTTCTGCCCAGCATTTTCTTGGCATCGGAGCCAACCTTCAGCACCTTTCCGTTGTTTCTGTCCAGTGCAACACAGCTGGGCTCGTTCACCAGAATGCCCCTGCCCTCAAGATAGACCAGCACAGAGGTTGTGCCCAGATCAATACCAATATCTCTGGATAATTTCATATAAATGTCCTCATTGTTTCGTCAGAACTTTTTGGCAGTATACGCAAGTGCTGCGCATATCACCGAACGTGCACCGGCAGTCAGCAGCGTCTGCGCTGCTTCATTCATTGTAGCACCGGTGGTCAGAATATCATCGATCAGAAGGATTCGCTTACCTGTAACAGCCTCAGGTGCTGATACCGCATAGGCTTCCCTGACATTGTTCTTTCTCCGGTCCGCACTGTCCATACCGGACTGTGCAGAATTATCCCGGACCTTCTCCAGTGTTGAAACCACACTTTCTCCCATCGCCTTTGCCGCAGCCTCCGCCAGCAGTCCCGCCTGATCATATCCGCGGGTCCGCAATCGCTGACGGCTGACCGGTATCCAGGTGATCAGGTCGTACTCGCCGGCAAGCTCCGATTGGATGGCTGCCGCAAGTAGCAGGCCAAAGCTGTCCGCATATTCCGGGTGGTCATTAAATTTAAAGCGTGTGATTGCCTGCCGTACACTGCCCTCATAGCGTAGAGGCATAACACACTTTCGAAAGGAAGTACCTTCTACGGAAATGGGCATGCCGACCAGCTTCTGCCGACAGTCTTCACAGATCCCGCCTTTTTCACGCGGTAGAATACAACGGCAAAAATGGCATTTAGGCGGAAACAGCAGATCCAAGAACAGCTCCAGCAGTTTCATATTATTCGCCCTGCTGCAGTCTGCTGATCAGGCCGCTGAAGCGCTTTGACTGACGGTTATTTTTCACCATCTGTGCGATCACTTCAGGATCACCCACAAGGATCAGAAGTTCCCTGGCTCGGGTGATTGCGGTATAGAGTATGCTGCGCGTCAGAAGGTATGGGTTCGCCTGAGAGACAGAAAGAATTACCGCACGGTATTCACTTCCCTGGCTCTTGTGCACAGTCATGGCATAGGCCAACTCCAGTTGTCCTAAAAGATCAAAGCTATATTCTACGGATTTATCGTCAAACTGAACCGTCATGGTTTCTTCGTTGGGGTCAATCTCAAGGATCTTCCCCACATCGCCATTGAACACACCTGCACCAAGTCCGTGCCCATCGGCCTTTGTCCATATTATATCATAGTTGTTTTTGATTTGCATTACCCTGTCACCTTCACGGAAGGTAAATTTTCCGTGTTTGCGTTCACGTTTTGTAGGTGACGGTGGGTTCAGCGCAGCCTGCAGCAGAAGATTAAGATTAGCTGTACCGGCATCGTTTTTACGCGTAGGGCTGAGTACCTGGATCTGCTCGGGAGGAATTCCCATATTCTGGGGAAGCCTGCGTGCACAAAGATCTACCATCGTGGTGACACTACGGGAAATATCACGTCTGGGGAGGAAAAAGAAATCCTTGTTTTTGACGGTAAGCTCAGGCATCTGCCCCTGATTTACAGCATGGGCATTCATGACGATCAGGCTCTCTTGTGCCTGCCGGAAAATTTCTGTCAGCCGGACCATCGGGATGTTTCCGGACTCGATCAAATCCGAAAATACACAGCCCGCACCAACAGAGGGCAACTGATCCGGGTCGCCCACAAGGATCAGTCGGCAATCCGGCTTCATAGCACGGAGCAGTGCGTCCATCAGGATGATGTCTACCATGGACGTTTCATCCACGATCACAGCGTCCGTATCCAGAGGCTCCTCTTCATTTCGTGAAAATTGAAGACCGCCATCCTCTGCAGAATACTGCGTTTCGAGCAGCCGGTGAATCGTAGAAGCCTCACGGCCGCAGAGCTCACTCATACGTTTTGCTGCACGACCTGTAGGTGCAGTCAGGACCGTCCTGATTCCTAGGCGTTCAAAGAGCGCAAGGATCCCGTTGACGGTTGTGGTTTTTCCTGTACCCGGTCCACCGGTCAGAAGCATGACCGTACTCTCCGCTGCTTTACGGATCGCATCCAACTGATTTTTTGCATAGGTGGTATCCAATTCCTTTTGAATCGCGCGAAGTGAACCATCCAGTCTCGAGGGAACGGTCTGCGTTGACTTTGCCATATCCAGCAGACGTTCTGCAACATAGGCTTCTGCCTTATAATACTCCGGAAGATAGCATGCCTTCACCGGCGCTTTATTTTTCGGCTTCAGATGATCAATAACAATATACTCTGACATGTTCATATCACGCATACATTCATCCACAGCAGCAGGCGCAACACTGAGCATCGATGCGGTTGCCTCACAAAGCTTATCCGCCGGCAGGTAGGTGTGTCCGTTTCCCAGATTATGCCGCATATTGAAAAGCGTTGCTGCACGAAGTCTGCGCTCATCCTCTGCCTCTATGCCGCGGCGGATAGCATAAGCATCAACCACCGGAAATTCGGCACCGAAAAAGCTGTCAGTCAGAAGGTAGGGATCATCTTCAAGCGCATCCAGCGCAAGATCACCATAGGCCTGAAACAAAGGCATGGCAAGCTCTGTAGGAAGCTTGTTCGCCATAAAATACTCCAGAATCTTACGGACTCCGAACTGTTTTTGAAAGCTCTGCCCAATCTGTTCCGCCCTTGCAGGGCTGATCCCCGGTACCTCCTGAAGCCGCATGGGCTCCTGTTCCATAATGCGCAGGGTATCCTGACCAAAAATCCGAACAATGCGGGATGCAATTTTTGCCCCGATGCCCTTGATCGCGCCGGAAGCAAGATATTTTTCTATAGAATTAGCATCGGCGGGCATCATGCTCTGACACACCTCAACGCGCAGCTGCGTACCATGGGTAACGTGACTCTCCCAATGGCCGGTCAGCAAAAGACGTTCTCCTGCCACACAGGGGGGCAAAATTCCGACTGCAGTGATTTCCTCGCCGTCCTCTGTTTCCACGCGCAAAACAGTATATCCGTTTTCATCATTCAGATAGACAACCGCGATCACAGAGACCTGCAGCTTAACCTGTTCAGAAGAACCGGTTTCGAGCATGATTTCACATCCAATCCAGAAAGAAATTAAAAGTCAGAGAAAGATTGAAACACCATAGGTGACAAAAGAAACAATCACCCCGGCGATCAGAACACCCAGCGCAATGATTGGGAAGGCATTTTTCAACCGGATATTAAAGAGGGCCGCAACCATCGCTCCGGTCCATGCGCCAGTGCCGGGAAGGGGGATTGCAACAAGCAGGCATAGCCCGAACATCTCGTATTTTTTCAGGAGTTTCTCCTTGGAGGCAGCCTTTTTTTCCATTTTTCTGACAAAACGATCCATCAATTGGTTTTTAGTCTGTAGCCAGGTAAAGACCTTTCTGGTAAACAGGATCAAAAAAGGAACAGGCAGCAAATTTCCGATAAAGGCAGCGACAAATGCAGCCCAAAAGTTTACACCAAGCCCAAGCCCAACAGGGATCGCGCCACGAAGCTCTATGACAGGAGCCATAGCGATCAGCATTATATACAGCAGATTACGCATGACACAACCTCCTTTTTCAGGTCAGTATTTTTATATTATAACGCATAAAGGACATAATTGGAAGCAGAGAATCTTACATATACCAGAATACAAAAGAGAGCCGCCCCGGATGGAGCGGCTCTCAAAATTGTCAATCGCTGTCAGGGTAAAGAATTACTCCTCGATAGCAGTAACGACACCGGAACCGACAGTACGGCCGCCCTCACGGATAGCGAAGCGGAGGCCTTCCTCGATAGCGATGGGGGTGATCAGCTCAACATGCATGACAGTGTTGTCTCCAGGCATGCACATCTCAGTGCCCTCTTCCAGAGTGATAACACCGGTAACGTCGGTGGTACGGAAGAAGAACTGAGGACGATAGTTGGAGAAGAAGGGGGTGTGACGGCCGCCCTCGTCCTTGGACAGGACGTAGACCTGACCAGCGAACTTGGTGTGGGGCTTGATGGAGCCGGGCTTACACAGGACCTGGCCTCTTTCAACTTCCTTCTTGGTAACACCACGGAGCAGAGCGCCGATGTTGTCGCCAGCCTCAGCGAAGTCGAGCAGCTTGTGGAACATTTCGAGGTCGGTGCAGACGGTGCTCTTGGGCTCGTCGTTCAGACCAACGATCTGGACAGGCTCGTTCTTCTTGATAACGCCACGCTCAACACGACCGGTAGCAACAGTACCACGGCCGGAGATGGTGAAGACGTCCTCAACAGGCATCAGGAAGGGCTGGTCAGCCTTACGGTCGGGAGTGGGGATCCAGGTATCAACTGCATCCATGAGCTCCTTGATGCAAGCATACTCAGGAGCATCGGGATCGGTGGACTCAGAGATCAGAGCGTTCAGAGCGGAACCCTTGATGATGGGGGTGTCGTCGCCGGGGAACTCATAGGTGTCGAGGGTCTCACGAACTTCCATCTCAACAAGCTCGAGGAGCTCTTCGTCGTCAACCTGATCGCACTTGTTCAGGAAAACGAGAACAGAAGGAACGTTAACCTGGCGAGCCAGCAGCAGATGCTCCTTGGTCTGAGCCATGGGGCCATCAGTAGCAGCAATAACGAGGATAGCGCCGTCCATCTGAGCAGCACCGGTGATCATGTTCTTGATGTAGTCAGCATGGCCCGGGCAGTCAACGTGAGCATAGTGACGAGCTTCGGTCTCATACTCAACGTGTGCAGTGTTAATGGTGATACCACGCTCGCGCTCCTCAGGAGCCTTATCGATGGAGCTGTAGTCGGTGTAATCAGCCTTGCCCTGGAAAGCCAGGTACTTGGTGATAGCAGCGGTCAGAGTGGTCTTGCCGTGGTCAACATGGCCGATAGTACCAATGTTAACATGAGGCTTATTTCTTTCGAATTTCTGCTTGGACATTGGAAATTTCCTCCTTAGTATTTAAAGTTTATGTCAATGAGTATAATATACAACAGTTTAGAGAATGTGGCAAGATAAATTTTATCAGCCTTTGCTTCTCTTGGCAACCAGTGCTTCCTGCAGGCTCTTGGGCAACTCGATGTAGGAGTTAGGCTCCATAACATACTGGCCACGGCCCTGAGTGCTGGAACGCAGGTCGGTTGCATAGCCGAACATCTCGCTCAGAGGTACATTTGCAGTAACCTGAGAGGAACCGTTCTGGGTCTCCATGCCCTTAACCTCACCACGACGGGAGCTGATATCACCGATTACGGTGCCCATGTACTCCTCGGGAACGGTAACGACAACCTTCATGATGGGCTCGAGGATCACAGGCTGAGCCTTACGGCAGGCATCCTTGAATGCCATGGAGCCGGCGATCTTAAAGGCCATTTCAGAGGAGTCGACCTCGTGATAGGAACCATCGTAGCAGGTAACCTTAACGTCAACCACAGGGAAGCCGGCGAGAACACCGGACTGCATAGCGCCCTGAATACCTGCATCAACAGCGGGAATATACTCCTTGGGGATTGCGCCGCCAACGACAGCGTTGACGAACTCGTAACCCTTACCGGACTCGTTGGGCTCAACGATGATCTTACAATGACCATACTGGCCCTTACCACCGGACTGACGTGCATACTTGGTATCCTGGTCGACCTTCTTGCGGATGGTTTCCTTATAGGCAACCTGAGGTGCACCAACGTTTGCTTCTACCTTGAATTCGCGAAGCAGACGGTCGACGATGATCTCCAGATGGAGCTCGCCCATACCGGCGATGATGGTCTGGCCGGTTTCCTGATCGGTGTAGGTCTTGAAGGTAGGATCCTCTTCAGCCAGCTTTGCCAGTGCAACAGTCATCTTCTCCTGACCGGCTTTGGTCTTGGGCTCGATGGCAACACGGATAACAGGATCGGGGAATTCCATGGACTCCAGGATGATCGGATGGTCTTCATCGCAGAGGGTATCACCGGTGGTGGTGTTTTTCAGACCAACTGCAGCAGCAATATCACCGGAATAAACCTTATCAAGATCTTCACGATGGTTTGCGTGCATCTGCAGCATACGGCCAATACGCTCGGTGTTGTTCTTGGTACTGTTCAGAACAGCGGAGCCCTTATCCAGTGTACCGGAGTACACACGGAAGTAGGTGATACGGCCGACATAGGGATCAGTAGCAACCTTGAATGCCAGGGAGGAGAAGGGAGCACTGTCATCAGCAGGACGCTCGTCCTCTTCGCCGGTATCGGGGTTGATGCCCTTGATTGCGGGGATGTCAACAGGAGAGGGCATGTAGTCAATGACTGCATCCAGCATCTTCTGAACACCCTTGTTCTTGTAAGAAGTACCACAGGTAATGGGAACACACTTGTTCTCAATGGTGCCCTTACGCAGTGCTGCACGGATCATGTCAGCGGGGACATCCTCACCTTCCAGAACCAGCATCATGATCTCGTCGTCGAGATCAGCAGCGGCATCCAGCAGCTTTTCACGATACTCTTCGGCAAGGTCCATCATGTCAGCGGGAATCTCTTCCACGCGCATGTCCTTACCCATATCGTCGTAGTAAACGTCAGCGTTCATTTCAATCAGGTCGACGATGCCGCGGAAGTCTCTCTCAGAGCCGATGGGCAGCTGGATTGCAACGCCGTTGCACTTCAGGCGATCATGGACCATAGTCAGAACACGGTAGAAATCAGCACCGGTAATATCCATCTTGTTGACATAGATCATACGCGGTACATGGTAGTTATCAGCCTGACGCCATACGGTCTCAGACTGGGGCTCAACGCCGCCCTTTGCGCAAAGGACAGTTACAGAGCCGTCAAGGACACGGAGAGAACGTTCGACCTCAACAGTAAAGTCAACGTGACCCGGGGTGTCGATGATATTGATACGATGAGAATCGTACTGATTCTGAGAACCACTCCAGAAACAGGTGGTAGCAGCAGAGGTGATCGTAATGCCACGCTCCTGCTCCTGAGCCATCCAGTCCATGGTAGCAGAACCGTCGTGGGTCTCACCAATCTTGTAGTTTACACCGGTGTAGTAGAGAATACGTTCGGTGGTTGTAGTCTTACCGGCATCGATGTGAGCCATGATGCCAATATTTCTTGTCCTCTCAAGACTAGTCTTTCTTGCCATCGTGATACTCCAATCTTACCAGCGATAATGGGAGAATGCCTTATTGGCTTCTGCCATCTTGTGAGTCTCTTCGCGCTTCTTAACAGAACCGCCGATACCATTGCAGGCATCCATGATCTCACCGGCGAGTCTCTCCTTCATGGTTCTCTCGCTTCTCTTGCGGCTATAGGTAGTCAGCCAACGCAGGCCGAGAGTCTGACGGCGCTCGGGGCGGACCTCCATAGGAACCTGATAGGTTGCACCGCCGACACGGCGAGCTTTAACCTCCAGGGTAGGCATAACAGCCTCCATTGCCTGAACGAATGCATCCAGGCCGTTCTTGCCGGTCTTCTGCTCTACGATCTCGAATGCATCGTAGACGACCTTCTGTGCAACGCCCTTTTTGCCGTCCAGCATAATGCTATTGACCAGCTTTGTAACCAGAACTGAATTATATACGGGATCCGGAAGAACTTCTCTCTTCGGAACATTACCTCTTCTGGGCACTTCGCTTCCCTCCTTCATAATATGATTTCATAGGTACTTCAAAAGCTTTACAGCTTCCGTTGGTGCCTGGCCGAGAGGTTTCAATCTATATGAAAACGACTCCAGGCAAGGCAGCGCCTTGCGCATCGCGCATAAGCAAATTTAAAGTTTTGACTGGGGAAGAATTACTTCTTCTTACCGGCCTTGGGTCTCTTGGCACCGTACTTGGAACGGGACTGCATACGACCCTGAACACCCTGGGTATCGAGAGTACCACGGATGATGTGGTAACGGACACCGGGAAGGTCCTTAACACGACCGCCACGGATCAGAACCACGGAGTGCTCCTGCAGGTTGTGGCCAACACCGGGGATGTAAGCGGAAACCTCCATACCGTTGGTGAGACGTACACGGGCAATCTTACGAAGCGCAGAGTTAGGCTTCTTGGGGGTGGTGGTACGGACAGCGGTGCAGACACCTCTCTTCTGGGGAGAAGACTGATCGGTGGCTTCATTCTTCAGGGTGTTAAGACCCTTCTGCAGTGCAGGTGCAGTGGACTTGGTAGCAAGATCCTTTCTGCCCTTTCTGACGAGCTGGTTAAAAGTAGGCAAAGTGCTTCCTCCTTTCCTGAATGATATGATATATTATCCCGGGCCTTAAGCCCGTTGGGATTTGGATCAGGCGCGTATCAGCGCCGCAACAGCAGCTCCGACCTCGATGCCGCAGGCTTTGCCAAGCTCTGACATGGAAGCGGCCTCTTCAAGCGCTACGCCAGCTTCTTTGCATGCTTCAACAATTGGGTCTGTCAATCTGGGATCGGCATCGGCTGCCACAAAAACCTTTTCAGCGGTTCCTTCTCGGAGTGCTTTGCGCAGCTGCTTGATCCCGACAATCTTATTTTTGGTCTCGAGCTCCGTTAGCATTGCGTTTCCTCCGTTTTTGCGCATTTTCTTCATCGCGCAACATGATAAATTATAACAAATCATTACAGGCCCGTCAAGTGCTTATTCCAAGTATTTTACATAAATTTCGGTCATCGAAACAATGCGCCTCCGGCAAAATGCCGGAGGCGCAATATGTTGATTTTAAACGATTTTTCAGGCCTGCTTACAGCTGCTCACTGTCGATCATATCCTGGGTAACAGGAGACTCAGGAGTAGTCAGCAGATTGTAATCACGGTATGCCATGAGGCCGGAGCCGGCGGGGATCAGCTTACCGATGATAACGTTCTCCTTCAGGCCCTCCAGAGGATCGATCTTACCCTTGATTGCCGCATCGGTCAGGACCTTCGTGGTCTCCTGGAAGGATGCTGCGGACAGGAAGGAATCCGTTGCCAGGGACGCCTTGGTGATACCCATGAGGATCTGCTTGTAGGTGGCCTTCTGAAGGTCGGTCTCACCGTCATCGATTCGCGCCTGGATCTCATTGTTGGCATCGATCAGCTCGATGATGTCGATGGTGCTGCCGGAGAGCAGGTTGGTATCACCTGCATCATCCACAGTGACCTTGCGCATCATCTGACGGACAATGATCTCAATGTGCTTGTCGTTGATATCAACGCCCTGCTGACGGTACACGGACTGGACCTCCTGGATCAGGTAGTCCTGAACAGCCTCGGTGCCGGAAATACGCAGAACATCATGAGGGCTCAGGGAACCGTCGGTCAGACGGTCGCCGACAGCAACAATGCTGCCCTCGCTCACCTTCAGGGTCATGTTATGAGGAATCTGATACTGCTTGACCTCACCGTCCTCAGCGGTAATGGTAACAGGACGGTAGCCGGTTCTTGCGGTATCATCAATGGATACCTTACCGGCAATCTCAGCCAGCTGTCCCATCTTCTTGGGCTTACGGGCTTCGAACAGCTCTTCAACACGGGGAAGGCCCTGGGTGATATCATCACCTGCAACACCGCCGGTATGGAAGGTACGCATTGTCAGCTGGGTACCGGGTTCACCGATGGACTGTGCAGCAATGATACCGACTGCCTCGCCAAGGTTGACTTCTTCAGAGGTAGCCAGGTTCATACCATAGCAACGGGCACAGACGCCGCTGCGGGCGCGGCAGCCGAGCACGGTACGGATCCGGACCTTGTGAATGCCGTGAGCCTCGAGCTTCTTGGCATCGTCCTCCATCATCAGCGTATACTTGGAGATCAGCAGTTCGCCGGTCTCGGGATCGCAGATATCATCGACAGGATAACGGCCACGGATGCGGTTACCAAAGGTATCCACAATCGAGCCCTTATCATCCACAACCTCACCAACGGTAATGCCATCAGTGGTACCGCAGTCCTTCTGACGGACGATCATATTCTGGGCAACATCGACCAGACGACGGGTCAGATAACCGGAGTCTGCAGTACGCAGTGCGGTATCGGTCAGGCCCTTACGGGCACCACGGGATGCAATGAAGTACTCCAGAACGCTCTGGCCTTCACGGAAGTTGGATTTAATAGGAATTTCGATGGTCTTACCGGAGGTATTCGCCATCAGGCCGCGCATACCGGCCAGCTGACGGATCTGGCTCATAGAACCACGGGCACCGGAATCCGCCATCATGTAAATGGGATTGAAGCGTCCCAGGTTCTTCTGCAGGGCATCGGTAACCAGGTTGGTGGTTTCTTCCCACTGGGCGACCGTCAGGCGATAGCGTTCATCGTTGGTGATAAAACCGTTGCGATAGTAGTCATCGATCTCAACAACCTTCTCCTCAGCTTCGGCAATGTAGCCGGCCTTTTCCTTGGGGATGGTCATATCCGCAATGGATACCGTCAGGGCAGCCAGTGTGGAGTGCTTGTAGCCCAGTGCCTTGACCTTATCCAGCATTTCTGTGGAAATGGTAAAGCCGTTTTTACGGATGCAGCGGTCAATGATCGCAGACAGCTGCTTCTTGCCGACCTGGAAGCCGACCTCAAGGTCGAAGCACTTCTCGGGATCGCTGCGGTCAATGTAGCCCAGGTTCTGGGGCAGTGCGTTGTTAAAGATAATGCGGCCGACGGTTGCATCAATAATGCGGGACTTTTCAACACCGTCGATTTCGCGGGTCACACGCACCTTGATGGGTGCATGCAGGCCAACAACCTTCGCATCATAGGCCAGCATAGCCTCATCCACAGAGGAGAAAACCTTGCCGGTACCGATTTCGTCCTCCTTGACGATGGTGAGGTAATAGGTACCGAGGATCATATCCTGCGTAGGAACGGTGACAGGCTGACCGTCCTGCGGGCGGAGCAGGTTGTTGCTGGACAGCATCAGCACGCGGGCCTCTGCCTGTGCCTCTGCGGACAGCGGCACATGGATTGCCATCTGGTCACCATCGAAGTCGGCGTTAAATGCCGTACAGCACAGGGGGTGCAGCTTCAGCGCACGGCCCTCGACCAGTACAGGCTCAAAGGCCTGAATGCCAAGACGGTGCAGTGTAGGTGCACGGTTCAGCATGACCGGGCGGTCCTTGATGACATATTCCAGTGCATCCCAGACCTCGGTCTTGCCCTTGTCGATCATCTTCTTGGCAGACTTGATATTGGTTGCGGTGCCGTCCTCAACCAGCTTCTTCATAATGAAGGGACGGAAGAGCTCCAGCGCCATCTCCTTAGGCACGCCGCACTGATAGAGCTTCAGCTCGGGGCCGACGACGATAACGGAACGGCCGGAATAGTCAACACGCTTGCCCAGCAGGTTCTGACGGAAACGGCCCTGCTTACCCTTCAGCATATGGGACAGGGACTTCAGCTCGCGGTTGTTTGCGCCGGTAACCGCACGGCCGTAACGGCCATTATCGATGAGGGCGTCCACTGCCTGCTGCAGCATACGCTTCTCGTTACGCACAATGATATCCGGCGCATTGAGCTGGATCAGCTTCTTAAGACGGTTGTTGCGGTTAATGACGCGGCGGTACAGGTCATTGAGGTCGGAGGTCGCAAAACGGCCGCCGTCCAGCTGTACCATAGGACGGATCTCGGGGGGAATGACCGGAAGTACATCCAGGATCATCCACTCCGGCTTGCTGTCAGACTGACGGAAGGCCTCAACGACCTCCAGACGCTTGATCAGGCGGAGCTTCTTCTGGCCGCTGGATTTTTTCAGCTCTGCGCGCAGGGTCTCGGAGAGCTCCTCCATATCCAGCTCAGCAAGCAGAGTCTTAATGGCTTCGGCACCCATCGCTGCCTTGAAGTCATTTTCGTACATTTCTCTCGCTTCACGATACTCCTTCTCAGAGAGCACCTGATATTTCTTCAGGGGCACATCACCGGGATCAGTGACAATATAGGACGCGAAGTAAAGTACCTTTTCCAGAATTCTGGGGCTAAGGTCAAGGATCAGGCCCATGCGGGAGGGAATTCCCTTGAAGTACCAGATATGGGAAACCGGAGCAGCCAGTTCAATGTGGCCCATACGCTCACGGCGTACCTTGCTCTTGGTAACCTCAACGCCGCAGCGGTCGCAGATCTTGCCCTTATAGCTGACCTTCTTATATTTTCCGCAATGGCATTCCCAGTCCTTGGTAGGTCCGAAAATCTTTTCGCAGAACAGGCCGTCACGCTCGGGCTTGAGCGTACGGTAGTTGATCGTCTCAGGCTTTTTTACTTCACCGTAGGACCAGCTGCGGATCGCATCCGGGGAAGCCATACCAATTTTAATTGCGTCAAAGGTTGCGTAGCTCATGGTTCACTCCCCTTTCTCAGTTATAATCGTCTTCACTGGTTTCAAGGCCAGTGTCGCTGTAATCAAAGCTTTCGATATAATCGGGCTGTGCAGTCTCAATGGTCTCGCCGCTCTCATCCAGGATATCATAGCCCTCTGCGTTGATCTTGTCATCGGAATCAACTACATAGCGGTTATTGCCCTCGGCCACATAGACGGTGGTATCTTCATCGTCATGGAGCTCAATCTCATTACCGTCCTTATCAAGGACGCGGATATCCAGGCAGAGGCCCTGCAGCTCCTTCACCATAACCTTGAAGGACTCAGGCACGCCGGGTGCGGGAACATTATGGCCCTTGACAATGGCCTCATAGGTCTTGACACGGCCGGTAACATCATCGGACTTGACTGTCAGGATTTCCTGCAGGGTATGCGCAGCACCGTAAGCCTCCAGTGCCCAGACCTCCATCTCGCCGAAACGCTGACCGCCGAACTGTGCCTTACCACCCAGAGGCTGCTGGGTAACGAGGCTGTAGGGGCCGGTGGAACGGGCATGGATCTTATCATCAACCAGATGGTGCAGCTTCAGGAAGTAGACGTAACCGACTGTGACACGGTTATCGAATTTCTCACCGGTACGGCCATCGTACAGGTCAGTCTTACCATCTTCCGCAAGACCGGCCATACGCAGGGTCTCAGTGATATCACTCTCGTTGGCGCCGTCAAAGACAGGCGTTGCGATATGCCAGCCCAGTGCGTGAGCAGCATAACCAAGGTGCACATCCAGCACCTGGCCGATGTTCATACGGGAAGGAACGCCCAGAGGATTCAGGACGATATCCAGCGGGGTGCCGTCGGGCATAAAGGGCATATCCTCCTCAGGCAGGACGCGGGATACAACACCCTTGTTACCATGGCGGCCGGCCATCTTATCGCCCACGGAAATCTTACGCTTCTGGGCAACATAGACGCGGACAACCACATTAACACCGGCGCTCATCTCATCGCCATTCTCACGGGAGAATTTCTTGACATCAACAACAAAGCCGCTTTCGCCATGAGGGACCTTCAGGGAGGTATCACGGACCTCCCGTGCCTTCTCACCGAAGATTGCGCGCAGCAGGCGCTCTTCAGCGGTCAGCTCGGTCTCGCCCTTGGGGGTAACCTTACCGACCAGATAATCACCGGAGGTAACCTCAGCGCCGATGCGGATGATACCGTTTTCATCCAGATCCTTCAGCGTATCATCGCCGACATTGGGAATATCGCGGGTGATCTCCTCGGGTCCGAGCTTGGTATCACGGGCTTCTGTTTCATGCTCTTCAATATGAATTGAGGTAAATACATCCTCACGGACAAGGCGCTCGTTCAGAAGGATTGCATCCTCGTAGTTATAGCCTTCCCAGGTCATAAATCCGATCAGGACATTCTTACCAAGGGAAATTTCACCATTGGAGCAGGACGGGCCATCCGCAATAACCTCACCCTTGCTGACACGCTGGCCAACGCTGACATTGGGACGCTGGTTCACGCAGGTACCCTGGTTGCTACGGGCAAACTTGGTCAGGTGATAGGTCTCGACCTCACCGATATCGTAGCGGACAGTGATGTCGGTAGCGCTGACCTTGGTGATCAGGCCGTCTTCCTTCGCAACGATACAGACCTCAGAATCCACAGCGGACTGGTGCTCGATACCGGTTGCGACAATGGGGGGCTCGGTGACCATCAGAGGCACAGCCTGGCGCTGCATGTTTGCGCCCATCAGTGCACGGTTTGCGTCATCGTTCTCCAGGAAGGGAATGAAGGAGGTTGCGACAGAAACCATCATTCTGGGAGAGACGTCCATATAATCGATGGAGTCGCGGTTTACAGAGATGATATCCTCGCGGTAACGGCAGGTAACACGCTCGTTGATGAAATGGCCTTCTTCATCAAGGGGCTCGGTTGCCTGGCAGATATAGGCATCGTCCTCCAGGTCGGCAGTCATGTAAACAACCTCATCGGTTACTACATGATTTTCCTTATCGATCAGACGATAGGGGGCAGTCAGGAAGCCATACTCATTGACCTTGGCATACTGTGCCAGGTAAGAGATCAGGCCGATGTTGGGGCCTTCGGGAGACTCGATGGGGCACAGACGGCCGTAATGACTGTAGTGTACATCTCGGACATCGAAGGATGCGCGCTCACGGCTCAGGCCGCCGGGGCCCAGTGCAGAAACACGACGCTTGTGGGTCAGCTCTGCCAGGGGGTTGTTCTGGTCCATGAACTGGCTCAGAGGGGAGGATCCGAAGAACTCCTTGATCACAGCGGTCACAGGGCGGATATTGATCAGGGACTGGGGTGTTACCTCATCCAGTGCCATAGTGGTCATACGCTCACGGACAACACGCTCCAGACGGGAGAAGCCAATGCGGAACTGGTTCTGCAGCAGCTCACCAACGCAGCGCAGACGGCGGTTACCCAGATGATCGATATCATCCCTGGTGCCCATGCCGCAGGTAAGGGTCAGCAGGTAGTTAATGGAGCCCAGGATATCCTTCTTTGTGATATGCTTGGGCGTCAGCTCCTCGATGTGGTCAATGCAGAGCTCCTTCAGGGCCTCGCCGGAGGCCTGCTCCATCAGGTCCTTCAGAATGTCAAAGTCAACCCATTCCTTGATGCCGATCTCGGCGGGGTCGAAATCAACAAAGTTCTTCATATCAACCATGTGGTTATTAAAGATCTTGACCTCACGGTCTTCGATCCGGACCCATGCCTCGCTTACGCCACGCTTCTGGATTTCTTCTGCCTGGGTACGGGTGATCACATCACCGGGCATAGCCAGAACCTCTCCGGTCAGCGGATCGGCAATGGGTCTTGCCAGCTCCTGTCCGGCAAGACGCTTACAGAGCTGAAGCTTTTTGGTGAACTTATAACGGCCTACACGGCTGACATCATAACGTCTGTTGTCAAACAGCAGCGCGTTCAGATAGCTGTCGGCACTGTCTACTGTGGGAGGTTCGCCGGGACGCAGCTTTTTGTAGATTTCAAGCAGCGCTTCGTTTCTGGTCTTGCATGGGTCGGCATCGATGGTTGCCAGCAGGTAGGGGTCCTCACCGAACATTTCGATGATCTGCTCATCAGTCTCGAGACCCAGTGCACGGATCAGGCAGGTAATAAAGAGCTTACGGTTTTTATCGATACGGACATAGAACTTCTTGCTGAGATCAGTCTCATACTCAAGCCATGCACCACGATAGGGGATGACAGTTGCAGAGTAGACGTGGTTGTCTGCCTTATCCGCGACATCGTCATAGTACATGCCGGGGCTTCTGACGATCTGGGAAACAATAACACGCTCCGCGCCGTTGATCACGAAGGTGCCTCCCTGTGTCATCAGAGGGAACTCACCCATGAAGATTTCCTGCTCCTTGATGACGCCAGTTTCCTTGTTACGCAGCATTACACGGACCTTGATAGGCTTCGCGTAGGTTGCGTCACGGTCACGGCACTCATCGACGGAATACTTCGGAGGATCGTTCATGGTAAAGCTCAGGAAGCTCAGCTCCAGATTACCGGTATAATCGGTAATCGTACCAACATCCTCAAAAACCTCCTGCAGACCTTCCTTCAGGAACTGCTCGTAGGATTTTTTCTGGATGTCGAGCATATTGGGCAGATTCAGGATGGTATCATGCTTCTGATAGGACTTTCTGAGGGTCTTGCCGTAGTATACGTCTTTCACCATTGCCATTGGAACATCACACGACCTTTCTTACCCGGCATGCCGGGAAAATAACCAGGATGATACACCCGGTAAAGTTGTCAGATTATTGATATTGCTGCTTGCCTGCATTCAATTCCTGTGATAGAATCTTTTCAGAATCTGTTATTGCGCACTTCCGCAGGATAGCATACCAGACATATAATTTACCGCAAACGATTTCTATTGTCAAGCGTTTGCGGTTTTTTTGTTTATTTTTGTTATTCTTTTGTATCATAGCGCTTTTACGGCTTTCCAATCTGTGCAGTTTGCAGACCCTGTCCGGATTTTTCTGTAACACACGCCGGTAGCAGACGAACAAGTGCGAATGCTGCGTTTTTTATAGTGGGCGTTCTTTTGTGTTCTCCTGCCTCCCGAACGGAAACAGGCCCTGCACCGGTTCGGTGCAGGGCCTGCAGCATGTTTTGATCAACCGCGTTTATTTAACCGTTTGTCCGGATCAAAACGGATCACTTGGCCAGATAACGGTCATAGGAAGCCTGATCGATCGCTTCCAGCTCGGAATAACCCATCTCTTCCAGTGTAGCGCAGTAGGTATCCCACTCTGCTTCGATATCTGCCTGACCGGTAATGAACTTCAGGCGCATCTCCTCCTGATAGGTCTCGAGATCGGACTGCAGATCAGCACGGGCCTCGGACTCATCGTTGGTGTAGGAGAGCCAGTTGGAGTTGGGATAGGTGTTCTCACTGCTGTCATAAGCTGCGACCCAGGTGGATACTGCAGCCTTCTGGCAGTCATTGTAGGTGCTCTGCTCAATGCTCAGATCTGTACGGCAGGGGAAGCCGGGGTTGATATAGAGGCTCAGGCAAAGCTGCCAGTCAAAGCCCTGATCATTGTTGAGGATCAGGTCGGTGAACTGATACTCGCCGTTCTCCTTGGTATAGGTAACACCCTCAGTACCGTAGTTTGCCAGCTCGAAGCCTGCATCAGAGAAGAGATAATCCATGTAGGACATGCAGAGATCCGGGCATTCACAGGTAGCGGAAACAGACAGGGAGTACTTATCGGAAGCCATAACGCCAACATAACCGGTGGTCAGCTGAGAGTCAGCATCCAGACGGACCTGGCCCAGAGGCGCCAGTTCAAAGTCGGGGTTGGTGGTAGACAGATAATAACCGGAGATAGAAGCAACGTCCTCGTTGAAGATACCGCCGTTATCGCTGTAGATAACATCCTCAGGAGGCTTGGTGTCGGACTCGTTGTAGGTAACAAAGTCCACATTGATATAACCGGCCTTGTAGTACTCGTTCATCTTGGTCAGGAAGGCCTTCATCTCATCAGTGCCATCCATCCAGGTGATCTGACCGTCAACAACCTTATTGGTTGCGCCATAGGCTCTGGCCAGCAGATCACAGTTGCCCTCGGAAAGAACAACCAGAGGATCGGTCATGCCGTAGTCCTTGAAAGCAGCCAGAACATCGTCCAGCTCTGCGATGGTGGTGGGGATTTCCTTACCCACTGCATCCAGCAGATCCTGACGGATGAAATAGCCCTGATCGGTGTAGTAGTAATCGGTGTACATGCCGATGAGCGCAGGCAGCTGGCCTTCGTCATTGACGCAGTTCTTGTAGATGTTGGGGTCAGAGATCATGATGCTGTAGTAATTGGGCGCATACTCCTGAACCCAGGGGAGCAGGTCGATGAGGACCTCGTCCTCAATTGCCTTGGCGCCGCCACCGGTATAGTTGGCAGCACCCTTCTGTACCATGTCGGTCAGATCGCCGGAGGCACAGCGGAGCATAAAGTCATCAGCGGAGGTCTCGGTGCTGACCGCAGTGATCTCCAGCTTAATGCCGGTTGCCTCTTCCAGCGCTGCAAACATAGCTGCGTCCTGAGGCTCGGAGATGGCGGACAGGAAGGGAGGCCATGCCTGCCAGTAGGTGATCACAGTCTCTTCCTCGACAAGAGGATAGCTGATCTCGGTGGGAACCCAATCGGGATCAATCGCGTTTGCTTCTTCTTCGGCAGCTTCTTCGGCAGCCTCTTCTGCAGCGGAAGCCTCAGCAGGAGCTGCAGCCTCTTCTACGGTTTCAGCCGCTTCGGCAGCAGCACTCTCGACTGTCTCGACAGCCTCTTCTGCAGCGGAAGCCACTGTCTCGGCAGCTTCTTCTGCAGCAGACGCAGCGGAATTGCCGCAGCCTGCAAACACTGCCAGCATCATGGCAACAGCAAGCAGAAGCGCAAGTGTCTTTTTCATAGATATTCTCCTTTCTTAATTGGGAAGACAGAATCCCATCTTCCATTTGATACAAATGCAGTATACCATGATTGCCGTTCCTGTGTCATTCGTCATTTTTCCATCTGAATTATCACTTTTCAAAGTAAGGCCATCATCCATGTGCAGGTTCCGCCTTTTTTACTTTTCCCGATAAAACCGCGAACTTTTCTCCCGGGTATGTGGTATAATCCCTTATGTATTTTAAGTTAGGAGGCGGTCCCTTGGACCACACGATCTGTCTTTTCAATGACGCCTTTCCGCCGGTCATCGACGGCGTTGCCAATGCCGTTGTCAATTACGGGCAGGAGATCACAGCCCTGGGCGGACAGGCTCTGGTTGTCACGCCGGATGTTCCCGGTGCGGATGATTCCGGGTTTTCCTTCCCGGTATTGCGCTATCCGAGCGTAGACACCCGAAAGCAGCTGGGCTATGTTTCCGGTCTGCCCTTTTCACCTGAGCTTGCCGGAAAGCTGCAGACCCACAAAGCAGAGTTGCTGCACAGCCACTGCCCCATGATTTCCACCTATCTCGCCCGCTCCTTCCGCGACCTGATCAATGTCCCACTGGTTCTGACCTACCACACCAAGTACGATATTGATATTGCCCGCGCCCTGCGCAGCCATGCGCTGCAGGAGGGGGTCCTGCACCTTCTGGTGGAAAACATCAGTGCCTGTGACGAGGTCTGGGTGGTTTCACGCGGTGCCGGCGAAAATCTGCGTTCCATCGGCTACGAAGGGGAATATACAGTCATGCATAATGGGGTAGACTTTCCAAAGGGGCGTGTATCCGACGCGGAGATTTCAGCCGTTACCGGCAGCTATGATCTGCCGGCCGGGCTTCCGGTTTTCATCTTTGTAGGGCGCCTCATGTGGTACAAGGGAATCCGGATCATTCTGGATGCCCTTGCGGCGCTTCAGGCAGAGGGGCAGTCCTTCCGAATGGTCTTTGTAGGTGGCGGCGGTGACGAGGCAGAGATCCGCGCACAGACAGAAGCACTTGGCCTGGCGCAGGTCTGTATCTTCACCGGTCCCATCAGCGACAGGCAGCAGCTTCGCGCCTGGTACTGCCGCGCAGACCTCTTTCTCTTCCCCTCCACCTTTGATACAAACGGTCTGGTCGTACGGGAAGCTGCCGCCTGCAGTCTTCCGTCTGCCATGATCGCCGGCAGCTGTGCAGCAGAGGATGTCACCGACGGCCGCAATGGTTTCCTGATTGAAGAAAACGCTGCTTCTCTGGCTGCCTGTATCCGAAGGCTGCTGGATACACCGGAACAGCTTCGTACCGTAGGCCGATGCGCTGCCGAAGAGCTCTATCTCTCCTGGGCAGATGCCGTCAAAATCGCCTGCGACCGCTACTCGCTTGTGATCGACAACTACAAAGCAGGCCGATATGCCTACCGCCGTGGTTTTGCCGAGGAGTTTTTACGTTCTCAGGGTAATCTGATGGACACACTCTGGGAGCTGGACTGTTTTAACAACAGTATTGCGCAGCGGATCTCAACCGAGCGTAAGGAGCTCCGGGAGGATCTTCGCAGACTGCAGGCCGACCTGCAGCAGCACAACGCTACGCTGCACGCGGGGGCTCAGCAGCATTTTCAGCAGCAGCGCAGGGAAATCCGTCAGCAGCTGGACCAGTTCTGGAATCGGCTTGACCGGTATCTGTGACCAATTACGCACATCAGAGCACAAAATGACCAATTATCGCCAAACGTCCGATTGACAAGCTATTGTGTACCCTTATAATAAAGTATGAGGTGATTGATATGAATCAGCGTTATCCCCATGCCATGTCCCCAATCCGGGTCTCTGGCAATCTTTTTAAAAACAGGATCATTCTGGCGCCGTCCACAATTCACTCCGCTAATGACGGCACCCTCTATCCCACCGAAGACAGCATCGCCTTCTTCGAGCAGCGCGCCAAGACCGGCGCAGCTATGGTTTACTGTGCAGGTGTCAAATACTGTGACGAGTATGACGACGGCGAGCATACCATCTGGGACACCAGAAAGCTGAACCACAAAAATAAGCTGGCCCATCTGGCCGAGCGGATCCATTTCCATGGCGCCCGCGCCGGTATGGAGATCATCGGTTTCTTCCCCGGTATCTATACCTGCTCCGACGGCAACTGCATCATGGGTTCCCCTCCGATTGGTAAGGAAGCTCCCAAGGAAATTCTGGATCAGACCAAGGAAGACATTGCCAATGCCTGCGCTGCACTGGTAGAGTGCGGCTTTGATGGTGTTCTCTTCCACTTCGGCCATTCCGTTCCCCTTGCCCAGTTCCTTTCTCCTCTGACCAACCATCGTACCGATGAATATAACGGCAGCACCGAGAACCGCTGTCGCTACATCTGCGAGATCCTTGACGCTGTCCGTGCCAAGGTTGGCAGAAAGCTTACCATTGAGGTCCGTATGTCCGGTTCCGAGTTTGAGCCCGGCGGTATCGATCTGGAAGAGGGCATCCGCATCGGTGAGATCATTCAGGACAAGATCGATATCCTGCAGGTTTCCGCAGGTATGGTCAACCGCCGCTGGATGACCTGGACTCATCCCTGCTCCCACCTGCCCCCGCATCCCAATGTGTGGCTGGCTGAGGCCTTCAAGAAATCCGGCAAGTTCCACATTCCGATCACCACAGTCGGTGCCTTCGGCAACCTGGCTGAGGCTGAAGAGGCTATTGCCGAGGGCAAGTGCGACTTTGTTGCCATTGCCCGTGCCTTTATCGCCGATCCCGACATGATGAAGAAGGGACTCGAAGGACACGAGGATGATATCGTTCCCTGTGTTAAGTGCATGCGCTGCCATGACTCCGCCGTCTACGGCCGTCAGTTTGCCTGTACCGTCAACCCCAAGGTCGGTCTGGAAGCTGCCATCAACAAGATGGTTCCCGCTCAGCCTGAGCGCGTAAAGAAGGTTGCCGTCATCGGCGGCGGCCCTGCCGGTATGAAGGCTGCCATCACCGCTGCAGAGCGTGGCCACGATGTCACCCTTTATGAGAAGGAAGCACAGCTGGGTGGTAACCTGAGCTTCTCTGATTATGTAGAGTTCAAGTATCCCCTGCGCTCCTACAAGGATTACCTGGCCTATCAGGTAGGCAAGCACAATATCCGCGTCTTCCTGAACACTGAGGCAACTCCCGAAATGATCGATGGCCAGTACGATGCCGTGATCATTGCGGTCGGTTCCGAGCCTCTGATCCTGCCTCTGCCCGGTATGGACAACGGCGTTGTCGCCACCTCTGTCTACGGTCATGAGGAGACGCTGGGCAAGAATGTTGTCATCATCGGCGGTGGACAGGTAGGCTGTGAAACCGCCCTGCACCTGTGTGAGAAGGGTATTCACGTCTCCATCGTCGAGATGCAGTCCAAGCTTGCACCCGATGCATCTGCAACCTGCCGTACCGAGCTTATGGTCCTGCTTGAGGACCAGGCTGCTGCAGGTATGTTCACCGAGCTGACCTCCGCGAAGTGTAAGTCTGTTGCTCCCGGCCTCGTTACCTATACCGATGCCGAAGGCAATGAACAGACTGTCAGCGGTGACACCATCATCCTGGCTTCCGGTATGCGCGCCAGAAGTGCCATTGCCGACAGCTTCATGATGACCTCCATCCCCGAATGCGTTGAGGTTGGTGACTGCGTCCGTGCCCGTACTGCCGAGCAGGCAACCCGCGAGGGCTACTACGCTGCAGTAAACCTGTAAGTATCATTCCTGATCTTCTGCCGCTCCGGTTCTGTCCGGAGCGGCATTTTTTGTTCTATTTTTTAACTTTTTGTCTTATTTATGTCATATATTCCCTTTTGATTTGCGAAATCTCCGTACTTTTTCAGATTTTCCTTGAAAACGCAGCAAAGCTATCCTATGATAGAAGCACAGTTCCGGCACATATACTCCAGAAAGGAATGATTCCTGTGAAGCATCAGATCAGACGTGCCCTCGCAGTACTGCTGCTTTTCTCTCTCTGCCTCAGCCTCCTGCCGGTTTCAGTGCAGGCCGCTGATTACATCGCCGCAGAACATACCGGTTCCAACGGCCGTCCCTACTATATTATGGTAAACCGTCAGTGTAATACAGTCACTATTTACAGGCTGGACGAAAACGGATATTATACCGTTCCATACAAGGCCATGGTCTGTTCCACAGGACGCAGTGGCCACGAAACACCGACAGGTACCTTCACCACCACCAGCCTCAAGAAACGCTGGTGCTATATGGTGGATGGCTCCTATGGTCAGTACAGCACCCAATTTTCCGGGAATTACCTCTTCCATTCGGTCTGCTACACTACAGCCTCCAACAGCGCCCTGATGACAGATGAATATAACCTGCTGGGTGATTATGCCTCCCTGGGCTGTGTCCGTCTTCAGGTTGAAGATGCAAAATGGATCTACGACAACATTGCCGCCGGCACCTATGTAACCGTTTATGACGGCACAACCCCCGGAGCACTCGGCAAGCCGCAGAAGGCAGTCTCCTATATCTCTGCCGACTGGGACTGTGGCTGGGAACCCACCGATCCGGCCACCGGCAACCCCTGGAAGGTCACCCTGACCGCCAGTGTGTCCTCCTGGAGCAGTGGCAGCGGCACTGTCAGCGGTAGCGGCAGCTTTCTGAAAACCAATACCGTCACTGTTTCTGCAAGCCCTGCACAGGGCAGCATCTTTGCAGGCTGGTATGATCAGGCAGGTAACCTGCTGAGCTCCAGCCCGGTATACAGCTTTATCCTGACTGACAGCACCCTGGTGGAAGCACTTTTCGAACGCTGCTATACACTGAAGGCTGTGGCCTCCAGATCCGGCAGCGCTACAGGCTCCGGTTCCTATCCGTCCGGTACCTCTGTTACATTGACTGCAACACCGTCAGGAAGCGCCACCTTTTCCGGCTGGTACAACAGCAGCGGCAGTTTCCTGAGCAGCTCCCCTGCGATGACAGTGACTACCGGCAGCAGTGATGACCTCTACTATGCCCTTTTCAGCGGCGATGTTTTTGTCGACCTGCCCGCCTCCTCCTGGTATACGGATACCGTTCTGGCCACCTATGCGCGGGGGCTCTTCAAGGGGGAAACACCGGTAACCTTTAACCCTAACGGTACAATGACCCGTGCCATGGCCGTTACCGTCATCGCGCGGCTGGCCGGCGTGGATAGTGCCGACTGGAGCTCTGCCACTACCACCTTCAGTGATGTTCGCGCCGGACGCTGGTATTACGGTTCTGTCTGCTGGGGTACCGAAAACGGGATCGTCAAGGGTCTCAGCTCCAGCCTGTTCGGTACGGACGAGCCCGTAACCCGTGAACAGTTTGTCACCTTCCTTATGCGCTACGTTACGGAATGTCTCCGTATAGAGCTCACCGGAGCCGACCTCACCTTTGCCGATGCCGACACTGTCAGCCCCTTTGCCGCCGTCTCCTGTGCACAGGCCTGTCAGATTGGCATTCTGAAGGGCTATACCGATAATACGCTCCGTCCAAAAGCTACCATGACCCGTGCCGAAGGCGCTACCCTGATCCTCCGGCTCGCCGAATGGCTGGAGGCACAGGAATAGTCACCAATTTCAAACCGTTCCCTCTGAGTCCTGCCGCTACAAACGCGGCAGGACTCTTTCTGATCAGGACACGATCCTACAGATATCAAAACACAACAGCTGCACTGTACTCTCCATTTTTTTACCTGCTGTTGGATTTGCCTACACCATATTGTCACAAATTCTCCCGCTTGCTATAATATTTCAGTAATAATTTGGCTGGTATACCCGGCCAGACAGGAGGAAAGAATATGAAAGTAAGAACAAGACTGCTTGCGCTTCTGCTTGTGGTCTGCTTCGTGGTCAGCTTCGCTTCCATTTCGGTTTTTGCAACCGGTATGGGCTCTGGCGATCCCGGCGCAGGCGGTGGAGACGCCGGCATGGGCGCCGGTGATCCCGGTGCAGGCGGCGGAGATGCCGGCATGGGCGGCGACGGCATGGGCGGCGGCGATATGATGATGGCCGAGTCCAATGTTCCCACCGGTAACCAGGTTGAGGGCAACTGGGTCTATGAATGCACTCAGATGGACAGCCCCTCCGGCGATATGTCCATGGACGATTTCATGCAGATGATGATGTCCGGCACGCTCCCCATCAACGCCACCATTCTCTGGGGCGCAGGTGAAGAAAAGACCGGCAACGTTGTCATGCTCCCCGGCAATCTGGGCGGCTATGACGTCACAGTCATCGGTAACGGTGCCCAGAATATCTCTTCGAACAATAAGACAAATGATGTGTATGTGCTGATTCCCGAGGGCGTTACCACCCTTGCAGGACGCATGATCTACGACTACAACAGCGTCAGCGGCTGGTCCATCCCCTCTACGGTCAGCTCCATCAGCACCGAACCCGCGTCCTTCCTGAGCTGTGCAGGCACCTTCTACGGTGTGAGCGGCAGCGCTGCCGAGACCTACGCGGCTTCCGACGCGACCCGTGACTTCGTCACCTACGACGCAGACGGCAGCAAGGTCTTCACTGTGATGGATGCCACCGAGCTCCCCGAGGACTCCGAAGAGCCCGCCGTCGGCTATATTCAGCCCAACGGTACCTACAATCTGCCCTCCGGCATGCTGGACGGCAAGCACAGCATCACCTTCAGCGTGGTGGCTGACTACCAGTACAAGATCGCTTCTCTGACTGTGGACGGCGCTGAGGTTGCCGACGCGGCAGGCAAGAATGAATACGAGCTGGACTACACCTTTACCTCCGCCTCCAGCGGAATCACCGTAATCTTTGAGGAAGACCCCAACGATTCCCGTAACCCTGACGATCTGGTAGAGACCTATGATTACGATGCCCCTGAGATCAACAAGAAGGCAGTTGCCGACGGCGCAGAGCTCCCCGAAAATGTCAATGAGTATCTGGGCGTCAACACCGGCGCTACCGCAAAATACGTGAACACCATGGGTATTTCCACCGGACTTGTCTACGCAGCCGACGGAAAGTGCTATGAGATGGTAGAATCCTACCAGAATACCGAAGCCCCGGAATACATGTCTCTGGCGGAGGCCATCAACGGTGTCTATGAATCCTACAAAAAGGTTTACGGCAAGGATTATGACCTGATCCGTGTCTACAATTACTACGAGAATGTCACCTCCGGTCCTTCCCGCGGTGTAGTTTCCCTCTACTGCACCTACCTGTATAAGGAGATTGATGTTGCTGATGTTCCTGACGAGAACACTGTGGATAACTCCCACACCAATACCGCATCTGTCTTCGTGCAGCAGGGTGGCGACCTGACTCTGGATAACTTCACCTCCTACTGCTACACAAGCAGTAAGGGTCCCTCCGAGGCAGGCAACTTCTTCGGCATGGGCTCTGCCATCCACGTGGATGGTGGTGATGCTGACACCCCTGCAGATACCATCATTTATAAGGCAACCTCCACCCTGCATCTGAATAACCCACAGATTCTGGGTACCAACAATTCCATCTACGCAACCGCATCCGGCGTGATCTACATCGAGGGCGGTAATGTCTTCTCCTGCTCCTCCGGTGGCCACGGTCCCTACGTCTCCACCGGCGGTGAGATCCTGCTGAACACCGACGGCACTGATCTGGTCAATGACGCAGGTGAGATCAACCGGGATGCCGAGAACCTGACCGCAACCACACGCCCCTCCTCTTCTCTGGGCACTATGGTCCGCGACGGCGACGCAATGGTCGGCTCCTATGAGGAGCACGCCGACGATGTCACCGTTATCGTCACCGGTGATGAAGCCGGTACCGCTCTGGCAACCGACTCCGGCGGCGGCGTGATCGTTGCCAACCAGGTTGTCACCAAGACCTTTGGTCTGCGCTGCGCAGGCGTCTACTCCATCGGTTATGATGAAAGCTGGGTATATTGCTACAACTCCAGCCTGACCTCCTATCTGGATGCAGGTCTCTGCTCCGCTTCCGGCGGTTATATCTACGCTTATAACTGTGATATCTCCGGTGTTATGGGTATGAAGGCCCGCGCAGGCGGTAACTCTGATTCTGAAGAGACCGGCGTTTATGTCACCAACTCCCGTGTGGCTGCTTACTTTGACGCTGACGAGATGGCCAGTGCCTACGATGTGGCTGACCCAGATACCATGCAGGCACTCATCGACAGCGGCGAGATTGACCTGGACAGCCTGGGTACCGGTTACTCCCAGCTGAATATGTTCATTGACAAGGCCAACACGCCCAAGTTCTATGAGGACAGCCTTGACTGGTGGTTCACCGACAAGTCTAAAACCCCCGGCTACTCCGGTGGCAATAAGTTTGCTGTCATGTACGTTGAGAACTCCTCCACGCCCATGTATGTCACTGCTTCCAAGCTGGTCAATCAGAACTATGTAGACTATGGCGATGCTTCCAAGCTTCCCGAGGGTTCCTCCCCTGCTGATAACCTGCTGCTCTCTGTTGAGGGTGCAGGTGCTGCCACCGTTTACTTCACCGATGAAAATGACCAGACCAAATGGGACCTCACCGGTGAAAGCGATGACACTACTGAGCTGGTAGGCGACATCTTCCTGGGTGCGTATTCCGATGCCGCAGGCGATCCCAACATCGGCACCGGCGCCAACTCCGCAAGCCTCTACTTTGATAACTCCCAGTGGGAGGGTACCATTCTCTACGGTGATGAGGGTGACCCCACCGGCATTGCCAACCTGAGCTTTGACCGTCACTCCAGCTGGAAGGTTACCGCAGATACGGTTGTCGCCGACCTTGAAATCTACAATGTCGAGAACATCACTGCCGATGAGCCCGTAACCGTAACCTTCACCTCCACCTCTACCGTCGTGGCAGGCACCTATGGCAATGTCACCCTTGAGGGTCCCGGCGTTGACGAATGGCCCGTTCTCGAGGAAGAGCCTGAGGAAGCGCCCGCCGAAGAGCCTGAGGCCTCTGTTGTTGAGGAATCTGTGGTAGAAGAAGCCCCCGCAGCTGAAGAGTCTGAGCCTTCTGTGGTCGAAGAGCCCGTCGCTGTTGCGGAGTCTGATGAGTCCTCTTCCGTTCCCGTCGCCGGCATTGCTGCAGGCGCAGCCGTCGTTGTTCTGGCTGCCGCCGGAATCGGCATTGGCGTGTCCAAAAAGAAGAAGAAGTAAGCCCTTAAGGCACTTCTGATCCAATAGCATAGCTTTCTCCCCCGGTCTGACCGGGGGAGATTTTTTATTTTGCGGCACCGTGCAGTTTTAAGACCGGTGCTGACTTTGCATCCGGTTGCAGATTCTATCCGGTAAAGAAAGCCTTAGAACCGGTATTTTTCCTGTACGGGATACCCACGGTCCCGATGACAAAAGCCCCCACCGACTGTCGCAAAGGTGTCGGTGGGGGCTCTTCAGGTTCTATAAGCTTATTTTGAAAGGGTTACCGCACTTCACACTGCCCCGAAACATCGGGGCAGTGCTGTTTTTTAGGCTCATGCGCGGCTGGTAACCTCTGTAGTGTAGCTGTTGTCATCTACACGGGGAAGGTTTTCAAAGATTCCGGTACCACCGGTGGTCTCATCAAGCTCGTCGCGGTCGAAGATCTCCGTCTTTACTTCTTCTGCATTGTTCAGCTTATTTTCCATGTTCCATGCCTCCATTCGATTTTATGCCTGCATCAGGCGGTAAAGGAAGGTTACCA
>R14__coassemble_408_pt1 | contig 31367 bp, 26 predicted proteins | sample R14__metabat2_high_PE_043 | metagenome-assembled genome bin R14
AGAGGCCGCCTGCGTAATATTTCAGGGGCTGCCTCAAATTTTGAGACAGCCCCTTTGTTTTAGCTTCGATCAGAGGTCCATGACAGCGGCAAAGGCTGTATTGGTGCATTCCTGAATGCTGCCGGGCTTTACATTGTCGCCGATCACGTAGATTGCGGGAGCTGCTCCGCGGAAGGCCTCTGCCTCCGCGACCAGCGGAGTTCTGCCGCCGGAAACGACCACGCTGTCGCATTCATAGCGGTTGTGGGCCCAGATGATGTCCTCATCCGCGATCGTGGGAATGACCTCCGGCTCATGGGCAAAGCCCGCTCCGCGGCTTCCACCGGGCTCATGCGGTCCCTTTTCGCCCTTTTCGCCCTTTTCGCCCTTTTCTTCGGCTTCCTCAGGAGGAGGACCAAACATCATCTGCGGCATGGGGTACTCGGGATATCGGAACCCGTCAATGTAGATCGGGTTGGATCCCTCTGCCTGCAGCATCTCGGCGACACCGTTAAAGGTGAGCTTTCTTCTGGGGTAGTTAGTCTTCACATCCGCTACCACATAGTTGCTGCCGATCTCCACCGTATTCGCAAACTCCACTACCGTCAGGTTCGGCTCCTCACGGTAGGCCTTCTCCACGGCCCAGATGCAGTGGTTGTTTTCGGCAAATACCGCCTGCCGTCTGGTGATCAGGGTAACTGTATGGCCGCAACGTGCCAGATAGAGGGCAGCCTCCTTACCGGACGCGCCGCCGCCCACGACCACAACGCGCTGACCCAGCTCCTTCTCATGGAGGAAGGCGTCGTCCACAAGGTATACCTCCGGCCGGTCCGCGCCCGCAACCGGGATCGTCTTTGCCCGGGAGCCCATAGCCAGCATGACGGCATCGTAGCCACCCGCCCGGATCAGCTCCGGGGTTGCCTCCGTATTCAGGTGCACCTCGCAGCCGCTCTTTTCCAGCTGACGGATCATCCACAGGTTGTAATCGTGCAGGTTCCATTTGAAGTCCGGCATGCCGGCAAGGTTCATCTGCCCGCCAGGTCTGTCGGTCTTTTCATACAGTGTGACCGCGTGGCCCTGCTCTGCTGCCGTGATCGCGGCCCGCATGCCTGCCGCGCCACCGCCGACCACCGCAACCTTCTTCCGGACTCCGGAGGGATGGAACAGGTCGGGCTCTGTCACCAGTGCGGTATAGGGATTTACGGAGCAGCGGTCGCATTTTCCCATGCATCTGAGGCAGGGGGTCACATCCTCGCCGCGCCCTTCCATGAGCTTCTGCCCGAAATCATTATCCGCAAGGTACTGCCTTGCAAGAGCGATCAGGTCGGTTCTGCCCTCCGCAAGAAATTTTTCCATCTGATCCGGATCACCGAAGCCGCCGACAGGCGCAACCAGGCCCCGGATCCCGCGCTGTTTGAATCTTTCCGCAAACTGAAGATTCCAGGGGCTCTCTTTAGATGAATTGTAACCGCCGACATGGGTATAGGAGCCCTCCAGACCACGGACCTGGAAGATATCCACCAGCCCCTCACAGAGCTTGCAGAAGTCCAGCCAGTATTCCACATCGTAGCCGGGCTGCTCCTCCTCCGCGGAGGTCTGGATCTCGATCAGGAAGTCCTGTCCGCAGGCCTCCTTGACCTTCCGGAAGATCGTAAGGGGCAGCCGGGCACGTTCCTCCAGGGTATCGCCGCCCCACTGGTCCTTACGCTGGTTCAGCACGGGAGAAATGGCATTGGCCAGGATGGATGCCCGGTAGCACATATAGAAGGTAACACCGTCAAAGCCGATCCGTTTGAGCTCGCTGCACTGGAAGACAAAATCATTGATCATGCCCTCGATCCGCTCCGGCGAGATCTCCGGCTTGTTTTTGAAGTTGGGGTTATAGTCCCCTTTGAAGTCGAAATCCCACTTTTCCAGGTGGGAGATGTTCAGCTCCTGAGGTTCCACGTTCATCAGGGACGCGGTGCACAGGGTATCGTACTGATGGACCGCTTCGATCATCTTCGTAAAGCCGGCCTGAATCTCCGGGTCGTCCATATCCAGCCGGGACATGACGCTGCGCTTGCCCTCGCAGTCCGGCCAGGTACCGACGATCATACAGACCAGTGCTGCCCCGTTTTTCGCCAGATTTGTATAATAGCGGGTGGATTTTTCAAACTGCCGGGCGCTGCCGTCCAGACCGCCGCTGGATTTTGCGTGGGTCAGACGGCTTTTCAGGTGGATCCCGTTAACCGTGACCGGGCTCAGGATATGTTCATATTTCATAGGAGCAGCTCCTCTCATTTTTTGTCAGTTTTATCATAGCACACCCCTGTTTTTCAGACAATTTGCAATATTAAAATCCGTGTTGCATTTTGGAAGGCCCGGTCCGCCTTCCACTGCCTCTGCAGACAGCAAAACCGCCGGTCCTGCGGACCGGCGGTCATTGCCTGAAAAAAGGAAAGGAGTAAAATGAAAAACATGAAAAAATCTATATCTACACCGCGTTTGGTGGAACCATCATCTGATGGTCTTATCTTACCCATAACTTTTGAACAGAGCATGAACAGATGCAAAACAGTCTGTAAATATGGATTTTTCGCTGTCTGACTCACAGGGTACTCCCTGCGCCCCATGCGGCTGCCCGGCCCCATCAGCCCTGCTGCCGGATGCGCTGCATGATTCGGGCCATAAGCGCCGTACGGCCAAAGGGCGTGATCAGATAATAGCCGTCGATATAGGGTGCAATGCGGGCGGCAACCTCACAGGAGATTTCCTCGGCCAGCTCCTCACCACGGGCACGGTCCGCACCCTCATAGAGGTCAATGATCTGCGCATCGACGCTGATGCCGGAAACCTCACTGTTCATAAAGAGGGCGTTGCGCCGGCTGACAATGGGGATGATGCCCCCCAGCAGCTTTGCCCGGTCGCCCAGCACCTGCCTTGCCAGCTTCAGGTTTTCAAAGCCCTCCTCCGTCAGCACTGGCTGGGTAAGAAAGCCCTGCACACCGTTTTCAAGCTTCAGCTCCGCCAGCTTCAGCTGACTCTGGAAGTTGCGGACATTGACATTCAGGGCGCCAAAGACGTGGAAGGGTACCGGCAGCACCGTCTCTCCCAGACCCGTGATAAAGTTTGCCAGATTGCGGGAGTTGAAGTTGAAGACGCTCTTGATCTCATCCCGACTGGCTGTGGGGATCGGGTCGCCGGTCACAACAAGGACATTGCCGATCTCCTCGGCGCACAGGCCCAGCAGCAGGGCCTTAGTGGCGTTGATATTGCGGTCCCGGCAGGTCATATGGGGCAGGGCCTCAACGTCCAGCTCCCGCTTTACCTTGCAGGCCAGCAGGCTGGAATCCATCCTTGCCCGGGCAATGGGGCAGTCCGCAATGGTGACGATGGAGGCACCGCCTGCCTTGAGCTCCCGCACGCCTGTCATAAATCTGGTCACATCCGCGGCCTCCGGCGGGTCCAGCTCCACTGCGAAGGGTTTTTGGGCAGGGTCGCACAGGGCCTGCCAGAAGGGACTTTCGCCCCGGGTGGCGGTTTCGCTTTTTCTGGCTTCGGTCTGTCTGCCCGTGTCGCCCACGCGGATCTTCTCCGGGGCAGGGGCAGCAAGAGCCCGGCTGACCGCCGCAATATGCTCCGGTGTGGTACCGCAGCAGCCGCCCAAAATCCTGACACCGCTGTCCCACAGGGTGCGCAGCTGCCCGGCGAAGTAATCCGGCGTGCCCTCGTAGACCGTACGGGAGCCGATGACTGTGGGATAGCCTGCGTTGGGCATGATGCTCAGGGGCTTGTTCAGCCGGTGGATGCCCACGCTTTCGGCCAGCTGCACCATATGCCGGGCACCCGTCACGCAGTTCATGCCAACGGCATCGATATTGGGATCCTCCGCCATGCGCCGCAGCAGGGAAGGAGCCATAAGGCCCGCCGCCGTAAAGCCGTCCGGCAATACCGCGAAGGAGACCAGAATAAAGGCCTCCGGCTTTTTTTCTTTGATATGGGCGGCAGTCTCCCGAAGGCCGTCCTCTGTGGTATTGGTTTCAAAGAGGAAGTGATCCGCCCCCAGCACCAGAAAGCAGTCCGCAAGAAAACGGTATTCCTCTGCCGGATCCGCCCCGCTGCTGATGGAGACCGGCCCGATATCCGCAAAGACGAAGGTACGGTCCGGATCTTTTGCGCCGAGGGCTGCGGTCTGGGCCAGCTGCCAGCCGGCCTGCAGCAGACGCCTGCACTCCTCCTCCGGGTAGTTCACCCGGTTGCAGGCGAAGGTATTGGTCTTCAGGGCATTAGCACCCTCCTGCAGGTATTCCCTGTGGATGGCCAGCACCTCCTGTGGGGCCCGGAGGTTCGCCGTTTCGCAGGCAGCCGCCAGCCGTCCGTTTTTGGCCGCGTACCAGGTACCCATGGCGCCGTCAAACAGCAGCCCGGCCCCCTCGCCCGCAAGGTAATCTCTGATCTTCATGGTTTTTCCTCCGTCCCGGCTCAGGCGCCGAATACTTCCTTCGCGATATCCGCGCTCTGCTTGGCATCCTTTGCGTAATAATCCGCCCCGATCTCCATGGCGTATTCCGGCGTCAGTACAGCGCCGCCTACCATGATCTTACAGTCGTGGCCGGTACGGCGGATCGCCGCAATGGTGTCTGCCATGCTGACAACTGTCGTGGTCATCAGGGCAGAAAGGCCCACCAGCTTTACATTCTCCCGGACCACAGCCTCTGCCACGGTCTCCACCGGCACGTCACGGCCCAGGTCGACCACAGTATAGCCGTAATTCTCCAGCACGACCTTAACGATATTCTTGCCGATATCATGGATGTCGCCGTAGACTGTCGCGATCACGATCTTGCCCTTGCTGACGGAGCCCTCACCTTTTTTGGCGATGCTGGTCTTGATGACCTCAAAGCCGGCACAGGCCGCATTGGCCGCGTTGATCAGCTGAGGCAGAAAGATCTGCTGTTTTTCGTAGCGGTCGCCCACCAGATCCAGAGCAGGGATCAGCAGGGTATTGACCACCTCCAGCTCATCCATGCCATGCTCCAGTGCCTGACGGGTCAGGGCTGCGGTCTCTTCCTTCAGGCCCTTTCCCACGGCAGTTTCCACTGTCATGCTGACGGTCTCAGGACCGGCTGCAGTCTTTGCCTGCGGGGCTGCCACACTGCCGGCTGCCGCCGCGGAGAAGCGTTCAATATAGGCTCCACTGTCCCGATCCTGCCCCGAAAGGACCCGGAAGGACGCCACTGCATCCATGATGGGCGTGGAGTTGGGGTTGACAATGGGCAGATCCAGTCCGGCCGCCATGGCCTGGGTCAGAAAGCTTACAGTGATATGGTCCCTTGCCGGCAGGCCGAAGGAGATGTTGCTGACGCCAAGCACCGTGTGCAGGCCCAGCTCCTCCTTCACGCAGCGCACTGCCTTCAGGGTCTCCACAGCCTGTTCCTGCTGAGCAGAGACGGTCAGGGTCAGGCAGTCCAGATACACGTCCTGCCGGGGGATGCCGTATTCCAGCGCCGCGTCCAGAATGCGCCGGCCGATGGCCACCCGGGCCTCTGCCGTCTGTGGGATTCCGGTATGGTCCATACACAGGCCCACCACCGCGGCGCCGTATTTTTTGCACAGAGGCAAAATGGCCTCCAGCACCTCCCGGTTGCCGTTGACGGAATTTACGATGGGCTTGCCGTTACAGGCACGGAGCCCGGCCTCCAGCGCAGAGGCGTCGGAGGAATCCAGCTGCAGGGGCAGGTCCACCACGGCCTGCAGTTCCCTGACTACCCGGGTCATCATTTCCGCCTCGTTAATGCCGGGCAGGCCTACATTTACATCCAGGATCTCCGCGCCGGCGTCCTGCTGTTCAATGCCCCGCTCCAGAATGTAGCCGATATCCCGCTCGCGCAAGGCCTGCTGAAAACGCTTCTTACCGGTGGGGTTGATGCGCTCGCCGATCACCCGGACGCCATTCAGCTCTGTGACGCAGGTGGCAGAGCAGACGCCGTGCCGGTCGGGCAGGGGACGCGCAGCCGGCACAAGGCCCTGCAGCCGCTGCTTCAGGGCAGCGATAAAGGCAGGGGAGGTGCCGCAGCAGCCACCCATGGCCACAACACCAAGGGCTGCGGCTGCCTTCATCTCGTCGGCAAACTGCTCCGGGGTGATGGTATAGGCCCCGGTAGCGGGGTCCGGCAGTCCGGCGTTGGGCTTCAGCAGGATGGGCAGGGAGGTCCAGTGCCGCAGCTCCTCCACATAGCCCAGCAGCTCCTTCGGGCCAAGGCTGCAGTTAAAGCCCAGCGCATCCACGCCAAGTCCTTCAAGCGTCAGGGCCATGGCAGGTACCGTAACACCTACAAAGGTCCGGCCACCGGCCTCAAAGGTCATGGTGACCCAGACCGGCAGGTCTGTATTTTCCTTTGCGGCCAGCACACCGGCCTTGACCTCATAGAGGTCGCTCATCGTCTCAAAAAGGATCAGGTCTGCGCCGGCCCGCTGCCCCGCAACGACCATCTCCCGGTAGATATCATAGGCTTCATCAAAGGACAGGGTGCCCAGCGGCTCCAGCAGCTGGCCGATGGGACCGATATCCAGCGCAACCCTTGTATCCGTGCCGGCAGCCGCCTGCTTCGCCACGGCGATGCCGGCGGTGATGATCTCCTCCACGCTGTGGCCACAGCCTGCCAGCTTGTGCCGGTTGGCGCAGAAGGTATTTGCGTAAATGATATTGCTGCCGGCCTCCACATATTGCCGCTGGATCTCTGCCACCGTTTCCGGATGCGTCAGGTTCCACAGCTCCGGGATCGCACCCACCGGCAGGCCTGCGGCCTGCAGCATGGTGCCCATCGCACCGTCCAGCAGGGTAATACCGTCTTTTATCAGCAGTTCAGAAGCTTCCACAGGTCTTTCCTTCCTTTCTGAATTCACAGCTTTCAAACAGCCCACAGTGGCTGCAGCCCCGCAGGCGCATGGGCTGGGGGCGGTCTGCAATGCCAAGCATGGCCGTTACGGATTTCTGGGGCACCATCAGGCCGCCGGGGGTCAGACTGACACCGATCCGCCGGGGCAGGTCCAGCAGGCTGCAGAATTCCTTCTGCTGGGCAAAGGGCAGGTCCCCATAGCCCGGACTGAAGCGGTCCGTCAGGAAGCGGGGCCGCAGGGCCTCCGCCAGGTCGTCACAGAGGTTATCACAGACATTTTCCACTGCGCTGCTACAGCAGCAGTCCAGGATCAGGGCCTCTGCCATATCCTCCGTCTGCTTGCGCCGCAGCAGACGCTCTGTCTCTGCCCCAAGCGTCACCGCCATCAGAATAGCCCGGTCACAGTCACGCAGAAGCTGCCGGATATCATTGCCCCCCGGCACAAAGCCGGTGGCCCCAAGTGCGCCGTCAGCCTGCAGGTCAAAAATCCGCCATGTGGCCCGGGGACGTGCCGTCTTCATGACCAGCGCCATGCAGTCTGTCAGCTGTCGCTCCAGCGCAGCGGGAATTTCGCTGCCCCTGTAGCCGAGGTACAGCAGCACCTCATTTCGTCTGATCTCCGTCAGCCGCGGCACGATCCCGCAAAGCTCCATATGACACACCTCCCGAACGCACAGCGCGCAAAACCTGTCTTTATTCAGGGATTATACACAGGAATCCACCGAATTGCAAACATACATTCACGATCGTCATTATAGATAGATCGTACTCACAGCAGCAGTGGCCCCGGCACAGCACTGCCGGAGCCACTGTGGAAAACCTGTGGATAAATGTGTAAAAGTCCCTTTGCAAAACTCCATATATGGTGGCAAAAGCCAGAATTTGCCCCTGCTCCGCCACAATATCTGGTAAAAACAGAAAACACCGCGACCGGGGACCAGCCGGAGCGGTGTTTTCCAAAAAAAAGAGAGAGAAAAATGAAGATATGCAGGTTTTCTGCATGATGCCATAATAAACGCCTTCTTTGTGTGTTTTATGCGGAAATTATTGAATTTTTGTAAACAGTTGGATTTTTCACATTTTCGTTGACTTTTTCGATTTTATGTGTTACCCTTTTATCACGTTAAAGCGTTGCACTGTTTTACAGCCTGACGCACTGTTATTTATAAGGAGTAATCACTATGGCACTGAAAATCATCATGCTGCTTGCCTTCTTCGCCGTCATGATCGGCGTCGGCTTCTACTGCCGCAAGCACACCACAGACGTAAACGGCTTCGTCCTGGGCGGACGGTCTGTCGGCCCCTGGCTGACTGCCTTTGCCTATGGCACCTCCTACTTCTCCGCAGTCGTCTTCGTCGGCTATGCCGGCCAGTTCGGCTGGAAGTATGGTATCGCCACCACCTGGGCCGGCATCGGCAACGCCATCATCGGTTCCCTGCTGGCATGGGTCATACTGGGCCGCAGAACCCGTATCATGACCCAGCACCTCGGCTCCGCCACCATGCCCCAGTTCTTTGGCCAGCGCTACAACAGCACTGCCCTGAAGATTGCGGCCTCCGTGATCGTCTTCATCTTCCTGATCCCCTACACCGCTTCGCTCTATAACGGCCTTTCCCGTCTCTTCGGCATGGCCTTTAACATTGACTACAGCGTCTGCATCGTCCTGATGTCCATCCTGACCGCCATCTACGTTATTGCCGGCGGCTACATGGCAACTGCCATCAACGATTTTATTCAGGGCATTATCATGCTCTTCGGCATCGTCATCATCATCGCAGCGGTGCTGGCCAGCAAGGGCGGCCTGATCGAGGCCATGAACGGTCTGGCCGAGGTCACCGACGAGACCGTCTCCACCACCCCCGGCATCTTCAATTCCTTCCTTGGACCTGACCCGCTGAACCTGATGTTCGTGGTCATCCTCACCTCCCTTGGTACCTGGGGCCTGCCACAGATGGTCCAGAAGTTCTATGCGATCAAGGATGAGGAGGCCATCAAGAAGGGCACCATCATCTCCACGCTCTTCGCGCTGGTGGTTGCCGGTGGCTGCTACTTCCTGGGCGGCTTCGGCAGACTCTTCTCCGATCAGATTGACATCGCAGCGAACGGCTACGATTCCATCATCCCCACCATGCTCTCCAACCTGTCCCCCGCACTGATCGCGCTGGTGGTCATTCTGGTGCTCTCCGCCTCCATGTCCACCCTTTCCTCTCTGGTCATGGCCTCCGCTTCCACGCTGACCATCGACTTCCTGAAGGACAACTTCATTAAAAACATGGAGGAGAAGAAGCAGGTCCTGCTGATCCGTGCGCTGGTGGTCGTCTTTATCATCATCGCCGCAGTCATCGCCCTGATCCAGTACAAGTCCAATGTCACCTTTATTGCACAGCTCATGGGTGTATCCTGGGGCGCACTCGCCGGTGCCTTCCTGGCTCCCTTCCTCTACAGCCTTTACTGGAAGAAGACCACAAAGGCATCCTGCTGGGTCTGCTTTGTGTTCGGCAGCGTGCTGATGGTTGCGAATATGCTCTTCCGCAGCAGCTTCCCGGCACTGATCCAGTCCCCCATCAACTGTGGTGCCATCGCCATGCTGGCCGGCCTCGTCATTGTGCCGGTTGTCAGCTGGCTGACTCCCAAGCCGGACAACAAGCTGGTCGAGGATGCCTTCGCCTGCTACAACAAGGAAACCGTGGTCAAGCAGACCACAGCACTGGGCAAATGATCCCTTTCCGCTTTGCTTTCTTTTGAATTTCTCTTCATAGCCGGCAGCGCACAGGACGGTTTCTGTGCGCTGCCGGTGCTTTATGTTCCGCCGGACCTGCACGCTGGCGAATTCCAGATTTACTCCGGACGCGTCCGGTGCTATAATGGACCTTACGGAAAAATACGGTCTGTGAAAGATCGGATGATGTAGTTAAACATGATAAAAGCCGGGAAGGAGAGATATGCACTGAACACTTCAAAATATATCGGGAAGGGCGAGCTGCAGGTGCTGCTGGGCGGCATACTTTGGGGCACCATCGGCCTTTTTATCTGGCTCATGAAGGCCCAGGGCGCCTGTGCCGAGTGGATCAGCTTCCTGCGCATGGCCTTTGCCTGCCTGATCATGCTGGCTGTCACGCTGGCCCGGCTGGGCCCTGCCGCCCTGCGGATCCCAAAGCGGTCCATGCTGGCCTGTGCACTGCTGGGCCTGATCTGTCACGGCATCTATAATATTTTTTACAGCTTTGCCGTGACTCTGGCGGGGGTTGCCATCAGTGCGGTGCTGCTGAACATTGCGCCGCTTTTTACCGCTCTCTTCTCTGTGCTGCTTTTCCGGGAAAGGCTGAGCCGGCTGAAGCTTCTGGCCCTGATCATCAATGTAGCCGGCTGCATCCTTGCCGCCACCGGTGGGCAGGTGGATCTGGCCGGGATCTCCGCTCTGGGGCTCCTCTGCGGCGTTGCCGCCGGCCTCTGCTATGCCATGACCGCCATTCTCGGCCGCATCGCCGGCAATACTACGGACGTCTTTGTCATGAGCACCTGGAGCTATGGCTGGGCCGCCCTCTTTCTGCTGCTGTGGGTCCTGATCAGGGGCAGCGAGCTGCTGCTCACCGCACCGGTCCTGGGGCTGGGCTTTGCCTATGCACTACTCCCCACTGCACTGGCCTACATTCTCTATTACCGGGGTGTCAATGCCGTAAAATCCGTCAGCAGCGTACCGGTACTGGCCTCACTGGAATCCGTCACTGCCGTGCTTATCGGCGTCCTGCTGCTGAAGGAGCAGATCGGTATCGTTCATGTGGCCGGCATGGTGCTGGTGCTTTTTTCCCTGCCGCTGATGAACCGGCAGCCGGCCTCCTCCACCACGGCCTGATCTCTTTGCCGCAAAGCGGGACCCGTCGATGGTCCCGCTCTTTTCAATCTTTTCGGGCTTTTCGGGCTTTTCGTCAGTCATTTTTTCACTTTTCTCCATCAAAAAGCGAAATTCGTTGAGACCGTGTCTGTTTTCTGTTATAATCACAGAGTGCCTGCCCGCTGCAGGCACAGAAAACACATTCCCTGTAATTTGCATAACAAAGGAGTTATTTTCATATGGAGGTTACCATTCTCTCTCAGGAAAAGTCTATGGCTACCATTCGCATCACCCTGCCCGGTGAGCCCCTGACCGTTGCCCTGAACGATGCCTACAAGATCTATCTGGACAAAAAGCCCGAAAATCCCATTGCCCGTGAGGACCTGGCCACCGATCCCGGCGCACAGGACATGTACCGCACCGCCATTCAGGACGTCTTCTCCGACAACTACGCCGCTGCCATTGCCCAGACCGGCCTGACCGTTGCGTCTCAGCCCATGATCCGCGTACTGCGTGCGGACGAATCCCTTGGTCTGGAATTTGAGCTGGAGTTTGCCGTGCGTCCCGAGCTGAAGCTGGGCCAGTATAAGGGCCTGCGTGTCAAAATGCCGGACCTGACCCTCTCTGAGGAGGAGTTTCAGACTGCGCTGGCCGCTGCCGAGGCACAGAACACGGTCCAGAAGACCGTTGACCGCCCCGCTGCGCTGGGCGATACCACTGTCATTGACTTCACCGGCTATTTAAACGGTGAGGCCTTCCAGGGCGGTGCCGGCACAGATTATCCCCTGGTGCTGGGCTCCGGCTCCTTCATCCCCGGCTTTGAGGATCAGCTGGTAGGCGCCTCCGCAGGGCAGGAGGTAGAGGTGAAGGTCACCTTCCCTGAAAACTACGGCGCGCCCAATCTGGCAGGGCAGGCAGCGATCTTCCGCTGCACTGTCAAGTCCGTCCAGGCCACTGAGCATGCTCCCCTGACCGACAGCCAGAAGGCCCAGCTCCGCAAGCAGGCAGAGCAGGCCAAAAAGAATCAGGCCGATCAGGCCATTGAGGACGAGGTCCTGACCCGCATCCTCACCGAGGCACAGTGCGAAATCCCCGAGGCCATGCTGGAGAGCGAGGTCAACATCTGCCTGGACCAGTTCGCCTCTGAGCTGCAGTCCAAGGGTATGTCCGTCGAGTCCTTCATGCAGCAGACCGGCAAGACCTGGGATGCCATGGCCGCCGAGATGCGCCCCCTTGCAAACCGCCGCATCATGCTACGTCTGGTCCTGAGCGCCATTGCCGAGGCCGAGGGCATTACCGCCACTGATGAAGAGGTGGACGCCCGCTGGGATGAGATGGCTGTACAGTACGGCATGGACAAGGCCACGCTGAAGGCCTATGCCGGCGAGGGCTCCGAGGAGCAGATCCGCACCGAGGTCGCTGCCTCCAAGGCCTACGCCCTGCTGCGTGACAGCACCATTCTGGAGCAGTGATCCCGGCCGCTTATCAGGCCCCAAAGCAACCGCCTAAACCGGGCAAAAATGAAATTATTTCCTGCAGAATCCCCAAAAACTGCTTGTGGATTCAGTCCGCATGCTATATAATACACAATGAGTAGAACTATAATTAGGAGGAATATCTAATATGAAACATATTGAAGCTGATGTCATCCTCGTAGGCGGCGGTATGTCCGGCCTGTGCGCTGCTACTCAGGCTCAGGAAGACCTGAATGCTACCGGCGGCGGCTCTGTTGTCGTTTTCGAGAAGTCCGGCACCATCGGCGGCGCTGCAAACATGGGCATGGCATTCTTTGCTGTTGAGTCCCAGATGCAGAAGGAAACCATGACCAACCACTACACCAAGGATGAGGCCTTCAACTTCTTCATGGAATACACCCATTGGAGATCCAATGCCCGCCTGGTCCGTCGTTGGTTCAATATGTCCGGCTCCTCTGTCAAGTGGATGCAGGACAAGGGCGTTGAGTTCCTCGGCGTCTTCAAGTACTTCAAGGATTCCCGTGAGACCCAGCATATGGTCAAGGTCCCTGGCACCAACAAGCCCACCGAGCGCTGCGCTTCCGTCATGATCAAGACCGTGACCGAGTATGCCCGCGAGATCGGCGTTGAGTTCAACCTGAACACCTCCGTCAAGAAGCTCCTGACCGGCTCCAAGGGCCAGGTCATCGGCTGCATCGCAGTCGGCGAGGACGGCGAGGAGATTGAGGCTCTCGGTTCCTCCATCATCGTCACCACCGGCGGTATCGGCAACAATGTCGAAATGATCGAGAAGTACATGGGCTGGAAGTGGGGCGTTGATATGTTCACCTTCCGTATCCCCGGCCTCGACGGCGACGGCATGAACATGGTTTGGGATATCGGCGGCAAGAAGGCTTCCGTCAACATGGAGGTCACCTACAACACTCCCGGTACCACCGACGTCTTCAAGACCCTGTCCGAGCTCATGCGTCAGCCCAACCTGCTGGTCAACCTGGACGGCAAGCGCTTCTTCAACGAGGAGCACATGGACAACACCACCTACACCGGCAACTCCCTGCTGCAGCAGAAGAAGCACATGGGTATCTCCATCATCGACTCCAACATTCTGGATTACTACAGAAAGAACGGCCTCGATTACATCACCTATCATCATGGTGTTACCAACCTCGACAACTTCGACCGTGAGAAGGAGCTCTATTTCTCCGGCGCAGCAAGTGCGGGTGGCAACTCCGTCTTCGCTTCCGAGGATAAGGAAGTCTCCTATGGTGAGAACACCGAGCAGAACTTCTTCGAGTGCCAGTCCCTCGAAGAGATTGCCGAGAAGACCGGCGTCAACCTCGAGAACCTCAAGGAGACCATCGCCAACTACAATGACATGTGCAACGGCAGCCAGGCCGGCTATGACGCTGAGTTCTGCAAGGACCATCGCTTCATGAAGCCCATCACCACTGCTCCTTACTATGTCGCTAAGCACTTCCCCTCCGGCTACGGTTCCCTGGGCGGCATCACCGTCAACGAGAACATGGAGTGCCTGGACAACGACCTGAACCCCATCCCCGGTCTGTTCGCCTGCGGCACCGATACTGCTACTGTTTTCGCTGATTCCTACTGCTTCTATCATCCCGGTTCCACCATGTCCTACGCGATCAACTCCGGTCGTATCGCAGGCATGGAGGCTGTCAAGTACCTTGACTCCGAGGATTTCGTTGAGGACGACGAATAATTCAAAACTCCACAGAGCAATCGCAGGGGGCTGCCTTAGGGCAGCCCCCTGTTTCCTGTCATCCGGCACACATCCCACCGTTCTTCCGCTTTTTGGTCCTCAGCGGCTCCCGGATCAAAAACATCTGCCTTCACCGGAAGAAACCGGTGAAGGCAGATCCTTACGGTATTTTAAATGATAGCTCAGTCTGTTTCGACCCTTGCCAGCAGGATGGTGGTACCGTCCTCGCGGGAGGCCCGGAGATCGATGCCGTTTTCGGTCTGCTTTTTCTGCAGCAGCAGGGTCTCGCCCTCAAAGCAGCTGTTGCGGAATACAACGTCCATGGTCCGGATCCGGATCCCGAGGATCTCCTTTCCGGAAAAGCTGGACATCACGGCCCGCACATAAGCGGCGTTATTCATGTGTCCGCCTACGTCAATGTCTGTGGAGCGCACCACATAGCTACCATAGACGGGAACCTCCTCAAAGCTGTCCGGGATCCGCGCGAAGGGTTCGTCCAGCGACAGGGGCGCCGGATCGCAGTGATAAAGGTCGGTCATCAGCTCCAGCTTGCCGGTCTTTGTGTTGACCGTGGCCCATTCGGTCTTACCCGCAACCAGTGGCTCGCCATCCTGCTCCAGCAGATAGCTGCGGTTGCAGCGCACCTTCCCGGGCGCGTCCGGCCAGGTGGAGGCAGTGACCTCCCGCATCATGGCAGGCCGGTGGAGAAATCGGATCTTGGTACGGACGGTCAGCCAGTAAAGGTCCTTTTGCTGCATCTCGTAAAGGCCAAGCCCCATTCTCTGGGCGTGGACGGAAGCGATATCCTGAAAAACAGCAAAGGTATCATGGTAGCTCAGCCTGCCGGAGCCATCACAGATACTGGGGACAATGATCATCTGCTGCGTATAGCGTTCATTCATGCGTATTCTCCTTTCAAGGAAAGCCTGCGGCCTTTTTCAGCGCCGCCTTTTTACTATTTTAATCCACTGCAGGCGCGTATGCAAACCTTTTTCGCCGTACAGGCTGTGGTCCCCCGGAGACCTGAAAGGGCAGAAAAAGCGGGACCCGTCAGCGGCCCCGCAACATTTATATTATACCACCGTTTTAAAATATGTGGAAGTAGAAATAATTCCTGTTTTTTTAGCAGTTTTGACTGTATACAAAGTCGGAATCCGGTGGTATATTGAAGTCACAAGGAAGAGATAAAGAAATGGAACAGAAAGTTCCAGATGACCAATGGTTCAAAAAATCTTCAGGAAGGAATGATCCCAATGGTAATTGCGATTCTGAAAGAAATCCAATAACGAAAGGGTGAGTCCAATGTACTAATCAAGCTTTACCGTTCAAAACCAAATCACAGACGCTCACGGAGGCTGGATCCGTTTATATAGATGTTAAGTTGAACTGGTGCTGAGCTACGGTAGAACAATTGAATACCTGAGGAGAAAGGAAGCTTTAAGATGAGAAGTCCCAATATCCATTAAAACCCCTGATGTGTGAATGCATCAGGGGTTTTCGTTTTTCGTTTTCTGTTTTCAGTCCCGGACAAGGCTGGTGAGGATCATACCGGCGACAATGATGCCGATGCCCAGGGCACCGACCGGGGACGGGGCCGCGTCCTTCAGCACCAGAATGCCAAGGAGCAGAGTGAAGATCACCTCGCCACACTGGGTCGCCTCCACGGCGGCCAGCGTCTTCATGTCACTGCGCACCAGGTCCGTCGCCCGGAAGAAGAGCACCGTGGCAATGACACCGGAAAAGACCGCGACACCCAGCGCCTGCAGGCATTGCTCCGGCTGGGGCAGGCCCGCTCTCATCAGGGCGATGATCCCGCAGATGATCCAGAAGGGCATGCTGCACAGGGTCATGCCGAACACCCGTTGCAGGGTTGTCAGCTCCGGGTCACAGAAGGCCATGGTCTTACGGTTGCCCAGGGGATAGGAGAAGGCACCGATCAGGATCAGGCCGAAGGCGATCCAGATACCACTGCCGCCACTGCTGCGGAGGTTGGGCAGCTGCATCAGCAGGATGCCCACAAGGATCAGGCAGGAGCAGCACAGGTTCTTTACCGGAATCCTCCGGCCGAAGAAGGGCGTCAGCAGGACCCCACATACAATGGTCACCTGCCACATGGCGCAGGTAAACCAGCTCTCGGCATAGAGGGAGGCGGCCGTCAGCGGCAGGTAAAAGAGCCCAAAGCCCACTGTGCTCCAGCCCAGCCACTGCGCCGGTTTTTTACGGATATCCTGCAGCACTGCCCGGTAGCGTCTGCCCTTCAGCAGCACCACAAAGAGGACAGGCAGGGTAAAGAGATAGCGCAGGATCGCGCTGTACATCCAGTAGCCGCCGCCCAGGTTCATGCTACGGTTTAAAACAAAGGTAAATGCAAAGAAAAAGGATCCGGCGATCCCAAGCAACACTGCTTTCAGCTTCTGATCTGATTCTGTCAAGTTCGGTGTACCTCCTGCTGCCCGGCTACATGCCTGGGTTTTGTTCATGATAGCACATCTGCCCGCAGCTTGCAACGCTACGCTTTTCCGGGAAAATTTCCCTCCTCGCCGGCACTGTGGCACAAAGCTCCCCTGCGGGCACCCTGTGGTGCTGCAGAGGAGCTTCCTTCGTCTTCAGGGCATCAGGAGCTTCTTACTTTTCGATCCGGCCCTCAAAGTAGGCAGTTACATATTCGAAGTCGGAGCTGTAAATGCTGACCTGCTTGGATATGGTTTCGCCGGGCTTCAGTTCGCCGTCATCATCGATAAAGTAGGTGAAATCGTAGCCGAGCACATTGCCGTCCGCATCCAGGAAGAGTGCAGTGGCCTGCAGGTACTCGATGGGCTTGTCACCGTTGTTGGTGGCTTCGATCACGGCATTGTCATCGTTCACAGTCAGGACTGCGGCAACATTGGAAACTGCGGGGTCATACATGACATCATCGGTATAGGAGATTTTGTAATTCACCGATTCCACTCCGGAAACGCCGCTGAAATAGAACTGCATGAGTCCCACTTCGCCGGGACCCAGGACGTAGATATATGCCTCTTCGGCCCCAAGGGCATCTCCGTCGGCATCATAGGCAACCATCTCGCCCTGAAGTGCCAGGATATATTCGGAATTGTTTGTGATCTCCAGGAAATAGGTGGTGGCGTAGTCATCCACCATGCTGTAGGGGATGATCGTAAAGGCATCCTCATCCAGCATAGCCTCTTCTGCGCTGGTAGCGCTACCATCGGAATAGCCGGACAGGAAGATCTGTACGCTGTCAAAGGGCTCATAGAAATTCAGCTGGCCATACTCGGTGGCGCCGACCTTGATCTCACCGTCGATATCGGTGAAGTAGTTCTCTGTATAATCCACAACATTGCCCTCCGCATCCAGGAAGAGGGCATAGGCCTCAACATACTGGGCGTTGATATCGCCGTTGTTGGTGATGCTCAGGGTAATATTGCTGTCATTGGAGACAGCCTCAACTGCCAGATTGGCGATGACAGGCTCAAAATAGCTCTCGCTAAACTCCAGGCTGTAGTCGATGTGATCGATCTCGTCGTCGGTATCAAAGTAGAAGTAGACAAGGGTCTCCTCATCCGGGCCAAGGGTCTCGCCCCAGAGATCGTCCGCGGCAATGGCATTGCCGTCGGCGTCATAGGCGGTTCCGTTTCCGCCGACCTCAACGGTGGCCTCGGAATGGCTCTTTACCGAGATAAAATACAGATTGCTGTACTCGTTATGATAGTAGTACTCACCGGTGATCTCAAAGTCCTCTTCATTGATCTCAGCGGCCGGGGCAGTCTCATCGGCATCGTTGCTGCGGTTGTCGACCATGGTGATACCGTTTGTTGCTTCCTCTGTGGACTCCGGCGCCGCTTCATCCTCGGCGGCTGCCTCGGGCTCGGTTGCGGATTCGGTCACGGATTCAGCCTCGTCTGCTGCAGAAGCTGCGGAGGCTGCTGTTGTGGTGCTACTTTCACTGTGTTCTACAGTGACGCCACAGCCGGCCAGCATGGCCAGCACCAGCAGCAGGGGGATCAGTTTTTTCATAGGGTTCTCTCCTTGTTTCTTATTTTCCGGGAAGGCTTCACGCACAGGGCTGCGCGTGTGTCTCCGGGGCTACTGTTTTGGGGGCCGTCCGGCGCAGTTGCGGCTCCGGCGCTCCTTCCGGACCTGCATGACTTCATCCGTATGGCCGCAGAGGAGCAGCAGGGCCACAGGGCCCGGGCCGGCTTCACTGAAATTATAATCTATACCCGGTGTAAAAGTCCACAGGAAAATGCAGCGCATCAGGAGGCATGTTGGCCGGCCTTCTGTGCCATTTGTGTTGCTGCTCTGTTTTTCTGCTGTCATTATACCGAAAAAATCCGGGTTTTACAGCAGGTATTTCCCCCATTCCGGTAAAAACATAAGGCTTTCAGCCGTATACCCATGTGCAGGGCCTCCGCATTTTCGCAATTGATGAGCACATCTTGGTTTTTGATGATTGAAGCCCATTTTGAAAATAAAATATAATAAATCTGAACCGGTGTTACCGCAACGGTTCACCGAACGACCGAAAAAGTCAAATCCAAAGGAGGTAATTACATGAACAGTTATTCCGCGGACGAACTGCTCGACCGCATGGAATGGCGCCGTGAGATCCGTAACGTTATGGGCAACATTTCCCACGATTACGCGGTAAAGGATGAAGCCCGTGTCTTTGAGCGCTACTGGACAAAGGAGCAGGAGCCATGTCTGGGCATCAACACCGGCTATTATAAGGGCCGAGAGGCTGTCGCAGGCTACTACCGGGCACTGGGTGAGGAGATTGCGCTGACCTCCTCTCTGATCCAGAAGAGCTTCCCAAAAGAGCTGGGCGAGCTCAGCGCAGAAAAGGTATACGGCGTCGGTATGATGACCTATCTGCCCTTTGATTCTCATGTGATCGAGATTGCAGAGGATACGAAGACCGCCAAGGGCATCTGGAACATCCGTGGCTCCTACAGCTACCTGACCCCCTCCGGTCCTGTCGCAAACTGGACCTATGGCTGGGCCGCTGTGGACTTCGTCCACGAAAACGGCGAATGGAAGGTCATGAACATGCTGCTGGTCTACAACATCGACCACCAGTGTGGCGTTCCCTTCTGTGGCGAAGAAAAGTCCTATCCCGCTGTAGAGGATTTCGCTGAGATTGCCTCCTTCAAAATGCCGGAGCCCAATGTTCCCTGCAATGTAATGGAGACCTTCCGCCCCGACCGGCCCCGTACCGGATCGCCGGAGGTTCCGGTGCCTTACAGCACCTTTGCAGATACCTTCAGCTATGGAATTTAAGGAGGTAAGGGCATGTTTACAGAGCATAACAGACAATACACCGACGATGAGATGATCCTGCGCGCCTGGGATCGCGAGATGATCCAGGATACCATGGGCCGTTTCGTCCTCTACTGGGGCAACGGCGAACGCCGCCGTGCCATCGACGAGCTCTGGGTCCAGAAGACCCATAACCGCCGCACAGCCTCCTATGCCACCAATGTCGGTTTTTACGTAGGCATGGATGAGGTGATCCGCCATTTCGTTGAGGAATATGAGCAGCGCCAGTATGCAGTGCTGGAGGAATTCCAGCAGGCCTTCCCCGGCAGATACAGTTCCCGGGACCTGGGCATGGGCCTGACCGCCATGCATTCCAGCGCAACCCCGGTCCTCTATGTGGCCGATGACGGTCAGACCGCCAGATATCTGGGCTATGACCTTGGCATGAGCGGCCGCGGTCACGCAGACGGCAGTGCCGACTGCTACCACGAGTTTGCCCTCTTCCTCTGCGAGCTGATCAAGGAGGACGGCCAGTGGAAGCTCTGGCACTTTGTGGAGGAGCACGATTTCTCCATCGAGTCCGGTCTCGACTATAACGAGGTCCCCACTGTGATCACAGATCCCAACGACGCAAGCCGCAAGGATTTTGGAGACCCCACCATAAAGAAGGACGTCTATGACGACCAGTTCGGCTGGGAATATCTCTACTATGATATGCCCGTACCCTACCGCACCTATGAGGAAGAAGAGGGCTACGGCCCCAACGGTAAGGTTGGCAAAAAGTACTATGAGAGACATATCTGAGGGGAGGCAGCGTAATGAACAGTAATCTTTCAAAACACCAGAGAATTCATGCGGTGCTGGCCTGCCAGAAGATTGAGGAATTCAAGGGCCGCCACGCCTATCTGCACGCCCTCGGCAAGGGCCGTGAGGAGTACGGCACCTTCTGGCTCCGCTCCGATAACGCAACCTGGGGCCACACCTTTGGCCGTATGGTCGGCTTTAAGGAAATGATGATGGCCCACTTCGCCAATTTCAGCATGTATCAGAGAATGGACGGCCCCGGCGGTGGTCCCGGCGATGGTCCCGGAGGCCCCACCCCGCTCTCTCAGGAAGCACCGGACGAGAATATCAGCGGCCCCGGTGAAATGATCGGCGGTCCCTCCGGCCGTGTAGCCTCCAAGGTAAAGCGCACAGACCGACCCACCACCATGCAGGAGATCTATGGCGACAGCCTGCACGGTCACGATCCCTCTACAACCTTTAACGCAAGCTGCCACGTGCTGGCCTCCTCTGTCATAGAGGTCGCCGATGACGGCATGTCCGCCCGCAGCTTCTACCTGACCCCCGGCACCATGATGAGCGTCAACGGTGACCAGGGCGGCCGCCGGGGCCTCTGGCTCTGGGAGCGCTACGGCTCTGACTTTCTCTTCCGTGACGGCAAGTGGTGGTGGTGCCACGAGCAGGTCTGCCCCGACCTGACCGGTGACTTCGACGCCGAGAACTGGGCCCAGGACCGCTACCGCAAATATCTGGACAACAAGCTGATCGTCGGTCGCTGCAGTGGGCCACCCCGCAGCGGTATTTCCGATCTGCGCTCTGCCCACAATGATGTCAGCATTATCCAGACCGTGCAGGATACAGTCCCCTGTCCCGTCCCCTATGACACCCTCAGTGAGGAGAACACCTATTCTCCCGGCTACAATGATTTCAGCAAGGAGAACGAATACCCCTCCACCGGCGGATATGGTGATTACGCAGACTGAGCCCATATACTCTGTCTGTCATGATTCATAATAATGAAAGGAGCCTCAAAAAATGAAAACGAATTGTAAAAGCCTGCTGGCACTGATCATGGTGCTTTCCCTGCTGCTGATGCTCTTTGCCGGCTGCGGCAACAGCGCTGCCGATGCCTCTGCATCTGAAGATGCCACTGTTTCCGCACAGGATGCTGCCGAAGAAGCCGCACCCGAGGAGGCTGCTGCCGAAGCGCCTGCTGCCGAAGAGCCCGCCGCCGAAGCTTCTGCCGAAGAGTCCGCATCCGCTGCAGAGGAAGCTGCCGAAGAGGAAGCCGAAGCGGTCTATGAGCCTGTTGTGGTAGAGCTTCCCATCTGTGAGGAGCAGATCAACGTGACCCAGTGGTCCGGCCTTCATCCTCTGGCAGTCCAGTACGTAAGCTCCGGCGATGACCTTCTGGTCTACCAGCAGATTGCCGAGCTCACCGGCATCCATTTTGATGTCACCTTTGTCGGCGCCAACGCCGAGGAGGAGCAGTTCAACCTGATGATCGCTACCAACGACTACACCGATATCATCACCGGTATGGAGATGTACTCCAGCGGAATCTCCGGTGCCATCGAGGACGACGTCATCATCGATCTTTACGATTATGTTCAGGAATACGCGCCCAACTATTTCCACGAGATCGCGTCCGATCCCGCCGCCTACACCAGTCTGGTCAATACCGAGGGCCAGATGGGCACCATGGGCATCATGTACAAGGAAAAAGGGCTTGAAGACAACGGCCTGATGATCCGCGGCGACTGGGTGGAGGAGTATGGCTTCGACACCATCCTGACCTACGACGACCTCTATGAGTATGTTAAGACCATCTACACTGAAAAGGGCATCCCCATGGTCCTGCCCAGTGACGGCCAGCTGGCCCAGCTTTCCCAGGGCTTCGGCGTCATCGCAGGCGACTACTCCGCCTATGACGACGTGGTAAAGAGCTATGTCGAAACCGATGGCTACTATGACTATCTGTCCACCATGGCTGCATGGTATGCCGAGGGCATCATCGACCAGGATTTCGTTTCCCGCGCCGGCCAGTCCGACCTCAGTAACATGTTCATTGCCGATGAGGCAAGCATCGGTACCGCCTTTGCAACCGCAATGGTAGGCCTGAACACCACCGCAGAGGACCCCAACGCAGTCTACATCGGCGTTGCCAACCCCAGAGTAAACGCTGATGACGAGTACACCATCTCTGAAAACACCGCAGCCCTGAAGGACAGCGATGTCTGGGCCATCTCCACCCAGTGCGATGAGGACTATATTCCCGCCCTCATGGAGCTGGCAGACTGGCTGCTCAGCGATGAAGGCCAGCTGCTCTACAGCTACGGCACCGAAGGCTACTCCTACGAGCTGGACGAGACCGGAAGCCCCCAGTACAGCGAGCTGATCACCAACAACCCTGACGGCTATAATTCCGCCGTTGCTGCCGTGCTCTACGCAACCGTCTACGCGCCCGGCATCATCGATATGCGCAGAGATTTCTACGCCATGAGTGACGTAGGTCTGGAAGCGCTGGACCTCTTCTCCTCCCAGAACACCGGCCTCAATGTGCTGCCCAGCAATATCACCACCTACCTGACCACCGAGGAATCCGAGGAATACGCCTCTGTTTCCAGCGATGTTGAGACCTATATGGATTCCATGGTCCTCAGCTTCATCACCGGTGATGAGGTCCTGACCGAGGAAAGCTACGCAGCCTTTGTAGATACCTGCATCGGCATGGGTCTCGATCAGATGGACGAGATCTACCAGGCCGCTTACGACCGCTATCTCGAAACTCTGGCTGCAGTCAGCTGACCGGAATGCCTCCGGATTTCCGGCACATCGAAAGCATCTAATATCCATAACAGACAGGGCTGCTCCGGTCACGGAGCAGCCCTGAAGCCTTCATCAGGGGGCACCGTCGGCCCTGCTCTTTATTTTTTATAGTGGTGCAGGTCAGCCAAAATTTTCTCTGTAGTTTCAAACATGCTTTTCCGGAATGATACTGCCAGAGCCGCCGTTTTTGTGGTAAAATAGTCCTGCCGGGGAGCACCCCGGTACACCCTGACAACACCCATGATAAGGAGGCCCCCTATGCATTCCGAAAAACGAGCTCTGCTTTACAGATGGATCATCTATCTGTGCGGCTGTGTGACCCTTTCCTGCGGGATCATCCTGAATACCAAAACGGGCCTCGGCGTCTCGCCGCTGGTTTCGATCTCCTTCTGTGTATCCCAGCTGACGGGGCTCAACTTTTCCCTGCTGACCTTTGTCCTGTATGCCTGCTTCTGCCTGCTGCAGTTCCCCATCAAGGGGAAAGGCCGGAGGCTCAGCGACCTCCTGCAGATTCCCTTTTCCATTGGCTTCACCCTGCTGCTGAATCTCTTTTCGGCCGGACTTCCCACCATTGGCAGTACCCCCGGTAAGGTGGTTGGGATCATTCTGGCGGTGGTCTGTACCGGCGTCGGGATCTCGCTGATGGTCAGCATGCAGCTGATCCCCAATCCCGCGGATTCTCTGGCAGCTGCCATCGGCACTGCCTCCGGCAGAGGGCTCGGCTTTGCCAAGAACTGTCTGGACGGCAGCTGTGTTGCCATCACCATACTGCTGGGCCTGGGCTTTGCCCACAGGCTGGTCGGCATTGGGATTGGAACGGTGTGCGCCGTTATCTTCACAGGCCGTGTGGTCGCCCTGTTTAACCATCTATTCCGCCGGAGACTGCGCAGCCTTGCCGGCCTTTCGGACGTCGGATAAAAATGCAGCGGATGCAGACTGATCTGTTTCAGTACTGCATCCGCTGTTTTTTTGCTTCAGCTCTTCGGGCCGCCTTCATAAACAATGTGCCAGCAGCTCAGTCTTTCTTGTTTTCCGCTTCCTGCGTCTCCAGTGTGCTTTCCGAGATGATAAATCTGGGGCGCGCCTTAGTCTCCATATAGATCTTTCCGATGTACTCTCCGATAATACCCAGACAGAGCAGCTGGATCCCGCCAAGAAGGCAGGTACAGAGCACGCTGCTGGACCAGCCCGGTACAATGTTGCCCGTAAAATAGGAGATCAGGACCCAGATGATCATGATAAAGCTCAGGCCTGCCACCACGGCGCCCAGGCCCGTGATCAGGCGGATCGGTCTGATACTCAGGCTGGTGATGCCGTTAAGGGCAAGGGACAGCATCTTTTTGATCGGATAATGGCTCTCCCCGGCGATCCGCTCGTGCCGCTCATAATAGACGGAGGTGCTCTGAAAGCCCACCAGTGGGAACATGCCCCGCAGGTAGATGTTCACCTCTTTGAAGCCTTCGAATTCACGCAGGACCCGGGCGGAGACCAGCCGGTAATCCGCGTGGTTATATACCACCTCGGCACCCATGGAACGCAGGAGCTTATAGTAGGACTGGGCGGTAAAGCGCTTCATAAGGGTATCTGTTTCACGGCTGCTGCGGACACCGTACACAATATCTGCCCCAGCCTGATAGCAGTCCACCATTTCATCCATGGCGTTCATGTCATCCTGCCCGTCACAGTCAATGGAGATTGTGATATCACAGTGCTCCTTAGCGGTCATCAGTCCGGCCAGCAGGGCATTCTGGTGCCCGCGGTTGCGGCTCAGGCACAGGCCTTCGATCCAGGGCTGCTCCGCGGCATATTGCCGGATCAGTGCCCAGGTGCCGTCCCTGCTTCCATCATTTACAAAGAGGATGCGGCTCATGGGGCCCACCCGTCCGGAATCCATCAGCTCATGCAGCTTTTTCAGAAACATGGGGACCGTTTCCGGCAGAACGGCTTCTTCATTATAGCAGGGAACAACAATATACAGCGTAGGTTCGGTCATTGCGGGATTCTTCTTTCCGTGGTTCTTTGCCTTGCGGCATTCTATCCTGCATCATACGGAATTATTCTCCGCTTGTCAAGATGTACGCCGGCTCTGCCGGCACCGGGGCACGAGAAACCGGGCAACTGCCGGGCATACAATGATCGTATGGCAGGGCGTCCGCCATCACGCTCTTTTCGGTGGCCCGATCTTAATATTTCTGTCGAATTCTGCCGGCATAAATGCTAGAATAGGTAAAAGGTCAGAATGACATATTTCACAGGCCTCCGCAGCTCTTGCTGCCCGGCATAAGAAGAAAGCTGGAAAAGAAAATGAAGCTTTTAGAAAAGATCAGCGGCTTTTTCGGCCGCTATATGGGACTCATCGTGCTTGCGGTGGCAGCACTCTCCCTGTTTGTGCCTGCAAGCACCCTCTGGATTCAGACAAGCTGGGTCAACTACCTGCTGATGATCGTCATGTTCGGCATGGGCCTGACCCTGAAGCCCTCGGATTTCAAGGTGGTCTTCCTGCGGCCCCGGGACATCATCATCGGCGTTCTGGCCCAGTTTACCATCATGCCCCTGCTGGCCCTGGGGCTGGGCAGGCTTTTCTGTCTGGATACCGCGCTGCTGGCCGGTGTGATCCTGGTGGGAACCTGCCCGGGTGGCACCTCCAGCAATGTAATGACCTATCTGGGCAAGGGTGATGTAGCCCTTTCGGTGGGCATGACCGCCGTGAACACCATGCTGGCCCCGTTCCTGACACCCCTGATCACAGGTCTGCTGCTGGGCACCACGGTGCACGTAGATATCCTGAGCATGTTTCTGTCTATCATCAAGGTCGTGATCATCCCCATTGCGGGTGGCTTCCTGATCAACCATCTGTTTGGAAAATATACGCAGCGGGCTGTTGCCGCCCTGCCGCTGGTATCTGTACTGGCCATCACCATGATCGTTGGAGCGGTGGTCTCCCATAATGCCGAAAAGATTCTCTCAACCGGACTGGTGATCTTTGTGGTAGTGATCCTCCACAATGCCGGTGGCTATGGTCTTGGCTTTCTGCTGGGCCTGCTGCTGAAAATGCCGATGCCGAAGAAAAAGGCCCTTTCCATCGAGATTGGCATGCAGAATTCCGGACTTGCCACCTCTCTGGCCGGTACAGCCTTCCCGGGCCTTGCAATGGCCACCGTCCCCGGCGCCATCTTCTCTGTATGGCACAACATCTCCGGCGCGCTGCTGGCCGCGGTCTACAGAAGGCTGCAGGAGCCCTGAATGAAGCGCCGGATAACGGAATATGCACTTAAAAAACCTGCCACCCGGTCAGGGCGGCAGGTTCTGCTATGCTTACCAGCGGTCTATGTGGATGCGGTCGGGCTCGTACTCGCCCTTGACCATCTTCGGCGGGGGACCCATGGGCTTATCCATGGGAGGCATATCCGCAGGCATGTCTTTCGGCTTCTCCGGCATGTGGGGCTTCTTTTCCTCTTCCTCGTCGGGATAGCCAAAGGCAATGATGGAGTGAGGAATCACGGTATCCGGCAGGTTGAAATTGGCGATCTGCCTGTTGACACGTTCCATCTGGGGCCAGGTGCCCAGCCACACAGAGCCGATGCCCAGCGCGTTTGCCGCAAGGATCATGTTCTGGCCCGCAATGGCACCATCGATGACCCAGTAATCCGGCGCGGGCTTAAAGGCGCGCTCCAGATCGCCCAGGATCATGATGCCCAGCTTTGCCCGGCGCAGGGGACCTGCAGGACCGCCGTTTCCGTCGGCCATCAGGTTCAAAACCTCGGGGTCACGGGTAACGATAAAGCTCCAGTCCCTTGCGTTGGTGCAGCTGGGGCCGGCCATACCTGCGTGGAGGATGGTCTTCAGGTCCTCATCGGAGATTTCCTTATCCAGATAATAGCGGACACTTCTTCTGTTCATAATGTTGGTAATGGTATCCATCATACTTCACCTTTCAAAAGGTCTTTGCCCGGCAGGCGGGCGCTCAATACCTTCCGTTTTTATGATAGCACAGAATCCTGCCTATTTGCAAAGAAAAGTTACAGAAAGCGGATTCCCGGGAAAAAACAGTTGGAACGGGCTCCCATATCATGCTATAATACGGGGGATAAATGCTGCATTGTCCAGCCCGCCCAGGGGAAGGCCACCAGCCTGTTCCGGGGCCGGTCTTTTACGAATGTACTGAAAGGATTGATACTTATGAAATATCAGAGACCCACAAAAGACCAGTATTATCTTGCGATTGCGAGGGTTGTATCGACCCGGAGCACCTGCCTGAAGCGGCACTACGGCGCAGTCATTGTAAAGGATGACCGTATCATTTCCACCGGCTATAACGGACGGCCTGTGGGAGAAGCAAACTGCTGCGGCATTGTGGATTTCAAATGTCCCCGTGAGGACATCACCCACAACCACGGCGACTACGGCGAGTGCGGCGCGGTACATGCCGAACAGAACGCCATGCTCTTTGCCTCCAAGGAGGAAATGGAGGGCGCCACCCTCTACCTCTCCGGCGACGGCTGGGATGCCGAAAAGGAGGATTATTTCCCCATTGCGGAGGTAATGCCATGTCCCATCTGCACAGCTATGATCCGGAACTCCGGCATTACCAGAGTTGTATCCTCCATGGGAGAGATGACCAAGCACGAAAGCATGCGCGGAACGATCTGGGAGTATAAAAAGGCCTGAGCTGCTGAGATCAGCCGACCGGTCGCTCAGAAAGGAAGACAGCACATGAAGCAGATCAACAGGTCATCGGGCCTTGAACCAAAATCCGGTATATCGGGGATCATGCATACCCCCTCCGGACAGTCTGCGGTCTCAAGGTGCAGTGCTGCCGAACATTTTGTATCCGTGCTCATCAACGGGATCCCCTGCATGCGCCTTGTATGCAGCCCCACCGACCTGACGGAGCTGGTTCTGGGCAGGCTCTATACCGAAGGCATCATCAGCGCTTTGGATGAAGTGGTCCATATCTCCGTCTGCAGCTCCGGCCGGGAGGTCAGGGTGCAGCTGAACAAGCTCCCGAAGGAAGAAAGCAAGGCCTTTGTTGACACGACCGGCTCCTGCTGTACCGGGAATCACCTGCTCACCGACGTCTTCTCCAATGACCTTCCGCCCGAAAGGCTTCCGGACGCGGAGCTTGAGGACGCATGGATCCTTGCCCTGGCAAAAAGGTTTGAAGAAGCGCCACCGGATCTGTTTCTGGAAACCCATTCTGTCCACAGCTGCTATCTGGCAAGGAAGGACGAGCTCCTCTACACCTGTGTGGACCTTGGCCGGCACAATGCCATGGATAAGGCGATCGGCTGTGCCCTGCGGGACGGGGTCAACCTTTCGGAATGTATCCTCTTTTCCAGCGGCAGACTCCCCACCGATATGGTAGCCAAGGCCATTCGGGCCGGGATCCCGATCCTCTGCTCCAAAACCATCTGCACAGACCGTGGTGCCGAGCTTGCGAAGGAATTTAACCTGACCCTGATCGTGTGTGCCAGAAGCAGTGGGTTTATTGTCATAGGATAAAAATCTGCCGGCAGGCAGCGTTCCTTAAAAGAGGATGCTGACCGCCGGCTTTTCTGTTTTCATGGGTTTTACTGGTTTTTATGGGACGCGGGCCGGGGACGGGGCTGAGGCCGGAAAAGTCCGAAGAAGCTGCCGGGAATCTCAAACACGATCACGATCCCAAGTACAATGGCAAAGGCTGCCTTCAGGGCGGTCAGCCCATTTTCAGCCGCAGGCGCATTGCTCCCGATCACCATGTAATAGGCCATCCAGAACAGTCTGCCACCGGGAACCAGCGGCGTGATCCCCGAGGTAAGGAATACGGTAACCGGGCAGCTCTGCCTTACGGCAAAGGCCCTTGCGGCCAGCGCCATACAGACCGATGCGGCGAGGGTAGCGAGCGTAACACCGGCGCCGGTATAGCCCTCCAGCAGGGAATAGACCAGCCAGCCCACCGCAGCGGTCAGGCTGCAGCCCACAAAGTAACGTCTGGGGATACCGAAGAGCAGCGCAAAGGCAACCGCGCCAACAGCCCCCGCAAGAACCTGCAGGATCACAGGAGCGCACCTCCAAACACACGGTGGTAGATCAGCAGGACGGCGGCCATCCCCACCGCGATCCCCACAAAGACCAGCAGGGCATCCAGCATGCGCACCAGCCCGGAAAGATAGTCTCCGTCCGCGATGTCCCGCACACCGTTGGTAAAGGGCACGCCGGGGATCAGGGTCATCATGCTGCCGATGATCATCAGGCTGAGCCGGTTCCCAAGCCCGACCGTATAGCATAAAATGCACAAAATGGCGCCCAGGGCTGCACAGCACATGCTGCCCATCAGCTTGCTCATATGCCTGCCCGGCAGGGCCATAAAGAGCTGCATCAGAGCTCCGGACAGGACCGCCGCGGCCCCATCCCACAGGGAACCGCCAAACATGACGGAAAAGCAGCCGCAGCCCAGACCGCAGGCCAGAACCTGCAGCGGGAGCCTGGGGGATGGCAGCTTCTGGATCTCCACCAGCCGCTCATGGACCTGGTCCAGTGTGTATCTGCCCTGCTCGATCTCCCGGGAGAGCTGGTTGACGGCGATCACCCGGTCAAGGCGGGCGCCAACCGCCGGCACATGCAGGACCCGGGCATAGGCCTCGTCGATCTTACGGTTTCCACTGATAAAGATTCCGTTTGTCAGGACATAGATGTCCTCGTGTTCTACACCAAAATAGCCGATGATCCGCCGCATCGTCTCCTCCACACGGAAGATTTCGGCACCGCTTTCCAGCAGGATCCGGCCGGCATCGGTGGCTGCCTCCAGCACCAGCGCGGTATACTGGGCCTCGGTATAGGGATGTTCCGGTACCATGGTCACCCTCCTTTCTTCAGGCTTTGCCGTATCATTATAGCCGAATCTCCGGATATTTCAAGAAAAATGTACAGAAGGCGTGCTTCCGCCGCCGCCGGCTCTGGCAGAAATGCGGAAGGCTGCGGAAAACGGCCCAAAACTTGCAATATACCGGGAGATATGTTAGATTATCCACAACTAATTCAGATTTTAACCGGCCAGAGCAGACCGCACATGGTCTGCTTCGGAATACCATATAAGGAGTGTTTTTCATGCGTTACGACCGTATTGACCGTGTCTGCTCCGAGCTCCGTGCCATGGGGCTGAAGCAGATGCTGATCACGGACCCCCGGTCCATCTATTATCTGACGGATGTCTATGTCGCGCCCTTTGAACGCTTTTACGCGCTCTACCTGAACGCAGAGGGCGGGCATACCATGTTTCTGAACAATCTTTTCCACGTTCCCGCCGATCTTCCGATCCGCCAGGTCTGGATGTCCGATACCGATCCGGTGGCCGCTCTTCTGGAGGAGGTCATTGACAGGGATCAGGTGCTGGGCGTTGACAAGGACATCAAGGCACGTTTTCTGCTGCCGCTGATGGAGGACAGGGCCGCGGCGGGCTTTGTAAACAGCTCTGTAGCCGTGGACATCACCCGCGGTGTAAAGGATCTTAAGGAGCAGGAGCTGATGCGCATCTCCTCGGATATCAATGACCGTGCCATGGCACAGTTCAAAGGGCTGATCCATGCCGGCGTTACCGAGAAGGAGGTTGCCGCCCAGATGCTGCAGATCTATCTGGATCTGGGTGCCGACGGCTATTCCTTCCCGCCCATTGTCTCCTTCGGTGCCAATGCTGCCGACCCGCATCACGAGCCTGATGACACCGTACTGAAGGAAGGGGACTGTGTCCTCTTTGATGTGGGCGGTCTTTATCATGAGTACTGCTCTGACATGACCCGTACCTTCTTCTATAAATACGCAGACCCGCATGCTGTGGAGGTCTATGAGCTGGTGCGTGCCGCCAATGAAGCCGCAGAGGCTCTGATCCGCCCCGGCGTTCCCATCGCATCCCTGGATGCCGCCGCCCGTGACCTGATCACAGAGCGCGGCTACGGCCCTGCCTTCAACCACCGCCTTGGCCACTTCATTGGTCTGGATGAGCATGAATACGGCGATGTCTCCTCTGCCAACGACTGGCTGACACGCCCCGGTATGATCTTCTCCATCGAGCCGGGCATTTATCTGGAGGGGGATGTCGGCGTCCGCATTGAGGACCTGGTACTGGTCACCGAAAACGGCGTTGAGCGCCTCAACCATTACCCCAAGACGCTGGAGATTATTGCCTGAATGCCCAAGCACTGACCGCAGGCCGGTCATCCGAATACCGGCTCCAATAACCGAAATATCACAGGCAGCAGCCTTCCGCAATTCCCTTACCGGGCGCGGAAGGCTGCTGTTCTATGTTTAAACCCCCGAAGTCTTCATTTCCTGTTACAGCATTGCAGGATTGATTTCTTTGTTTCAGGGTGGGAGAAATGATCTGTATCATATTGTTAGGAATGATTGATTCGTTTGGCTTGAGCTGCAGGCAGGTTAAAAAATACGGGGAACTGGAAATTCACAAGAATTCCGGTTTCCCACTTTTTGCTGTTTAGGCACTTGACTTAACCGAAAACAGGTTATATAATGTATCCAAAAACAAGTCTTAGACTTTGTTTTCATTATAGGAGGAAGATCAAGAAAGGACAAGGAGGTATCGCTATGGCATATACGAGTTTTGGCGAATTCG
>R14__coassemble_433_pt1 | contig 29977 bp, 20 predicted proteins | sample R14__metabat2_high_PE_043 | metagenome-assembled genome bin R14
CCGCAGTTGGGGCAGAAGTTAAAGGTAATCCCCTTTGTGCCGCATTCGCAGTCCCAGGTGTCCTCCTGCTTCGGTTCCGGCTTCTTGCTGCCACAGTTCGGGCAGAAGTTAAAGGTGATGCCCTTTGTCCCGCAGCTACAGTCCCAGGTGTCGGCAGCTGCACCGGCGCCCGGCTGATTATTTTGCGCAATCGGCTGTGCCATGCCCTGAATCATATTGCTCACCTGGGGCGCGATGGCGCTTGCCGCGGCCACACCCATGCTGAGCCCCAGCATATCGCCCATGACGCTGCTGCCGCCGCCGGAGGAAATGGCGGGGCCCATATTGCCGATGCCCTCGGCGTAGGCCTTCTGTACATCGGCCTGCAGAACATCCTTGCCTGTAAAGCCCTTCAGCCGCATTTCCTCGGCCTCAATCCGGGCGGCCTGCTCTTTCCGTTCCATCTCCAGCTGCATCCGCAGGCGGTCTGCGGCCACCTCGCCGGTGGCCTGCGCCACAACCCGCTGGCTCTCATACTGGGCCTCCATAACGGAGGTCTCGCCCTTCTGCTGGACCAGCCCGCGATGGGCCGCCTCCACCTCGGCCGCATTCTGCTGCAGCTGAATATCAAGGCGTTTCTTTGCATCCATCTCCGCCAGCTTGATCTCCGTCTCGGTTTCAATGGCGGATTTCGTCAGCGTCTTCTGGCGCATCTGGATGATGGTCTGCAGGGAATCGTAGCCCAGGTCTCCCCGCTCCGGCAGGACGATGCCCATGACCATGAATTCGGTCACGGCGAGGCCGTATTCCTCAAAGAAGGGCTGAATGGCCGGCAGCATGGCCGCAGACAGACGCAGCTTCTGCTGGTCAATCTGCAGGATGTCCAGCTTTTCCTCTGTAATGATATTTGCAAGGTTTGTGGAAACGGCAAGCTGAATAATGCCCCGGAAATAGCTGTTGATTGCGCCGGCGCCGTCCTCCACCAGGTCCTGGCGGGTCAGCTTTCCGCCGGTGCCAACCAGCCGGAGCAGCAGCTTGCGGGAGTCCGCCACCCGGAAGTTGAGCAGGCCCCGCGCCCCGATGGCAATGGGTGCCCCGGTCTGGGGGTCGATGAGATTGACCTTCTCTGGCGTGCCCCACTTGATGGCCATCTGGTGAATCAGGTTGATGTAATAAACCTCGGAATGGAAGGTGCCCTCCGTGTCCGTCGGCAGCTGATATAGCTTCTCGAGAAGCGGGAGCTGCTGGGTTTCCAGCGTGTAACGGCCCGCGCCGAAGAGGTCCAGGGCCTGACCATTCCGGAAGAAGATGGCCTCCTGGGATTCATGGACGATGAGCTGGGAGCCCAGGTTAAAATCTTCAATGGGGTGCTTCCAGACGAGGGTATCGGCGTCACCCTCATATTTGATGATGCTGGCAAGACCATCATGCTTGATTTCCTCTGTTTTCAGCCGCTCCACCACATCATTGACACAGTCGCAGACCGGGCAGGTATAGGTGGTCGCGGTTCTGGCTGTGCGGAGCCTTACGCCGCACTGGGCGCAGGAGAATTCCACCATGGTGCTCTGTTCTGCCATGGTGTTGATCGGTTCATTACAGACAGGGCACTTTGCCTTCTCGCCCTTACTCTGGTCAAAGACCACCATATTGCCGCAGTGAGGGCATTCTCTGGAGGTCAGTTTATCCGTGCGGATATCAATGGTATAGCCGCAGGCACAATCAATCTTCTTTCTTGCAAAGAAGCCGGTCCTGGCCTCTGCATATTTGCCGCAGCTGGGGCATTCGATTACAAATTTCGCCATATCAATTCTCCTCTGCTGTAATCTGCATGTGCCGGATGGCAAATTCCATGCAGGTCTGCATAATCTCATTCCGGCTCCGTCCGGTATATTTCGCCAGCGCGTCAATGTCCGAGAGCATATCCTTTGGCAGTCGGACAGAAATTACCGTGGAATCGCCGCAGTATCGCTTTTTGGATATCTGGAGGATCGGGTCTTCCATATTGCATCCCTCCATGGCGGAAAGGTGTACAATTCCGCCATGACTTTCTTGTGCAGAATAGGCTGCCGGAAAAGCTCAATTTTAGTGGAAAAGTAAATACTTTTGTAGTATTCTATATACAGAATTTGTAAAAGACGAAAAGGTACACTTTACCGACACCGCCGCTTTACCGCATCTCTGAATGTAGAACGCGGCATGCCGCATTCGGCTGCTGCTTTGCTGCAGCTTATATTTCCGGAGAGATATTCCGCCAGCATCGATTCAAAATTATCCGGGCTCGGCTTACAGGGCCGGCCGAAGCTTACGCCCCGCGCCTTTGCGGCAGCAATTCCCTCGGCCTGACGCTTTTTGATGCTCTCCCGCTCACTCTGGGCGACAAAGCTTAAGATCTGCAGGACAAGGTCGGCAATGAAGGTCCCCATCAGGTCTTTGCCTTTTCCGGTATCCAGCAGGGGCATATCCAGTACACAGATATCAATGCCATGCTCTTTTGTCAGGATGCGCCACTGATCCTGAATTTCCTCATAGTTTCTGCCCAGTCGGTCGATGCTCAGAATGCAGAACAGGTCGCCCGGCTTCAGTTTTTTCATCAGTTTCTGATAACCCGGCCGGTTGAAGTCCTTCCCGGACTGTTTGTCCATGTAGATGTGCTTTTCCGGTACCTGCGCCGCCTGCAGGGCGATCATCTGCCGGTCCTCGTTCTGGTCCGTGCTGCTGACACGGATATAGCCGTAAATCTCTCCCATTGCATGGTCTCCTTTGCATAAAGAATTATGCTGAGATCATACAAAAAGCAGCCTGCCGCATGGGCAGACTGCAAACTTATCTTACTCGGTCAAATACGACAATGCGCCCGGCCTAAAAAGCCGGGCGCATATTGGTGCAGCAGCATCCGCTGCAGTGCTTATGGTGCTACCTCTGGCATTTGAATGAAAAGCGTTGTTTCGTCATCGTATCAAAATAATCGTTCGTAAAGTTCTTATATATAGCAAAAAGCGCCTGAAACCATACGATTTCAGACGCCAAATGTTTGGTGGAGATAAGCGGGATCGAACCGCTGACCTCTTGAATGCCATTCAAGCGCTCTCCCAGCTGAGCTATACCCCCATGTCTTTGAGCGTGATTATTATACTCAGCCTGCCCTTATTTGTCAAGCACTATTTTCCCTTCCTTTGCGCAGGGCCGAAGTCTCTGCCCTATCCGGCAAAAAAAGTCTTGCATCGAAGCATTTCTATCATATAATAAGAGAGAGAAGGAGTGTGATCGCATGAGCAAATATCCAAATCTGTTCAGCCCGTATACAATCGGCAGCAAAACCTTTAAAAACCGTATCCTCGTGGCCCCTATGGGAATTGAGGAACGTGGTGAAGCAGGCATCCTTTCCGAGCGTGGGATCCGCTATTATGAGGATATTGCCGAAGGCGGCTGCGCCCGTGTCTGTACCGGTGAAAATGACGTCTGCCCCGGCAGTGCCGTTCGCGGCTGCTATAACTTTTATGTAGATGAACCAGGTGAAAAATTTCGGAAGAGCTTTCAGGCCTATGCCGACGCCTGTCACAGGCATGGCGCACTTGCCTTTACATCCTTCAACCACACAGGCGCCTACATGCGGGTCATGCCAAAGGGCGAAGCGCCTCAGGGTCCTCCCGCACCCGCACCGGGAGCCGGTGCTCCTCCCGCATTTGAGATGCCAAAGCGCGCTGACGGCACTCCTTACGAAATGCCTGACCGCATCATGGGTGTCAGCGATCTTGTGATCAATGAGCCGGAGGATGGCATTACCCGGAAGGATGCCAGAGGTGGTAATAACAACGGGAATATCGTACACGGAATGACCCGCGAGGAGCTTGCAGCGCTGGCAGACCAGTTTGCCCACTGCGCCAGAATCTGCAAGGAGGTTGGTCTGGACGGTATGATCATACACGGCGGGCATGGCTTTCTGTTCGGACAGTTTGTATCCCGTCGCTTCAATAAGCGCACAGATGAATTCGGCGGCAGTATGGAAAACCGGGCGCGTTTCCCGATCATGGTGCTGCAAAAGATCCGCGAGGCAGTCGGTCCGGACTTTATCATTGAGCTACGCTTTTCAGGCGAGGAAAACCTCTCCCCAATATCCGACATGGATAATCTGGACGGGCTTATTACCATTGATGAAACCGTTGCGTTCTTTCAGGAGCTTGACAAATACCCGGGGCTTCTGGATATTGCGCATATCTCCGGCGGCCTTCATGTGGTGCCTGCGCAAAATACGCGCGTTACCTCCAATTCCTATTACCCTATGGGCTTTAATGTTCCTGCTGCGGCAGCGGTTAAGAAAGCCGTTAAAAACATTGCGGTTGCCGTTGTTGGCAGTCTCAGTGACCCGGAGCTGTGTGAACAGATCATAGCAGAGGGCAAGGCGGATTTTGTTGTCATGGCAAGACAGCTCCTGATCGCGGACCCGGCTTTTCCAAAAAAGGCCGAGGCGGGAGAAGACACAGAGATCAACAACTGTCTGCGCTGTACCTCCTGCCGCTGCAGTGGCTACTGCGCGGTAAACCCGGTTGACACCATGCTTGGTGACCACGATACGCTTGTGATCCGCCCGGCAGAGCAGAAAAAGCTGGTAGCCGTGGTTGGGGCCGGGATCGCAGGCTTAAAGGCCGCCGAGGTAGCCGCAAGACGCGGCCACCGGGTTGTACTGATTGAAAAGGAAGCAGAGCCCGGCGGCATTCTGCGCTATGTTTATACTGACCCGCACAAGCAGGACATTGCCAGATACCTGACCCATATGATTGAGCGTGTAAAGTCGCTGGGCGTCTTTGTTGAAACCAATACCACCGCAAGCCCTGAAGCGGTCAGGGCGCATCATGTGGACGCTGCCATCATCGCCATTGGCGGAAAGAACAGGCCGCTGAACATTCCCGGTGGAGAAAGTGCCATCAGCGCAACGGCCGCCTGCCTTTCCCCTGACCTTGTGGGTGAGCATGTTCTTGTTGTCGGCGGCGGTCTGACCGGCGTGGAAGCCGCAATCCACTGGGCTGAGGCCGGAAAGCAGGTTACGCTGCTCTCCAGAAACGAAACGCTGCTGAGCAGGGTGCCCGGAGACGGACAGTGCGTCAATACGCACCTGATCTATCTGCACGACCTGGGCATCAGGACCGTGACAGGCTGTACCGTTACTGCGATCAGAAGCGATGGCGTTGAAAGCAGCTGTGGCTTTTACCCTGCCAACACCGTGATCAATGCCACCGGTGTGATGCCCAGCCCCGTTGCCGCCGAAGCATATGCAGATTGTGCCCCCGAGGTTCGGATCATCGGTGATTGCGCCGCTCCCGGGCTCATCGGCAATGCAACGCTTGCCGCTTACCGTGCAGCCATTGACCTGTAAGAGGTCCCCGGAAATAAAATTCAGGAGCAGGAAACCCTTTCTCGGGTTCCTGCTCCTGTCTGCTTATTCTACAACTGTACGGCGCTTTTTCCAGCGGCCGCTGAGGAAGTAGGGCGTGACTACAACGAAGAACATATAGCCTGCAATGGCACTGCCATACCAGTAGCCATAGATGCCCATGCCAAGCACCTTGCCCATGAGAAGGGCAAGGCCAATACGGACCACAACGCCATCCATCATGCCCATAACAAAGTTCATGCCGGCAAAGCCGATGCCATTGATGAGTGAGGTTGTCGGTGTACGGGTCGCTGATCCGAAGAAGTTGCAGATAATGACCGGTACAACCTCCATTGCCACGAGCAGGACCTCCGGCTCGTCATTGAAGAGGGCAAAGATTTCCTGCGGGAAGAGCAGCAGGATCACAGTCAGGATTGCCGCAAAGGCCAGGCTCAGGCCCAGCACATACCAGAATATCTTTTTGACCCGGTCAAATTTCCCAGCTCCGAAATTCTGTCCGGTCATGGAGGAGCCGGCAGAACGCAGGGAACCAGTAACAATGTTGGTAAGCTGGGATATCTTATTGGCAACGCCGTTCACAGCCGAATAAATTACACCGTAAACATTGATGCATGAGGTTACATACATAACAGAGATACTGATCGCAGTGCTCTGCAGGCACATGGGAATGCCAAGCTTTGCCATATTTTTCAGGATCATCTTATCCAGCGCAAAGCTTTTGGGGCGGAAATCAAAGCCAAAGGCCTCCCGGCGGCGGTAAAGATAAACGATGGATACCAGGAAGGAAAAGCTCTGGCCAATGACTGTTGCCAGTGCCGCACCGGTACAGCCCATACCAAAGCCGCCCACCAGCAGCAGGCCCAGAATCAGATTGATGACAGCAGAAATAGCGACGAACATGAGGGGATGCCGTGAATCGCCCATACCCTGCATGATATTACTGACGATATTATAGCCATACACAAAGACCATACCGTAGCTGCAGACAATGCAATAATTGATCGTCTCCTGATAGCTCTCAGCCGGGGTATTCATCAGGCCCGCATACCAGTCCGCGCAGAAAAGGCTGATGACTGAAACCACAAGGCCAATGCCAAGAACAAAGGAGAAGAGATTCCCTATGATCCGGTTCAGAAGCTTTCTGTCCCCCTTACCGATGCTCTGGGCGATCATTACCTGACCGGCCTGTGCAAAGCCCACTGCAATAAAGGTCAGGAAATGCAGAAAATCCGCACCGATTGAAACTGCAGACAAGCCGGCACTGCCGACAAACTGCCCCACAATGATCATATCCACAATGTTGTACATGAACTGCAGAAGGTTCGCACCCACAAAGGGCAGAGAGAACCTGACCAGTTCTTTTGGTACAGACCCGACTGTAAGGTCATTGATCATTGATTTTGACAATGGCATCACCTTCCATAGATATTTCTTTTATTATAACATTTTGCAGCCGGAACCACAAGCTGTGGAAATCACAGAGGATCCGGGCCCGGAAACAGTTGAAGTTGACATTTCCCGCTCTCTGGCTTATGTTATTACAAAATAATCGATCGCGAGGAATCCCTATGAAAAACATCCCGGTTTTTATGTCTCCGGCCGGTACCGCTACCCTGATCCTTCAGGAAATCCCCCGCTCCGGACGGGCCTTTATCCTGCTGCAGACCATCGTACCAGAGGGTCTGCAGCAGTTGACTGCGGACGCAAAAAAGTTCTGCCAGGACTGCGGCGCAAAAGAGATTTTTATCTCAAATGCCAGAGAAAAGCTCCCCTTTTCCCCCGCCTATGACATCCTGATCCTGACGGTGCAAAAGGACAGCCTTCCGGCCGGTCGGCCGGTCACACTCCAGCCACTCAGCCAGGAAAACGCAGAGCTTTATATCTCCATTTATAACCGCTGCTTCGAAGGGATCTCCCATGCGGTATCCTATGACCGTAGCCAGATCAGACGGATTAAAGCACAGGACCAGCAGGCCTTTATTGCCTGCAGTGCGGACGGAAGCCCCGCAGGCATCGGCGAACTGCACGGGAATGAGCTGGCCGCCGTTGCCGTACTCCCGGAATACCGCGGCATGGGAAAAGCTCTGACGCTTTCTTTACTGGCACTCTGCCCCGGGCCGGAAATCATACTGACCGTTGCATCAGATAATCAACGCGCTTTGGGCCTGTATGAAAAGCTGGAGTTCCACGTAAAGGAAATTGAATCCCGCTGGTATCACTGTCCGTAAGCATATGCGCCCCTGCAGTCGACAAAGGACTGCAGGGGCGCCGATATTAACCGTTTATTCCGTACGGAGGGCCTCCACCGGGTCCTTCTTGGCAGCCGCTCTGGAGGGGATCAGTCCGGCAATCATGGTCAGCAGCACGGAGATCACTACAAGTCCGATACCGGCCGAAGCAGGAAGCTTCGCAATCGTTGCAATTCCGGTCAGATGCGAAATGAGCAGATTGATCGGTATGTCCAGTAGCAGTGTGACACCGACACCGATCAGTCCCGCGACAAATCCGATAATGATCGTCTCGGCATTAAAGACACGGGAGACATCCTTTTTGGAGGCACCGATGGAACGCAGCACGCCAATCTCCTTCGTACGTTCCTGCACAGAGATCAGCGTAATGACACCGATCATAATGGAGGACACGATCAGGGAAATAGAAACAAAGGCGATCAGAACATAGCTGACAATATTGACAATCCTGGTAACCGAGCTCATGAGCAGGCCAACATAATCTGTGTAGCTGATCACCTGATCATTCTCACCGGCAGCTTCCTTCTCATCGTTATAGGCATCCAGCGCGTCTGTCAGGGCTTCTTTATCATCAAAGGAAGACGCATAGAGGCTGATGGAAACAGGCTCGTCCAGAGAGGTTGTATGCATGAGCGCAATATTCTCGTCATAGCTGCTATCTGAGATCCGCTGTACGGGGGCAGCTTCTGCGGCAGTCTCCTGCGGTTCATCTGTCTGAGTATCCGTCTCCCCGGCCGCGTAAAAGGCGTCGGCATCGAGCATGCCGTAGCCAGCCAGTGCCGTAACAATCTCATCGGTCGTTGCTTCGCTCATCTGCGACTGATAGGCCTCGGGGACCTGACTCAGGGCCGCATCCAGCATAGCCTGCTGCTCCTCAGAAAGTCCGGTTGCGGAAGCTTCCGCCGCGGCTGCCTCTTCCTCCTGCTGTGCGGCAGCCAGCTCCGCGGCAGCTGCCTCTTCTTCATGGATCGCATCCGCAGCCTCTGTGCCCTCGAAGGGAAGACCGGTAAATACATCAGTATCAGGGTCAGCCTTCTGTGCACGGACAATCTCACTGCCCTCTACAGAATTGATCACATACTCCGTCAGGGCAGAGGTGTAACCGATATTGCCAAATACAGAGGATGTATCACTGGTTGCCCGGATGATGCCGACAATGTGTACCTGCTGTGCGTCCGCGATCAGCTCTGAAAGATAGGCCTCATCCTCTGAGCAGTCAGTCCAGGTGCCGTCTTCATTTGCCGCAAAGTAATCGGTCGGCAGGACCAGCCGCAGATCCAGTCCGAGGATATCCTCATAGCTGTACTCCCCTGCCTCGTGGCTGATCACAATGTCCTGCGTGGACGCTCCGTTTTCCGCGATATCCGCAATTGCTGTTTCCAGCGCGTCGGCAAGGTCTTCAATATCAAGCAGGCCCAGTGCATACAGGGTAAAGTCAGTCACCTCGTAATTTTTTGTGACCATCAGGACAACCTCGTTATAGGCTGACGGCCAGGAGCCGGCAAGAAGCTCGTAGTCGTTTTCAAGCATCTCCTGATTGTCCACCAGCTCCTGACAGACCTCATAGCCGGACATCAGAGAGCTGGAGCTGCTCATGGAGGAGCCGGACATCATGGCGCCCATACCCATGTTCTCGAAAACACCCTCAGAGGACACCAGCTGATCAAAATCGTCTGTGTGAGCGTAGAGGTTGATCTCCGTATCATAGGAATACTGGATCTCAGAGGCAAGGGCAGCGATTTCGTTGTTATCTTCCTCAAGGTATTCCTTGAAGCCTGCAAGATCATTGGTTGTGATCTCGCCAAGCATGCTGTCCATCATCGTGGTCATAATGGTATTGGAATAAAGCTTTCCTGCCTCGTGCTCCGTTTCGCGCATGGACATCATTGATGCCATCAGCTCTGTGGAGTCCATACTGGCCTGCTCTATGGTGATCGGATAGGAGGTCAGGGTTTCCTCCTCCATATCATCGATATAGTTTTGCATACCGTTGGACAGGGACATGATGAGCGCAATGCCGATGATACCGATGGATCCGGCAAAGGCGGTCAAAAGCGTACGGCCTTTTTTTGTAAGGAGATTGTTCAGCGACAGACCAAAGCCCGTAAAGACAGACATGGAGGGCTTCTTTTTATTATCCTTCTTGCCTGCAACAACCGCCTGAACCTCCTGTTCATCCGGGTTATAGGGCATGGAGTCGGAAATCACCTCGCCATCGAGCAGGCGGACGATACGTGTGGAATAGCGTTCGGCCAGATCCGGGTTGTGGGTGACCATGATCACCAGCTTATCCTTTGCAACCTCCTTAAGGATCTCCATGACCTGAACGGAGGTCTCGGAATCCAGCGCACCGGTCGGCTCATCAGCCAGCAGGATATCCGGATTATTTACCAGCGCACGCGCAATGGCAACACGCTGCATCTGTCCGCCGGACATCTGATTCGGGCGTTTTTTCAGCTGATTGCCAAGGCCGACCTTTTCAAGCGCCTCTTTGGCACGGCGCCGGCGCTCTGCCTTGGAGACACCGGATATGGTCAGGGCAAGCTCTACATTGCTGAGGACGTTCTGATGTGGGATCAGGTTGTAGCTTTGGAATACAAAGCCAATAGAGTGGTTACGATAGGTATCCCAGTCACGGTCTTTAAATTCTTTGGTGGATTTCCCATTGATGAGAAGGTCGCCGGAGGTATAGCGGTCAAGACCGCCGATAATATTCAGCAGCGTTGTTTTTCCGCAGCCGGACTGGCCGAGAATGGAAACAAATTCATTTTCACGAAATGAAATATCCAGTCCCTTCAGGGCATGGACCGTCTCTTCTCCGGAAAGATAGTCCTTTTTGATATTCTTTAATTGCAGCACGTTCATGTTCCTTTCGCTGAGTCTATGCCAGAATTTATCATTGTAGATAATAGCACAGGTTCGGATTCAAGGTGTGAATATTCTGAAAACTCATCCCCTGTTAACACCTTGCAAAGCTGCAGGAATCATGATATAACCAATGCAAACACTTACGGAGGTGGACGATCTTGGCCCAGCCTGAATTTCAGAATGCGCGCATGCTGAAGGCGCTCCCCGCCCTGCTGCTGCCCTGGTTTCAGTCCGCCCGGCGTGAGCTGCCCTGGCGAAGGGACCGGGAGCCCTATCATGTATGGCTGTCGGAGATCATGCTGCAGCAGACACGTGTAGAGGCCGTAAAGGGCTATTACACCCGTTTTCTTGACCGTCTGCCGGATATTCGCGCACTAGCCGGCATCGACGAGGATACCCTCTTAAAGCTATGGGAGGGGCTTGGCTACTATAACAGGGTCCGCAATCTGCAAAAGGCAGCCCGGCTGATCTGTACAAAGTATGCAGGTAGCTTTCCATCAGACCTTGAAGCAATACGTGCCCTGCCCGGAATCGGCGATTATACAGCCGGTGCCATTGCAAGCATCTGCTACAGCCTGCCCACGCCGGCAGTTGACGGGAATGTTCTTCGTGTTGTCACCCGTTACACCGGTTATTATGGGTGCACAGACGACGCGGCCGTGAAGAAGCTGATTGCAAACACGCTTAAGGAAATTTATCCGACAGACGGCAACGCGGGGGATTTTACTCAGGCGCTCATGGAACTGGGTGCCATCGTCTGTGTTCCCAATGGTCAGCCACACTGTGACAGCTGTCCCCTTGCAGGATGCTGTGTCGCAAGGCAGCAGCACCTGACCGACGAGCTTCCTGTCAGGGCAGAAAAGAAGAAGCGCAGACAGGATTCCATAACCGTTTTTCTGCTGAGCTGCGGTGATCAGATAGCCCTTGACAGACGGCCCTCCACAGGGCTGCTGGCGGGATTATACCAGTTTCCAAGTACAGAAGGGCACCTCAGCGATGAAGCAGCCGTAAAACAGGCCGAAGACTGGGGGCTGTCTCCCTGCAATGTGATCAAGGCTGTCAGCCGCACCCATATCTTTACACATGTGCAATGGAACATGCTTGCCTATCGGCTGGAATGCCGGAGCATGTCCGCCGACTTCATCTGGGCAGACCGGGAGACACTTCAAAGGCAGTATGCCCTGCCAACCGCCTTCCGACAGTTCCTTCAGGATTTTTAACAATGATGATTCAACATAACACAGGAGGTTACACATGACTGATCTTGAACAAGCACGGGAATTTTTCCGTAATGACCGCTTTGCCACCGTCAACGGCGCTGTTATTGACGAAATCGGCGACGGCTATGCCGTATGCAGTATGGCCCTGACAGACGACCACAAAAACGCCCTGGGCAATGTAATGGGCGGCGCAATCTTTACCCTTGCGGATTTCTGCTTTGCGGTTGCGGCGAACTGGGGGAAGAAGGCTGCCGTCTCCACCGTCAGCCAGATCACCTTTCTCCGCGCTGCCAGAGGCGACCTGCTGTACGCAAGAGCCGAAGCGGTGCGGGAGGGCCGTACCACAGTCTATTATGAAGGCTCTGTTACAGACGCGGACGGAAGGATCATTGCACGTTTTACCTCCAGTGGGCAGGTAGTCGGCTGACTGTAAGGATACCACGATTTTTTGTATCCGAAAAACGTTTCTTTTTCCCGGATACTGTTATATAATATGAGGGTATTTCTTAGTTTCGGAGGTAATCCCATGAAAGAAAAACAACTGCCCAAACGCATTATCCAGTATATCTGCGGTCTTATCTGTATGGCGATCGGTCTGGTGCTCCTGAAGCAGATGGCGCTGGACCTTAAAGACGCTACCGGGATTTCGCTCTGGGGCGTTTCTCCGATCACCGCCGTGCCTGACGCAGTGGCAAATATCACCCCGCTGACCCTTGGAAATGCAACGATCCTCCTGCATTTGCTCTGTGTCATCGGCCAGGTGATCGTGCAGAAAAAGCTGACACTGAAAAGTGTTCTCTGCATGTGTGTCGGCGTTCCCTTTGGCTACCTTGTGGACTTTTTCATGTGGCTTTGGGGGCTGTGGGATCCGGCAGTTTCCATTATCCCCGCCTGTCTGATCCTGGTGATCGGTATCGCTATTCAGGGCTTTGGTGTGGCTTTGATCAGCGGGTGTGATATGATGCTGCCCGCACCGGATGAAATGAACAACGTGATCGCACGTACCTATAAGAAAGAGCTTTCCAACGTAAAAATGATCGCGGACGCAATCTATGTTCTGATCGCTGTAGTCATAAATGTGGTTTCACTGCATGCGCTCTCTTCTGTTGGTATCAGCTCCGTTGCTTCGGTCCTCTTTACAGGCCGATTTGTGGGGTTATCCAAAAAGCTGTTTCCGAAAATTATCATGGAGCCCTTTTTCAATGCCCCTGCCGCTGCAGAGAAGGCATAAAGCCCTTCCCATCATACTTTCAGGCACCGCGTAAGCGGTGCCTCTTTTGTTAAGGATTCCTTGATTTTGCCCCTATAATTTGAGCAGTTTTCACAGAAAATACTACAGTGGTTACAAACGCTTGTATTCATTCGGAGAACCATGGTATAATTCAAGAGTTTGAAAAATACACCAAAATTTATGTAAAGGAATGAGAAACGTGACAAAAAAACAGAACCCCTGGATTTCCATTATCGCGTGCCTTGTTGTTCAGCTCTGTGTTGGCATTCTCTATCTGTGGAGTGCTTTTAAGAGCAACATTGTTGCAGCCTATGGCTGGAGCAGCAGTGCCGCAAGTATGGTTTCCTCCTACATGATCTTTGCTTTCGTTTTTGGTAACCTGATCGGTGGTTTCATCAACGATAAGAAAGGTCCCAAGCTGACCTGCGTTCTCGGTGTGATCCTCTTCTCCGCCGGCGTTGGCATCACCGCTTTTGTTAAGACTGCCGGCCTCTTCTACCTGACCTATGCCGTTATGGCCGGTCTCGGTTCCGGCTTTGCCTACGGTGCCTGCATCTCCTGCATCCAGAAATGGCTGCCTCACAAGAGAGGCCTTGCTTCCGGCCTGGCCTGCTCTGCATTTGGTCTTTCCACCGTTATCTTTACCCCTGTTTCCAACTGGCTCATGAACCTGAACAGAGTTGACGGCATTGTCAACTTCACTCCTGTCTTCCTGACCCTTGCCGGCGTTTTCGCTGTTCTCGGTCTGGTTGCCTGCGTGTTCATCTCCCTGCCCGGTGATGAGTATCTAAAGAGCCTGAACCTGCCCAAGGCGGCTGTTTCCGGCAGTGTAAACTTCACCCTCGGCCAGGCGATCAAAATGCCTGCGTTCTGGGCTCTGTTCTTCTCGATCTTCTTTATCAACGGCACCTGGAACCTGTGCGTTCCCCTGATCAAGGATCTGGGCATGGTCCGTGGTCTGCCTGAGGCAACCGCAATCGCCTGTGTCTCCTTCACCGGTATCACCAATGCTGCAGGCCGTCTGATCATGGCTTCCCTGTCAGACAAGATTGGCCGTACCAACACCATGTATACCCTTTGCGCACTCACGCTTCTGGGCGCAGTTCTGATGTGCTTCATCGGCGGCTATGGCTATTTTATCACCATTGCCCTGATCGCGTTTGCTTACGGCGGTCCCTCCGCTCTGAACGCAGCCCTCAGCACCGACCTGTTTGGGCCCAAGAATTCCGGTACCAACTATGGCGTTGCCATGCTGGCACTTGGCTTCAGCTCCATCTTCTTCAACTTCATCTCCGGCAACATTCTGAATGCTGTTGTTGATGTAGAGGCCGGCACCGCTGTTGGCATTATGTCCACCTTCGCAATGGGCGCTGTTACCGCGATCATCCCTGTGTTCCTGATGATGTATATCAACAGCTACCTGAAGAAACGCAAGGCCTGATCCTGACTGATATGAACTGACTGCTCCCCCTCCGGATTCCACATGGACTTCGGAGGGGGATTTTGCATTTTGATGAATCAAATCAGAATTATATCGTTGTACTTAAAAAGATTTCAATATAAACTAATATTATAGTTTGAAACAAGGGAGGAATTTCCATGGCATTTGTGATCGCAAAGGGCTGCATCGGCTGCCATCTTTGTGAACTGGAGTGTCCTGTTTCCGCAATCTATATTAAAGACGGCAGGAACCAGATTGACCAGAGCCTTTGTATTGAATGCGGAAAATGTGCCGGGCTTTGCCGGCTGAGCCTGATCTCTTCAACCGACGAGCAGGTAAAGCCTGTCCCGCACGAGCCTGTGGAGCTTCGATGTCAGGTACTGGTGATCGGCGCTGGCGGTGTAGGCACCGGCGCTGCAGCCAGAGCTGCCGATCTTGGTCTTGATACGATCCTGATCGAAGCCGCAAAGCATTATGGCGGTGGAACCTATTTCGCTCACGGTGGTCAGTTCCCGGGTGCAAAAAAATATTACGCAACAATCGGAAAATCTTCTGATATTGAGCCTCAGGTTCAGTTCTGGCTGCGGAATCAGAAAAACGGATACAAAAATATGGACAAGCTGCGCGAAAATATCTCCGCAAACGGCGAGTTCCTCGACTGGTTCTATGAGCTGGATCCGGAGTTCACAAAGCCCTTTGTGCCTACGCCTCCCGGTCCTCCGGTGGCATTTGACATGGCGGCCCGTCATGTAAATGAAAAGTCCAATGATGATTCCATTGGACCGGGCTGGATGGGATCATGGATCACGGACAAGCTCTTTGAAACAGCCCTGAAAAAGGGTGTACGCTATTACAATGAAACCCGCGCGCTTGCGTTTATCACAGATGATGCCTCCCGTGTGATCGGAGTCACGGCACGTGACCCCGGCGGCGAAGTCAGAATTTACGCCGATGCCTTTATCCTCGGTACCGGTGGCTATATGATGAATGACGAGCGGATGAAGGCCATTGACCCGAGAATGATCCGGGGAGATGCCAGCTACCTGCGTCTGAACGTGCCGACAAATGTCGGAGACGGCCATGAAATGGTGGAAAAGCTGGGCGCTGAGGTCGACTGGACCCGTGGAGGTACCAGAGGCCCAACCCATCACCCTTACTCCTATGCGGTAAACCTGATGCTCAACAATCCCGAAGCGGTTTATGTTGACGAAAAGGGTCGCAGATGCTTTGAGCTCAGTAATGAAGGCATGGGGGGCGGCGCTCCGATCTCCGGCCCGAACTGTAAAGCCAGCGAGATCATTCTGCAGCAGGAATCCGGTTTCTGCTACCTGATCATGGATGAGCCAATGCTTGAGCTCTTTGGCAGCAGGATCCGCAAGCTGGACAACGGCAGAGACTGCCCATGGCGTGCCGAGGTTGACGCCGAATGCGCACTGGAGGATGTGCCCGGACGTAAGGCCGATACCATTGCCGAGCTGACAGAGAAGCTGGGAATGGAGCCCGGGCAGCTGGCGGCGACTATTTCGCGGTATAATGAGCTTGTTGCTAACGGAAATGACACCGATTTCGGCAAGAAGGCCGAAAATATGATGCCCATTGCACAGGGCCCCTTCTACGGCTTTGCGGTCCGGAACTTTGACAATGGTGCCAGTCGTGGCGGTATCCCGATCGACGAGGACTTCCGCCTGCTGAAGGCTGACGGCAGTATCATACCGGGAATCTGGGTATCCGGTGATGCCGCAACCTACAGCTGGACAGAAAACATCGGTCCGGTCGGCCTTTGCGGCGGACTGGCCGGCTCATGGGCAAGCGGCTATCACATTGCAGAGCTTGTTGAACGCTACCTGAAACAGTAATCCAAATCACAAGGAGTGATAGAATATGAAAAGTATCAGAGAATATCTGGCGCAGGACTGGTGGGGCCATTGCCTGATGTCCGCAGACGCAATCCGGGGCTGCGCAACCGGTGAAACCTGTAAAACAGCACAGGAGAAGCATGAATACTGCAAGGGCATTATGACCATGTTCCCGCATATGCTGCTGATGAATTTCAGCCGCTGGTTCTGGGATGGCGCTATGCCAAAGGATTATCAGGGCTTTATGGAGCCCAGCGCTGCCGCGCTACAGGAAATTGTCTTCCCCGTCCTCGAGCAGTACTTTGATGAGAGCAGCACCCTGACCGTGGAGGAACGCGGTGCGCTTCTGATCCCCCTGCTGACCGATGTGATCCCGAAGCATGTGCTTGGTGGCTTCTATGCCTATATGTTCGAAGGCGATGAAAATTATAAGGATATCGCTGAATTCTGGCCTACTGTGGAGCCCCTTCTCAGCCTGACAGCACGGAGCCTGAAGACTGTCTACAGCATTGACGCGGGCTGTAGCACAGAAGAAAAGGGTGAGCTCTTTGTTTACATCGGCGCCAGAATGCCTTTCATCCTGATCAAGCGCTGGTATGAATGGTATTTCGGCAAGGAAAAGATGAAGATGCCACCACCGCCTCCTCAGGACTGAATTCCGGTAGCATGACTGAGATATAGCAAAAGCCCCACTGCCCGGCAGCCGTTCAGGCTGCCCGGGTGGTGGGACTACTGTTTTTTATTGCTTTGAGTTCAAAGCGGAACCCATCAGATTCCTGTCGCGGTAGAGGCAAGGATCCTGTCGTTGTCCATTGCCCGACCGGCATTCTGTGAAAACTGCTGTAGCAGGTCATTGATCGACATTCCGGCACGCTCTTCTCCACTGACATCCAGCACGATCCTGCCGGAATCCATCATAAGCGTTCTGGAGCCAAGCTCCAGCGCCTGCGACATGTTGTGTGTTACCATAAGGCAGGTCAGATTGCGCTCTTCAACGATCTTTTTCGTAAGGTTCAGCACCTTTTCCGCAGTTCCCGGATCCAGCGCCGCAGTATGCTCATCCAGCAGCAAAAGCTTGGGGGTCACAACCGTTGCCATGAGAAGCGTCAGTGCCTGGCGCTGTCCGCCGGACAGAAGTCCCACAGGGTTTTTCATGCGGTCCTCAAGGCCCATGTTCAGTTGTGACAGGACCTCACGGAAATACTCCTTATCTTTCTTGGACACACGGGAAAAGATTGCACCGGAGGATTTACCGGCCCGGAGGAAGGCGATCGCAAGATTTTCTTCAATGGACATATGCGGTGCAGTTCCCTTCATAGGGTCCTGAAACAGATGGCCAATGTATTTTGCCCTGCGGTGCTCCGGGACAAAGGTGATGTCCTCACCGTCCAGCTCTATATAGCCGTCATCCACATAAAAGCTGCCGCAGATGGCATTAAAGACTGTGGATTTACCGGCACCGTTGGAGCCAATGATCGTAATAAACTCGCCATCGTCTACGTGAAGTGTCAGATGATCCAGTGCTGTTTTTTCATTGACTGTGCCTTTATTAAAGGTTTTTACGACATCTTCGAGCTTCAGCATAGCGGTTCCTCCTTCCCTTCTGCCGCAATCCTGCGGTGCTTTGCCATCGCAGTCCGCCTTGCACGTCTGGTTGCAAGGATTTCCTTAATGGCCGGCATTGAAATCGCAACTGCAACGATCACTGCCGAGACCAGCTTCAGGGCTGTCGCAGGCAGATTAAAGCGCAGCGCGATCGCAACGATCACACGATAAAGGCAGGAGCCAAATACCACGCCCAGTGCCCGGACCGGAATTGAACGTTTACTGAAGATTGTTTCACCAATGATCAGGGATGCAAGGGCAATGGTCACCATACCGGTGCCCATGTTAATATCCACACTCTTCTGATACTCTCCAAGCAGGCAACCGGACAGGGCTGTCAGCGCACCACCGATACAAAGGCCCACACCGGTCGTGATCGTGGGATTGATAGAGGAGCTGATGATCATAGCGCGGTTGTCGCCTGTCGCACGGATTGAAAGGCCAAGGCGGGTGTTCAGGAACCAAAGCAGCAGCACAACCACCAGTGCCGTAAAGACCAGCGCAACGATCAGCTTATAATAATCCGCAAGCGGACCCCCTGCCGTGGCTGATTTCATCATGGTAAATACAGTATCCGCATCATTCAGGTTCAGGTTTGATTTCCCCATGATGAAAATATTGATCGTATAGAGGCCAGTATTTACAATGATGCCCGCCAGCATGCTTTCGATCTTCATCTTAGTCTGCAGGAAGGCATTGACCATGCCGGATATTACGCCGGCACACATAGCCGCAGGCAGTGCAAGGATTGGATGCCCGGCAAGCGCTACCATAGCGCCGACTGCCGCCCCCAGGGTAAAGCAGCCGTCTGTTGAAAGATCACAGACATTCAGCATGGAATAGGTCAGGAACAGTGCCAGCGCGATCAGCGCATAAATGATACCAAGTTCAAGGGCATTCTGAATCAGGGCCCAGGTAATAAACATAACGCTTCCTCCCGGTCATACTTACCAAACAGGCGGCAGCCGTCAGACTGCCGCCCGTTCAGCAGGATTATTAGAAGTTTTCTGCGGTAGTCAGTTCGACAACCTGTGTGCAGAGAGGAGCAAAGGCTTCTTCCATTGCAGCCAGGTCCATACCAAGTGCTTCGCAGGTCTCTGTATTGATGCTTGCAATGCCGTTGTCAAAGGTAAGGACCGCTGTAGAAGCAGGTTCAGAACCGCTTGTCAGAAGGTCAGCAACCATATCACCGGTCATAAGTCCGAGATTCGCATAGTCAACACCGTAGCCCAGGAAGGCGCCGTTCAGCGCAAAGGAATCCGCACCGCAGTAATGGGGAATCCCTGCTTCGATAAAGGTTTCGTAAATGGAAAGCTCTGCAGTCATGACGGTATTATCGGTGGGAGTAAATACAGCATCTACACCATCCGCCACAAGAGCCTGTGCCGCAAGCATGACATCGTCAGTCGTGGAGCCGGTGCGCTCAACATATTCAATCCCATTGGCATCACAGAAGGCTTTTGCCTCTTCGATCGGAGCCGCAGAGGAATCCTGTGCGGTATCGTAAAGCAGGCCAAGCTTTTTCAGCTCGGGATCAGCCGCGACAGCCAGATTCAGGATTGCAGCGGTATCCAGGGCATCAGAGGAGCCGGTGATATTACCACCGGGTGCGTCAAGAGCTGCCACGAGGCCGGCACCCACAGGGTCGGACACAGCAGCAAAAACAACAGGGATCTGATTATCCTCTGTATAGGACTGCATGACAACCGCAACCGGGGTTGCGATCGCGACGATGACGTCAACCTCATCTGCGATCAGGTCAGCCGCGATCTGGTTCAGGACTGCGGAATCAGCCTGCGCATTGGAATAATAATCGGCATAATTAAAGGTTACGCCAAGCTCGGCACCCTTCGCATCCAGTTCAGACTCGATGTTCTCTACAATCTGGTTGAGAGACGCATCATCGACATAGTTCACGATGCCTACTTTATATTCTGTTCCGCCGGCTTCGGCATTTTCCACCGCATCCAGGATCTGATCAACGGTAGCATCTGAACCGGCATCAACTGTTGCGGTGCCACTGCTGCCACAGGCGGAAGTACCCAGCAGCATAACGCCTGCCATGCCAAGGGCAAGCAGTTTTTTCATGAGTTTTTTCATTTTGGTTTCCTCCAAATAAATATTCTGGACTGTTTCAGGCTGGAAAAAATAAACTCCCGCCCCATAAAAGGGACAGGAGAAATCCTGCGGTACCACCCTTGTTGATGCAATGCATCCACTCCGCGCACAGCCATGCGCTCCGCTGCTGTAACGGGCCGGAACCCCCGTTGCGCCCTACTGTGGCAGGCGGCAAATGCAGCCCACCGGTTCAGGGCACCCTCACGGGCCCATTCACAGCTGCTTCCGCCATTGTGCTTCCACCATTGCACAACTCTCTGAAGGTTTGGGCAGCGCTACTATCCCCGCTCATCGGTTTGTTACTTTATTATACTAACGGAAAAAAGTAATGTCAACAAGTGGGATGCCATATTTTTTGTTTTTCTTCTTTTCATGAGAAATTCCATAAAGCCGTTTTCCCATCAGCCTGTAGACTTACAAACATCCACCCAGGCAACCGGGCAGGCAACCCGCTCAAGCTCCTCCGGTGTAAGCTCAATGGCGCTGGCCGCGGTCCCTACAGCCGGAAATACCGTGGAAAAACGCTTCAGAGACTCATCAAGGTAGACCGCAACACCCTCATTGACACCAAAGGGACAAACTCCGCCGACACCATGACCGATCAGAGGCTCCACCTCATCCGCTTTCAGCATTTTTGCTTTTGTGTGAAACAGCGCCTTATATTTGCTGTTATCCACCTTAACATCGCCCGCCGCTATGATCAGGATCACGGATCCTTCTGTTTTAAAGGACAGGGATTTCGCAATACGGGCAGGCTCCACATTCAGGCGCTGTGCTGCAAGCTCAACCGTTGCACTGGACTCTGTAAATTCCTGAATTCTGTCTGCTACTCCATATCTTTCAAGCCACGCCCTTGCGCGTTCCATTGACATATGAACACCTCATTTTGTTATTCTGTCTCAAAAAGCCGCTGCAGGCCAATGCCTGCAGCAGCTTTATATTCATTTAGTCACGTTCCATGGGGATATCGCCGAGATTGATATCCTCACCGAGCACCAGGCCTGTTTTCACAAAGCTCCGGTAGCCATCCGCCGAAACAGTCAGCTCATAGCTGCCCTCTTTCAGGTTCTTAAACCAGAAATCTCCCCAGGAATCCGACTCGGTACTGATCACCGTACCGGCACCGGTCAGTGTACATTTGGCGCCGATGATGACCTCCTCCTCATCCGGATCATAAAGCAGGCCACCAATAAAGCGCCCGGGAATGTTTCTGTAATAGAGTCTTGCGCCAATCCCATCGCGGATCGGATGCGCATCCTCCGGCAGATCTTCCTCATCAATCCAGCGGAGTGCATCGGTCGGACATGCCTCCACACAGCGCGGCTGTGTGCGGCCATTATCAAGAAGATGGACACACCCGGTACATTTCTGGGCAAGCTTCAGCTCCTGATTCATATAGATCACATCGTCAAAATAGCAGGCATCGGCACAGGCACCGCAGCCGGTACATTTCTGCGGATCGATGAGGACAAGCTGGTCCGGTCTGCGCACGATCGCGTTTTCCGGACATGCCCGCATACACGCAGCATCCGCACAGTGTGCGCACATCCCTGTAATGTAATGAATTTTGACCTTGGGTATCGTTCCACGCACATGATCGTGGACCTTGCACCAGAACTGCCCTGTACGAGGCTGTGGGGCCGCGTAGGGCCGCCAGTCATTTTCACAGTGCTCATCCTTACAGGACAGCTGGCAGTTGTAGCAGCCGGAGCACCGGGCAATATCAGCAAGAAATACCTTCGCCATTTTTAAACCTCCTTACCCGGTACATGGGGCTGACGGGAGCCAAGCCATACATCAGATTTATCCTTCAGGCAGCGAACGCCGTCCGTAGGGTCGTCATCTGTGCCCTCAGCCAGCCAACCCTCAAGGCAAACACCGGCAGCTTCATCCGTCTTACGGTTCCACGCATCCGCATATTCTGTAGACCATTGCCGGTATTCCTCATCCGTGACCTTCTGGCACTCCACAAGGAAGCCGGAGACTGCCATACCGGTAGAATTTTTTGATGTCATTGAGGTTGGCGTGATGCAGTTGATGCAGCCGCCACGATCCAGCCAGCCCGGAATGATCGGATCGAGTCTGGAGCCGTGATCTACGTAAACAACCCCGGGAATCAGGCGCTCTGTAACGTAGGCCGCGCAGAGGACAATGCCCCGCTCATTAAATATTTTTACAATGTCATGGTGATGGATCCCGCGTTCCTCAGCCGTCTTGGGGTTGATCCACATGGGCTCATACTGGTATCCATCCCAGGCACGGATCTTCATGGTCTCTACTTCGCGGTTCCAGATAATATCATCGCACTGTGCGTGCATTCTCCATCGGCCATGGTTTGACATACAGAGCAGCGGATAATCCTTTGCGCGCTGCGAGGAAAGGCGCTCGTCATGGCTCTCACTCTTCTCGATCCAGTGCGGTACCGGCGGGCGCTCCGGATCATCCGGCATATATTTTTCGATGTCAGTGGAGCTGTACTCCAGCAGACCTGTGGGCGTGGAAAGCGGCGCACTGGCAGGATCCTTCCAGAACTCATACAGACCGGCAGGAATCTCCTGTGCATCCTCCTTGCAGGGCACCACAAAGATCTTACGCTTACTGAATTCCTCCCAGCTCATATAATCCTCACAGCCGGACGCGGCATAGAAGAAACGAACACGGTCTTCCTCCGTAAGGCCATTGCCGGTGTAGGCACGAACATACTCCGGCCCCAGCTTTTCACATACCTTAACGCAGACATCAAAATCTGTCAGGCTTTCACCGATTGGCGGACAGCAGGGCTCCGTAATATAAACGGACTGGAACACACCGGAGCTGAGATCGTTGCAGAGGTCGCTCATCTCATGCTTTGTGGACACCGGCAGGATCAGGTCGGCAAAATAACAGTCATTTTCAAGCCAGGGATGCTGGGCGATCACCGTCTCAATCGACGGATCACGATAGGCCTCTGTAAAGAGATTACCATTATTCCAGCAGGTGACATTGCAGGGCGAATCCGTCCAGATCATGTGTACACGGCTGAGGCCCGGCCTTGGATAGACAATCTTATCAAACTGATAGATATTGGTGGGTTGCCTCTTGCCGTTTTTATCCGGCTGCTGGCTGGAGGAGAAGCAGTGCAGACCATACCACTCGGCCTGCCCCTCCACGATCGCGCGGTGGACCATGCAGCGCGGTATGAACTGTTTCGGCGCAGGGAGCTTTTTGAACAGTTCAATCAGCTCCGGCGCTTTTTCCTTCTGATAGTCGCTGAGGTCATACCGGCGCATATCAATTGTGTCGGGCAGGTCGCCATCTACAGCACGGAGGCAATCGCAGATCTGCGGGACTTTCGGGGCAAAATCGCCCTGATACGGAACCGGGAAGTCCTTCGCCCACATATTCCATTCGATCAGCTTTCCCTGATGCACGCCGGGACGTCCAAGGCCCTGCATTCCAAGGAGCATTACCTCAAGGCGGGCCGGTTCTGTGGCATAAGGACCTCGGATATAGCATCCGCCGTTACAATGAAGGATGGACGTGATCTTTTGCGCCCAGTTGCGCGCCAGTGCCTTGATGGTCCAGGGCTTCACCCCGCACTTTTCGCTGGCCCAAGCCGGTGTTTTGGGGATTCCGTCTTCTTCACCCAGAACATAAGCAACAAACTTCTCAAACCCGTAGGCGTGTGTCGCAATATATTCCTTGTCATAGGTTCCTTCCTTCAGCCATGTGTAGGCTATGGCCAACTGCATTGCAGCATCTGTATTGGGAAGGATCGGAATCCATTTATCCGCATGCACCGCTGCACCATAGTTGAGATCGGGACAGATATAGACACTGGAGATTCCCAGGTCGGTAAACCAATAGCAAAGCCTTGACGGCATGTGGGAAACCACACCAAGCGGTGTCGTCTCCGGGTCACAGCCCCAGAACAGAAGCTGATCGGTATGCTTTGCAATGTCCGGATAAAGATTGGCAGTCGGTGCCATTTCTCCAACAGGCTCCATGCCCCATACATGCTTTGCGCCCCAGTACCAGCCTTCCCAGGAATCCATGTTACGCATCTGCAGCGTATAACCACCCATTAATGCCAGAAGACGGTTAGGACAGCCATGGCTTGGTGCAACGCGTTTCCCCTCTCCGTGCATATCACTTTCACACAGGACTGCCTCCGGTCCATAGGTATCCCGCATGCGGACAAGCTCATCCGCACAAATCTGCGCTGCCTCATCCCATGAGATGCGAACATACTTGCTCTTACCGCGGTTTTCGGGATGACGCTCGCCCTTGGGATCCCAGTCCACACGCTTCAGGGGATATTTAACACGGTTGGGTGAATAGACACGACTTTTATAGCCAAGGCCAAGCGGTGTGATCGTTACATGATCAGGCGGATAGAAGGTCTGCCCTCTTGCATCGATCTTCCAGGGATGACAGTTTTTGTCTGTATATGCTTTATCATAAAAATAAGGTCTTATACGGGTGATCCGCCCTTTGTCCGTATCAACCGCACATGGGCCACCGCTTTCGGGCCCCATCAGACTGTAGCTGACAATCCTAGTATCTTCCGGTACAAATTTATTGTTCTCACTCATACATAAGCCTCCTTAAAGGCAATTGTGGAAATTGTTAAATCATAGACGGAATTGTAATTTCAATTCATTTATGATTATAATGAATATTGTCTCACAAATAAAACATTTTAAATAAAAGCGGCTACAACAAATTGTTGTAGCCGCTTTGTATTTTCATGGCTTTGCAGCAATCAGACTCAACCTGAAATGTTCACGCGTATAATGCACTGGAAATCCCAGCCGTCAAGTGAACAGGTAACATATGCTTTACCGTCGGAAACCGCAGTAACAACACCTTTTGCGTCTACAGTCGCGACAGTGCTGTCATCGGATTCCCAGGTAAATTCCGGAACAGAGCTTCCGTCTACGGCGGTCAGCTTCAGCTGGAAATACTCACCCTTTCGGGTCAGCGTAACATCCTCGTAGTTGATCACATATGGAGCTTCACTGCTGTTGACGCCCAGATTACCCGTAACTCCATTACACCTGATAATACAGCTTGCAGTATAGGTATCACCCACAGACGCGGTAATAACTGCAATACCATCCGCAACAGCAGTCACCAGACCGTTATCATCCACCGTTGCGACAGCCTCATCAGAAGACTCCCAGGCAATCTCGTACTGCTGAGCCAGTGTCAGATTATCGCTACTGATCTCCAGCTGGAATGTCTGCCCTTCGTAACCAAGCGTGATATCCTCATAATTCATATCCAGGACACTGTCAGGCACTGAAAATTCGCAGTGAACTGTTACGGTAATGAACAGATCGCCACAGGTACCCGTGATCGTGCAGCTTCCGCCGCGGCGGCCGTTGATCACGCCATAATCATCTACTGTTGCTACCGTTTCATCGTCGCTGGTCCATTCTACGTCCGCGCCTTCGGGATCGGTGGTGTACTCAATGGCAGAGGTCTGGCCACGGGAATACAGATAAACAGAGGCGTCACTGTCAAGCTCGAAGGACATGATCTCAATCTCAGGCTCTTCAGCAGGCTCTTCTTCAATTACGGTTTCAGTCTGGACCTCTATTACCGGCTCTACCACAGATTCCTCAGCAGGTGCGGTCTCAATCGCAACAGGCGACAGAGTAGTCACTACATCCTCTGTGGTATTGGCTGCAGGAGAACTGGCCGTATTTGTGTTCAGCAGTTCTTCATCCGTATAATTGACGGTGTTAAAGAAGCCCATGCGGTATAGCATGTAGCCCGCAGCACATGCGATCAGGATCAGTGCGATCAGAAGACCGATTACAGCGCCAAGGAGTCCGGAGCTTTGCTTCTTCTTTTTCTTCTTCTTCTTTTTTTTCTTCTTTTGCTTTCCGGTGGATTTCTTTGTCTGCTTACTATTTGCAGACTTTTTCGGGGCAGGGGCTTTCTGTGGAACGGCCGCCGCAGGCGTCTCTGTCTCCGCTTCAGGTTCTTTTACCCCGGCCTCTACCGCAGCCATGACATCTCCAATGGAAATGGTCTCTGCATCATCCACTGCTGTGCTTTCAGGCGCGGCAGCCTCAAAGTCGCAGGCCCCGTCAGATCCGACAATGGGCTCCGCCACAGCCTCCGCGGCCTGCTGCGTTTCCATGCCAGCCGCCAGATCACTGAGCAGGATGTCCATTCCGGAATCGGAATATAATTCCCTGCCACAGTTGGGACAGACTGAAACACCCTCCGGGATGTTGTTCCCGCAGTTATCACAAAACATATTAAAACAGCCTCTTTTCGCTAAATCATATAATTTCTGTAATCATTTCAACATAAAGCCTGTTAATCATAACACAACTTTCTTTAAAATCCAATGGTTTATATCACGAATCTGTTGCTTTTTTCAGAAAAATACCTTAAAATAAAATAACATAGGTATGTCTACCCGTTATACGGACAACTTTACTATATTTCCTCTGACAGGAGGTTCAGAAATTGATAGATGCAAAAAAAATAACACCACTGCTGTCAGGCATGACTATTAAGAAAAAAATCGGACGGGGTCCCAACAGCAGTGTTTATCTTGCGGTCAAGGGTCCGGAGCAGACAAAATATGCTGTCAAGCATGTGTCTATTCCATCCAGTGACGCCAAGACAAAGGCGCTCATTTATTCCGGTGCCGTCAAAACAGAATATGAAGCCCAGAAATATTACAGTAACCTGATCGCAGATTACAAATCTGAGCTGCTTCTCATGAACAAGGTAAAAAATGCGCCAAATCTGCTGAAATTCCGCGGCTATCAGATTGACCAGAAAGCGCTTGGAGTCGGCTATGATGTATACCTGCTTTCCAATTACGCGCAGAACCTGATCGATTACCTCGAAATTCCGATCAGTAAGGTAAATGCCGTTAACCTTGGCATCGACCTTGCCGAAGCACTTGAGCAGCTGCGTACGGAAAATCTGATTCACAAGGATGTTCATCCTTCCAATATTTTCTGTATTGACGGTCAGCGTTTTGCCCTGGGTGATCTGGGTGCTACCGAAGCCGATGGTCTGCAGTACTCTACGCTTCCTGATGCGATGATCACGGCCTTTACTGCGCCTGAGGTTCTGCCCGATGACGCCTGCCTGAGTTCCACAATGGATATATACAGTGTGGGTGTCATCCTGTATATGGTCTATAACGGAAATGATCTTCCGCTGGACGACGGTGGTCATTTCAGAAATACTGCTGATGAAGAGCTTCCGGCACCGCTTTATGCCGACCAGGATATGGCCGCCATCATTCTGAAGGCATGCGCTTTCAACCCTAAGGACCGTTATCAGACGCCCTCTGAGCTCAAGGAAGCACTGGTCCTGTATGCACAATCCGGTGATGTTTCTGATGACTATCTTGTTCCTCAGCCTGAGCCTGAGCTTGCTGAGGAAGCAGTTTCTGAACAGGATTCAGAGCCGACAAGCGGAGATACCGTTGTCATTCCGGCTATGGAAGCAGTGGAAGCGCTTTCTGACACGGTAACAGGAGACACCGCTGTTGTTCCTGCTGCAGAAACAGAGGAGCCGCTTTCTGAAAATGCAGCTGAAATTCCGGATGCCGCAGCGCCAACAGCTGTTCCTGAGGAAACCATGGTATTTCCTTCTACCGCGGAAGCAGTTGAGGACACCATAATCGTTCCGACGCTCCCGGTAAAGGAACCTGATCTGCTGACATCGCCTGATGTGCCGGAAAAGGAAACTGTCGGCGCACTCAGCCAGCTTGATAATGATGATATGATCATGCCTTCATCCGGTGAAATATCTGTTCAGAATTTCCTCGCTGCGCTCCGTAAACAGAACGTTGTTGAGGTCTGTTCAATGGATGGTGATGGTAGCCTCACAGCGGTGCCCCAGTTCACCCTCACTGATGAGGTTGATGATGATTACGCCGAGTCTGCAGATGCCGCATTTGAAGGCAGCGCGACCCCTGTTATCGTGCCGGAGCTTACTGTGGAAATTCCTGTCGACGAAGCTGAAGCATCGGACGATGCAGCCGCAGGCACGATTGAAGCAGCCGAGCCTGTGCTGACTGTTGATTATGCGGAAGAGGCCGCTCCAGGCTTCATCCCTGAGCCAAGTTCTGTGCCAGAGCAGGATATCAGTGATCTGGTAAATGCAGTTGCCGCACATATCAATACAGAAATCCCCGCTGATCCTGATCTCAGCACTCCCGGATACACTGTACCGGAAGAGCAATATACTGATCCTGTTCCTCCGGTCGCAATTCCGGAAATGCGGAGCAGCACGCCTGTCTATGATGATTCAGATGACGATGAATACGACGAGGATTTTGAGGATGACTTTGACGAGGAAGACGATAAGCCCAAGGGCAGTGCCTGGAAAAAAGTTCTGATCACAGTCATCGTTCTGCTGGTACTGGCCGGCGGCGCCTTTGGATTCTATTATTTCTTTACTGACACTGTCACCGGCATTAGCGCTGAAGCAAACTCCTCAACATCGATCACCGTTACCGCTAATACGCAGAACAGCTCTGCCATGGATGTTGTCTGCTCCACCCCTGCCGGAGAGGTTGCGCGTGAAACCCTCAGTGGCAATGAAGCAACCTTCACCGATCTCAGCGCAAACACAACCTACACCTTCTCTCTTGTCTCGGATGAAAACAAGTTCCTGCTCGGCAGCAAGAGCACCAGTGCAAAGACAAACCAGATGACCAATCTCAATGCTTTCTCTGTTGTAAGCTATTCTGCTGTAGGCGCTAAACTTTCCATTGCAGGAACCGGCCCTCAGCCGGACAGCTGGATCCTGAACATTATAGCTGACTCCGGAGATACGCAGACCGTAGAGGTTACCGGAACAGAGTTCGATATCACCGACCTTACACCCGCAACCAACTACACTGTATCAATCGAGAAGGGCGATGGCGATGTTCTCGGCGGCACCACCGCCTGCACCTTTACTACCCAGGAATACACTGTAATCGGTTCTTTCGCAGAAACCGAAATTACCACAGACAGTATGTCACTTGCCTGGAGTTTCACCGGTACCGCCCCCAGCTCATGGACGCTTACCTGTGAGGGCACTGACGGCAGCAGCACTACACAGACAGTTTCTGATACCGAATGTACGCTGACCGGACTGAACCCCGGTGTAACGTATACTCTGTCACTGGATACACCTTCGCTGCTTGCTTCTGATGCAAACACCATTGAGGTCACAATTCCCTCCATCACTGTTACTTCAGTCAGCAGCACTGCTGAGGACAGCGGTTCCATTAAAGTTAACTGGGAGTATACCGGAGACTTTACGCCGGAACAGTGGACGCTTACCTACACCTACGATGATACAGTTGCTCCTGTGACTGTAACCAGCAATACAAACTCCATCACGCTGGACGGACTGATCCCCGGCACCTCTTACACAATCTCGATTACCAATGCTGACGAGCTGACGATCGGTGGTGAGGGTACTACAACCTGCAGCACAGGTGCGGCAGAAGCCTATAGTGAATATGGCTGTAACGGTGCGGAATTACTGCTTTATGTTCTGGAGGATAACGAAGACAGTCTCTCCGATCCCTCTGATGTATTTACAACCACAGAACATATCGCATTTACAATTGAAGTAAATTATGATGAAACAGAGGAAGACAAGACTGCCGCTACCATGTATGTGATCCGTGATAAGTCAACCGGAATCCCGGTACGGGTATATGAGAGTTCCCGTACATGGTCCGGCAGCTGGACGACAGCACGTCACTCAGGAAACATTCCTGATTCCATCGAGGTCCCGGGTTCCTATACCATGGAGGTTTATTTTGATGGCGGTCTGATGGACAGTGCAGATTTTACAGTTGAATAACGCAATAGAGGAACGGCGAAAGCTTTCGCCGTTCCTCGTTCTCTCTATTCTCTGATTTTGCCGGTCCTTCAGGAAGCTCTCCCGCAGACAGATAATATTGCAAAAAATCCCAGAAGCAAAAACTTGCTTCCGGGATTGGAGCGGGTGACGAGGCTCGAACTCGCTACCTCCACCTTGGCAAGGTGGCGCT
>R14__coassemble_633_pt1 | contig 22534 bp, 24 predicted proteins | sample R14__metabat2_high_PE_043 | metagenome-assembled genome bin R14
AGGCCTTGGTCCGAGTGCTGAGATTCGAACTCAGGGCCTCTTGAACCCCATTCAAGCGCGATACCAAACTTCGCCACACCCGGATTTATTTGCGCACTTCTCAAGTGCCCTGATATAATACTATATTTTTTCAGAAATTGCAAGCATTATTTTTTCTTTTTTTATTTTCCGGACTTCCTTCTTGGGGCAGGGTGCTTAAAGCAGATAGATTCCGGTCAGCAATCTTCTCCCGCTCTCTGTTTTTACGTGTTTTTCCAGAAAATTCTCTATATTATCACGGGAATAGCCTGCCTCGTCTGCGTTGACAAGATAGTCTGCCTCCAGAAGGATCCGGTAATCCATACCGTCTACATTGCTATAGGTATGATGATGCCCTACCAGATAAGCCACCCGTTCAATCTGCATCTCTGTCATTCCGGAATCCGACAGGAAGCTTTTTGCCAGTGGCGCACCCTCCAGCTCCTGCAGCTTTCCGGCTGTATTGCCGTATTTCTTCCGGCAGAGCGGGCAGGCAATGTCATGCAGGATTGCCGCCACTTCGAGAATATACTGGGTTCCCGGATCGAGCTTTTCCAGTTCCCCGATGGTCTTCGCATAGGCCCAGACCTTCATAAAATGGTTAATATCGTGCAGATTTCCCTCGGAAAAGGCAACCATTTTCTCAAAAATCTCCGCAACAGTCATGGAACTCAGCTCTCTTTCTCCTTATTATAGAGGGTATAATAATACAGCAGAACCTCGAATGTCAATGGGAATCTGACCGCAGCGATCCTGTCAGAGCTGACGTCAGGCTGAAAATCACTTTCTCGAAAGTAAAAATGCGGTTGAAATCAAAAGATTTCAACCGCTTTTGGTCCGAGTGCTGAGATTCGAACTCAGGGCCTCTTGAACCCCATTCAAATCTGGCACCTAAAAAGTCGAACTATATCGGTTTGAAATCAAGATATATTGTAGATATTCAGGGCAATTGCGAACAAAATAATGTAGTTTATAATTTTTGTACTAACGCAGGTACTAACAGGCGCGACATGATTGGACTACCTCGCAAAGATCAACGAAAATGCTGAAACACGCTGGATTCTACAGCCAGTACTAACGGTACTGACCATTGCCGCAGTCGAAGACTCCGCCATGCCGGATAATGCTGTCTATCAACGGGATTAGTATCAATAAAGATTTCCATAGCAGTACGGACAGTACTAACGGTACTTACGATACTAACGCGCCATCTGCAGCGGACTGCGGGTACTAACAGTACTAACGCACCGGCTTAAGTGGACTGCGGGTACTAACAGTACTAACGCACCGGCTTAAGTGGACTGCGGGTACTAACAGTACTAACGCTTAGCCACAGCTGAGGAGCTCGACCATTTTGGATGCGGCTGTCTGTTTAGTGGTGGGGTCAACGTGGACATAGGTATCCATGGTGGTGGAAATCCGTTCGTGGCCAAGGTACTGCTGGACAAGCTTTGGGGAAACCCCTCCGGAAATCAGCATACTTCCACAGGTATGGCGGAGCTCGTGGAAACGGATGTGTGGAAGATTGTTCTCTTCCAGCACCCGGTTGAACCTGTGGGAAATATAGTCGGGGGAATAGCCGCGCCCGTCGCTGAAGCTGCAGACATGGGTCCCACTGCTGCTGCCTTTCAGCGCAAGCAGATAGTCACGCAATGCCGGCATCATGGTCATGTCCCGCCTGCTGGCTGCACTCTTGGTGTTCTCCTCTTCAATCACCGATGAGATTTTGACTACGGTATTGCGGATGTGGATGATATTGTTTTGGAAATCCACATCCGACCAGCGCAGTCCTGCGACCTCGGAACGGCGAAGCCCTAAGAACAGGGCAAGCTTGACTGCCGGCTCAATCGCATCCTTCTCACAGGCTGACAGGAGTGCCTTTGCCTGTTCAGAGGTATAAGCCCTTGTCTCCGGCTTCACCAGCTTTGGGAGCTGGACGCGCTCGCAGGGATTATACCGGATGTAATTAAAGCGTACAGCTTCGTCGAGTGCGCCGCTCATGACAACCAGATATTTTTTGATACTTGACGGGGACAGGCCGTCCTTGTACTTTGCATCGATAAATTTCTGGATAAGCATGGGACTCACTTCAGTAAGCTGCAACTTCATGGGGGCAAAAAACGGGCGGATATGCTTTTCAAGGTACATATAGTACCCTTCCAGCGTACTCTTCCGGACATCTCGTTTCTTGCGCTCCAGCCAGTCCTCAATATAGGGGATGAACTTTGTTGTGCAGTAGCCGGGAGAGCCAGTCTCCACATCCCGGATACGCTCCGCAAGGATCAGCTGCGCTTCGCGAAGATTGGCTTCGCTCTCACGTTTTGTACGCCCCTCCACACGGATTTTCGTGGTCTTCCACTTTGGCTTTCCGTCGACACGGATCACAGTATAGTAAACGCCCTTTTGGACCTGCAGGCTACCAGATTTGTTCATAGAAATTCCTCCAGTAGCGCTTTCGCGCTGCTATTATAAATCAGAATGAAAAATAAAGCAAGCCGCCCCCTGCCAAAGGGAACGGCTTGCATATTGTTTTAGGAATACAGGTAAAATTTAATCCCCGCTTAATTGGGGATGGACACGAGCAGGTCGCGGTTGGCATATCCTATAGTGGCGAATTCCAGCTGGTCTGCCATAGCTTCCACCGCCTCCTTCAGTTCAGGATTTGCAGTCCCCTCCCGGCGGCGCTCCTTATAGATATGTGCAAACTCTGTCAGGCTGACCCGAAAAATAAAATTGGAAGGGATGGACAGCATATAGAGGCCGCGGCGGACATCCCTGTCATCCTGCAGGTCCTGCCGGACATAGCCGTTTTCTCCGCGGACAAAAGTCCTGCCCTGATGAGTGATCACCTCCGGCAGATTCAGGTCCAGAAGGCCAACAGCTGCTCCAAGGGGGATGATCTTATCCCGGTAGTAATCGGACAGCTCCCCCTCCTGATAGTCTGCAAGGCGTGTGGAGGACCGGACAATGCGGTTTTGCAGGCGCATGGCATGGGAATCAAAATCGTCCTGCGCACCCCGGTGAAGGCCGTAAACGGTAAAGGACAGATCGATGAAGCGCAGCAGGGTCATATGCTTCCTGCCCCAGCGGAAGAGCTTATCGAGGTAATCACGCCGGAAGGCATCACTTGTAAGCGACCGGTCAAGGGCACCCTGGGTTGGTCCGTTGGGGATTGTGGCCTTACGGACCTCCTCACGGATATGGGCTTCCAGCTCCGGTGTCAGGCTGCGCTTCGAAAGGTATAGGGAAATGATGGCATCATCAATACCGTCAACGCGGTTCAGGTAAACTTCCAAACGGTCTGCCCCCTTCCGTCAGCCGTGGTAAAAGCCGGACAGTTCTTTATTCTGCATCTCATTGACAGCCTGCTTGAAGGCTTTGCCTACAGTAAATTTTACGGTCTTGCAGGCCGGGATGGTGATCTGCTCCCCGGAATAGACATTACGGGCAGTACGTGCGCTGCGTTCCTGCAGGTGGAAGTCACCGAAGTCATTGAAGTGGACATTCTCGCCTGCTGCCACAAGGTCTACGATGGAATCGAAGATGGCATTGAAGGCAAGCCGCATGGCAGACTGGGTAAAGCCCGCGCGCTGGGCACAGTAATGGATGAAATCTGTTTTATTCATTGGTTACCTCTTTCATATTGGATTGCCCGGACGGGCTTATACTCCCCGAAAAATACAATGGTTCATTGTATTTTTCGGAGTCAATCTTTGAAACATTCTGTATGTCACATTGTATTTTGCTGTTTCAGCTTTGCTGAAAGCCAGCTTCATACCGAATGTATTCTGCATTATTCATTATGCATTTTGAATTCTGCATTAGCATTCTGCATTGTGCATTATGAATTATGAATTATAAATTATGAATTACCCTGTACCTTACAAGATTCCAGTACCCCTTCCGGTTCTTCACCATACCGTCCTCATAGACATCCACCACTTCCCCTTTCCGGATGGGGTTCTGCTTATAGATGACGGGTGTGACTGATACCTCTGACTGTTTGCCCGTACAAAGGCCTATGGTTTTCAGGCGATACTTCCAGACGCCGCCCCCAAAGTGGTTGGGCAGTTCCGCTACCTCTGCGATGTAAAGCCGTCTGGCATCTTCCCTTCTGCTACTGGAGATGGCGGCATAGCCCAGGGCTGCGCACTGCTTTGCAATCTTGTTCTGGATTGGTATATCAGGCAGCTGCTGCGCCTTGATCCTTTCTTCACAGGAGGCAAGGAAACGGCGGCAGGCAGATTCATTTGCAAATTTATAGCTGGCCGCAGGGGTACCGTCCTGCTTCCTGTTGGAAGCATAGTGGGGTAGCAGTTCTTCAACGAAACCGCCAGCAGCTTTTGCCGGATAGCTTTTCCGCTCCCCGAATTTAAAGGCCTCGGCCAGCTCGTAGATTTTGGTCAGCTCTGTGACATTGCCAAAGTCGGAGAAGTAATCAATCCCGATGAGGATCTCCAGCTGGTTCCTGCGGGCCAGCCTGCGGGCATGGATCTCGCAGAGCAGGTCTGCAAAGGAATCCGTCCGGAACTCCTTTGACAGGGCATAGAGCTCCCTTGCTGCGGTGGCATTCATGTCCTTGATACTGGCTGCTCCTTTGGAAATCTGCCGGCTGTCCGCATCCAGCACATAGGCATCTGAGGAATGGCCGTAGCGTGGTGGCATGATACGGAAGCCACGCTCGGAGGCCAGCGCCGTAGCGCCTGTGATATCGCTTTCATTGGCGGCATGGTTCAGGAGTGAGGTGATGAACTCACCCGGATAGTAGCAGCGCAGGTAGGCACAGAGGTAACCCACGAGGCAGTAGGCAACGCTGTGGTTATAACCAAAGGAATAGGCTGAGGCATCCTCAATGACCTGCAGGTATTCCCGCGCCTCTGTTTCTGCCTCCGCCCTGGGCTTTGTGGATTTCCTGCAATAGCCCTCGATGATCTTTGGCAGCCACTGTTCCAGCTTATCCTTCTGCTTTTTGGCGATACAGCGGCGGACTGTATCTGCGGCAGAACCGGACAGGCCACAAATCTCCTGCAGGAAGGCGATGATATCCTCCTGATAGACCAGATAGCCGAGGTTGTTCTCCAGCAGCCGGTCGATCAGGCCGGAAGGATTCTTATGGACCTGCCGGCGGATCAGGTCCTCACGGTAGGACGCCCCGGAAGGACGTATGGCTGCAGTCACGAGGGACATATCGAAAATTGATCTGGGCCGGAATCGTTTCAGCAATTGGAATGCAAAATCCCCCTCCATCTGGAAGATGCCCACGGGACTGCTGAGCATATCCTGCCAGACCCGCCGGTCATTCCAGCATATGTCTGCAGATTTTGGGTAAGGGATTCCGGCACAGGCACAGGCATCCCGGATGATCGCCACATTCCGCAGGACCAGCATATCATATTTCACCAGCCCGGCATCATGGATCAGGTCCATATCCAGCTGCAGGATACTTTCGCCGTCCTTGGTGAAGGTGCCGTAGTGGTCCGCAAGCGTGATTGGGCTGATGACGATACCCGCCGGGTGCACGGACTGGGAGGTTTTGACCTCCAGAAGGCCGTCAATGTAGTAGGCAATCTCCGGATGCTTCTCGTGAAAGCGCTCCGGGCTGGCGGCGTATTCACTCTTCAGCCTGTCCTGCAGGGAAAGCGGGTAGGGATTCTCGGAGGCTGCAGCATCCGGGTGCTGCAGGGTCCAGCGTTTGCGGAAGGCGCCCACGATGATCTCAATAACGGCTTTATCCCGCGCCGTCCCGTAGGTCGGGACACGGGCGGTATTGGCTGCACCAAAACGCTTTATGATATGCTCGAAGATGCGGGGCCGGTCCTCCTTGACACAGTCAACATCGATATCGCCCAGCTCCACGCGGTCCTCATTGGCAAAGCGGGAGAAAACCGTGTGCCACGTTTCAGGGTTCAGGTCGATAACATCCGTCACATAGGCTGCCCTGGAACCACCCACAGAACCACGGGCAAAGCCTGTGACAATGCCGTTTTTATGACACCAGCGGATGATCTCCGACATGGACTGCATAAAGCCGCACATACCGATCTTATGGAAGACCGACAGTTCCTCGGTCAGGGCTGTACGGAAGGCCTGCTCCTGCTCCCGCGGAATCTCGCCGGAATCCAGCTTGGCCTGCAGGCTGGACCAGACATTGTCAATGAAATGCCGTTCGTCCTCCTCTGCAGAGCCATAGAGTATGGGGTATTTATTGGAGTTATCCAGCGAAAAGGCCTCCACCTCCGCCGCCATGCGGTTGGTATTTTCGATTGCCTCCAGCCAGATTGCCTCCGGAAGGGCATCCTGTCGGCGGAAACGGTCGCAGAGCTCCCCGAAGGTTGGGTAGGTCAGGTCCATTTCCTCCTCACCCTCATAGGTCTGGCCCTTATAGAGCATGAGGATATCCCTGCATTCTGCCTTATAGGCGGAACTGGAATGGGCATCTGTCCCTGCGATCAGTGGGATGCCATAGCGCTCCGACAGGCGTGCAAGATGGACATTATAGTCCGCCTGCTCCCTGCAGGCATGGGGCTGGATCTCAAGATAGTCATAGCGTCGTATTAGCTTTTCATACCATGGGTCGGAAGGCTGCAGCTGATTCAGGGGCGAGGCAAGGCAGGCGGAGGTCGTGATGACATTTGTGGAAAGCTGCAGGAATTCATCAAAGGTCAGGCGTGGCACATAGTGGAAATGGTCCGGCGCATTGGAAAGGCTGACCGCCCGGTTGATCTCCAGCGCGCCGGAATAATTCTTCGCGATCAGGACCGTATGGTAATTGTCCCGGACCTTATGGGGCGGATCATCCGGGGAATCCGACTGCAGCAGAGACCTTGTCAGGTAGACCTCCACGGCATGGATATACTTGAGGCCTGCGGCTTCACAGGCAGCCTTCTTCCCTGTCCAGTTCCGGATATTGCCATGCTCCGAAAAGCCAAGGGCAATCTGGCCCAACGAGGCCGCCAGCCGGACATACTCCTCCGGCCTGGAGGCAGAATCCAGCAGGGAAAAATCCGTGTGGACATGGTAGGCAGTATAATTTTGCGGCATGGGTTTCCTCCTTTCCGCATCAGGATGCGCTCAGCGCAGCGGTGCCAAACACTTCCGCCTCATCGCCATGGGGCCATGGCACCTTTGCCGCCTGCCCGGATTGGTCCCAAGAATAGCGGTAGTTGAGTTCCCCACGGCTGGTATAAAACCTGCGGCTGCGACGGCTGTACCACATTGGCAGCTCATGACCCTGCATACCGGTAAAGCGGTTCTTCAGCACGGTTGCCACCACATCATAGGGGGTAGACTGCTTCTGCTTTTCCTCCTCGGAATAGCGGCGGAGGCTGATCGCCACATGGCAGAGGTTTACCAGTTTACTGCTGCCGCTGACATCCGACAGGGTCAGCTTCATCCCCGCCTGTACCTTACGGGGATGCGCCACCAGCGCCACGATGGAATTGGTATCCTGTGAAAACTTCAGGAGCTTTTTGATAATGGCCGCCTGCTGCGCCAGCTCGTCCTCCCCTGCGGCATCGATGGTCAGCAGGTTATCGTAGAGGAAACAGCGGACGCCCTTCCGGCGGTAGAGCGCCATGGAGGCCTCCAGAAGTGAATCGATATCGTTATCGAAGGCGGAACGGTAGACGAACCACTGGTTCCGGTAGTGGCGGTTGATGGCCGCGATGGCATCCGGATCAACCCTGTAATAGGGTGTGCCGTCCTGCGCACTGCAGTCGGTGATATGGGTTTCGCCGGCAAGAATGGTATTGAACCAGGTTTTGGTCTGGTATTCCGGCAGCTCCAGCGACGCCACAAAGATGGGATAGCCTGCATCCATGACCCGCGCAAGGATCTGTGTCAGCAGGGACGACTTTCCACTGCCTGCCGTCCCGGTGATCAGGGTCAGGGAACCGAAATAGAGCTTGCCAATCTCCCGGTCCAGCGGGGCGATCCCGGTTTTGACACCCGGCAGGTCCGCCACATCGATATAGGAGACATCCGACAGGTCGGAAACCGCATCGATGGGAGCCTCCTGCGCGTTGGCAAGGAGTCTGAGCAGGTAGTCCCTGCCGAACCAGTAGAGTATCTCGTTACAGTCCTTGACAGGATGCTGCCGCCCGGTCTCCCCTTCCAGATAGGACTCCGGGATCTGCAGGGTCTTACAGCGGTGCGCCCCAAGGCGTTTCATAACCTCGGCATTCATCTTCTGCCCCGGTTCATCCCGGTCTCCGCAGAGGATGATCTCATCGAACTGGGACAGCCATTCAAAGTTATGGTCAATCCACGTCAGGGAGGACGCGCCGAAGGGTACACTGACGGCGTTTGGGAAGCCCGCCTCTAACAGGGCAAGGGTATCCAGCTCGCCCTCGGTGATGGCAAGGGTATGGAGCTCCGGGTTCACCCGGTTCATGTTCCACAGAAGCGGTGTGGTGGAGGCCCCGGACTGGCACCAGCACTTGGACTGCTGCCCGCCCTTCACGACCTTATGGGCGGGGCGGTATTTCACCGTCAGGAGCTGGTCATCCTGATCGTAATACAGGAAAGCCATCTCCCCCTTGTCATCGGCACCAAGATTGGCACGGTCCACCGTACGGCGGGAGAGCTTACGGCTTTCCAGATAGCGGTACACCTCCTCAGTAGGCCGGCCCTCTGCATGGGGATAACGATAGGCTGCATTCCTTTGGGGTTCGAAAACCGGGACCTGCAGCTCTGCCTCCCGGAAAAGCTCTTTCAGGGCTGCGGCAAAGGTCATGCCCTTGCCGGACATATATGCATCCAGCAGGTCCGCCGACCTGCCGCAGGCAAAGCAGTGGAAGCAAAAGCCCTTCCTGTCATAGCTGAGGCTGGGACGGGTATCATCGTGCCACGGGCAGAGTGCCTTCCCGGATTTGGGATCATAGGACTGAAGCTGCAGCGCCCCTGCGATCAGGTCTGCATTCCGGTCCCCGATCCGCTCCTTGGCACGGAGGATGGCTTCACGGTCTGTTCGGATGGGATCACCTCCTTTTTATCCGGTAATGGGGTTTCAGTTTGTGGACCTGTGCTCCGCGATGCGCTCAGCCAGCTCCATCAGGGCATAGTTGGCAAGGTCCAGAAGGGTATCCTCGATGGTCTCGGCGGTTACCTGCCGCTCCGTCTCAGACAGGAACAGGGTCTTGATGCGGCTGAACTTATCATAGAGCCTGCCCAGTGTGTAATAGGGCAGCTGCAGGCGGGCATCGTGGAAGGAATTGCCGTAGTCTGCATTCTTTGCGGCGTAAATAGATTTCAGTTTATCGCAGAGCTCCGCATGGATCTCGCTGACGGATTTTGATTTTGACATGGTCTTCCTCCTTACCTGCCTGTGGAACCGAGGCCGCCACGGTCAGGGTTACCCAGTGTTTCCACCTCAGAAAATTCCAGCTCCGGCATCTTTCGCATGATACGGAACTGGCAGATGCGGTCGCCCTTACGGATGGCGGTACGCTCTGTTGCGTATGCCGGAAAGCTCCAGACATCGCCGTCACCGGAATAGCTTTCGTCGATGACGCCAAGGCTGTTTGCCATGAGGATATGGTAGCGTTTGAAGGTGGAGGAACGGGGCAGCATATGCGCCTCGTAGCCGGAGGGCAGCTCCATACTGACCCCAAGGGAGATCAGGCGGTATTCCCCTGCCTCCATGGTGACATCCTCTGCTGCACAGAGGTCGATCCAGTCTCCCTGCGGGAGCTTTTGGATACGAGGGATATCGGGCTGATGATAACGGATCTTAATTTGCATAGCGTCTCCTTTCCTTTGTGTCGGGACAGGCATAGGGATGGATGGACCATTTGGCCCAGCGGATCCTGTCGCCGTAGCGGTTGGTGCCCTCCACCATTTCGGCAACCACGGGAATGCCACTCTGGCGGAGGTCTGAGATCCTTGCGGTGACATTGGCAATGCCAAGATCCTGCATTGCCTGCACACGGGTGATGGAACCAAAGTCGATCATATAATTCATGACGCGTTCCGCCTGGGTCTCCTTACGTTTTTGTTTTTGATATTGCGTTCGGTTCATGCTTCCTCCTCCAGAGTTATAAGCCTTCCGCTTGCAATGGTGGCTTTACAGTCGATCAGGCGCTGGTTCCGGCTGCCGCGGAAGGCAAGGGTCAGGTCACGGGCGGGTTCAAGGTACATCCCATCCACCACCACATCTGCCATTTGCAGAATGGCATGGCGGTCGTCTGCGGTGGCCATGCCGGGAGCCTGCCGCAGGAAATCGGACAGCTGCAGGGTATCACCGGTATAGACCCAGATGCTTTTCTGGGGAAACCATTTTCGGATCTCAGAAAGCAGGCTGCGGACCGCAGCAAGGTTGCCATGGTAAAAGGGATCGCCCCCGGACAGGGTCAGGCCGTCGATCCACGGATTTGACAGGGCGTGGAGCAGCTGTCGGAAAGCGGCATTCCCAAAGTGCCTGCCACCAGCAGGATCATGGGTTTCTGGATTCTGGCAGCCCGGGCAGTGGTGGCTGCAGCCAGACAGCCAGAGCACAACCCGGAAGCCCGGGCCGTTACCGATGGATGCCGTTTCAAGCTTATGGTAATTCACGGCAGCACCACCCCGCTGTGCCGGACACGTTCCTGTGTTTCTGCCTGCTTGCCAAGGTTGAAGGCGGTTTTATAATCCCCTGTCAGGTAACCCGTCACCCGGCGGAGCTGCTGGATATTCCTGCTGCCACAGGCTGGGCAGGCATCATTGAACTCCCCTGTAAAACCGCAATCCAGACAGGTATCATTGGGGACATTGATCGCGAAATAGGGAATGTCACGGTCCATGGCGTAATTCACCAGCGTTTCCAGTGCCTGCGGGTTATGGATGGCATCGTAGTCCAGCTCCACATAGGTGATGCAGCCCGCACTGGAATAGCCGGTCAGCTGCGATTCCACATCAATCTTTTCAAAGGGTGTCATGGAATGGTAGACCGGGACATGGATGGAATTGGTAAAGTATTCATGGTCGGACACCCGGGGGATCACGCCCCAGCGCGCCCGGAATTTCTGCAGTGCCGTATAGCACAGGTTCTCTGCCGGGGTGAAATAGACGCCGAAATTCAAACTGTACTGCTCCTTAAAGGCACTGCAGTGGTCGGCGAAGTGCTGCTCAATGGTCTTTGCCAGCGCCATTCCCTTAGGGTCAGTATGGTCACAGCCAAGAAGGAGCTGCAAAGCCTCTGCCAGTCCAAGCTGGCCCAGCGCCAGCGTACCGTGCTTCAGGGCGGAACGGATCCCCTCCTTTGGGACGAAGCCCGCCATGGTACCGTTTTCATACATGAAGCGGGCACTGTCCGGGGACTGGCTGCAGATCCACTCGAAGCGCTCCAGCAGCATATCCTTTGCCTCGCAGAGCTTCCGGTCAAGGATGTTCAGGAAAGCAGCCACGGCCTGGGCGGAATCCGAATCCGGAACCGGTGTCGCCTGCTTCAGGGTTGGGATTGGGGTTCCGGTCTGCTCCAGCGCCAGCATGGCAAGGGTTGGGAGGATGATGGTCACCGGGCAGATATTGCCGCGGCCATCCTTCAGCTGCCCCAAACCATTGACATCCCAGCCGTTTGCCGTGCGACAGCCCATGGTACTGAAATAGGTACGGGGATCCGTCGGGTCATAGCCTGCGTTGCCGGACCAGTCCACATTGGCATAGTTGGGATATAGCCTGCGGGCTGTGGATTTCAGGGCCAGCCGGTAAAGGTCATAGTTCGGCGTGCCCGGACGGTCATTGACGCCCTTGCGGTACTGGAAAATGCCACAGGGAAAAATGGGTGTCTTATGGAGGCTGCCGATCCCTTCAATGGAAACCTCCAGCAGGGCACGGGTTACCATGCGGCCCTCCTCCAGCGCACAGGTCCCATAATTGATAGAGGTAAAGGGCAGCTGGTTCCCGCTGCGGCTCTGGAGGGTATTGAGGTTATGGTAAAGGCCCTCCACGGACTGGTATATCTCATCCCTTGTTTTCTCCATGGCGTAGGCATAGGCCCGGATATCGGCAAGGTAGCTTTCATCCAGCACGGAAAGGCGGTCGGGATCTGGGTCGGCGGGCTGCCATTGGGGATCACAGGAAATGTATTTTTTGCCGTCGGCATAGTGCTTCCGGAAGCTGCGGCGGACATAGGGCACCATGGTCCAGTCCAGATGGGTGGCGGAAACGCCCCCGAACTGCATCAGGCTCTGGAGCTGGAAGAGCACTGCCACTAGCTGCATTGCCGTGGAAACAGACTGGGCGGGCCGGACATCCGTCTGGCGCACCCGGAAGCCCCTGGCCAGCAGGTCGTCAAAGGGAATGGACAGGCAGTTGTGGCAGCCAACGGCATAATGGTCAAGGTCATGGATATAGATCATGTTCTCCTCATGGTTTTTCCGTGCCATATCCGAAACGCAATAGTCAAGGGCATAGCGTTTCATGACGGCCGCGGTCGCCTCCCCCAGCCTGCCGCCGAAGGAATGCTCGTCCACATTGGCGTTCTGGTTCTGGACCGCTGTGGCGGAGAGCTTCTCCGTCAGCAGGTCCATCATGGTATCATAGGGTGAATTGGGATTTGGAATTGGGATCACCTCATTCTGGAAATCGGAAAGGGATTTTATTTTGCAGCCTGCATCAGGAGGATTTCCGCCACGCGTCAAAGCTGCCGTATTCGCAGTTCATGCGCTGGTCACAGAGACGGAGGCAATAGAAATTGTCCGGCTCAGTCGGGTACTGCCATGCTGCACGGATGGAATCCACGGTTTGCTGTGCCCAGTCCAGTGCTTCCTGATAGTCCTCCTCACGGAATGGAATATCGATCAGCTTTTTCTCCCGGAAAAGGCTGAAGCGCAGGACATCCGGGAAGTGGCCGTACTTCTCCTGCATATAGGCTGAATAAAGGTAAAGCTGGCGGGCGTATTTGGGCAGCTCGGATTTGTGCATGACGGCCTTGCTTTTGTAATCCTGGCATACAAGGCGACCGGCTTCGTCCTCATACTGGAGGTCGATGAAGCCCTGCAGGCGGAAGTCCCCCACGGGAATGATGAAATGCTCTTCGGCTGCGAGGAGCTTACAGCCCGGATAGCCGCGGAAGCTCCTGAAAAAGTCCAGCCCCTTTTTGTAGTAGCTTTCCCGCAGGTCGGTCCTGCCAAGCTTGGGAAAGCGCATGGTGAAGGCGGAATCAAAGCCGAATTCGTAGACATCGGCAAGGTCCTCCGGGGCACACTGGCCATTGGCATACTGCTCCAGCAGGCTGTGGCAGAAGCTTCCATATTCCGCAAAGGCATTGCCGATGCCACGGCTGGTCAGGAGCCGGAATTCTTCTTCGGTATAAATCCGGTGGCAGGTCGGGCATTCGTAGAGCAATTGGCCGTCAGCCTCTTTCGGCTTGAAATCCGCAGGACTGCCGGTGAAACCGCAGGGGCAGGCATGCCTGACATAGGTCAGGTAATAGCCGTAGGGGCACTGCTCCCATGCGGAAAGGCGTGAGTAGCTGTAAAGTTCATGGTCCACAGGCGTTCACCTCGCTTCAGAAGGGCAGGTCGTCATCCTCTTCCGGCACGGAAACGGAAACCGGCTGGGTAGCTGGCTTGGGCTTGGAACTGGAATTGGAATTTGCTTCTGTGCCTGGCTGGGAATCCGATGCGGTCTTACTGCCCAGCATCTGGAAGGAGGACACAGAAACCTGCACATCCTTCTTCTCCTCCCCGTCCCTGCCGGTCCATTTGCGGTAATGGAGTTCGCCGGTCACCGCCAGCTGGGTTCCTTTGGTCACATATTTGCAGAGGGTTTCTGCCTGCTTTCCGATCACGGAGCAGGAAAAGAAATCCGTTTCGGCATCGGCACGGGATTTATTATCCACAGCCAGGGAAAAATTCACCACTGCCATATCGCCGTTTTTGGTTTTGACGGTACGCTGCTCCGGGTCACGGGTGATGCGACCGATCAGGTGGATGGAATTACTTGCTGACATTGCTCAGTCCTCCTCTGTAGAATTGTCTTCCGCTGCTGCAGCCACTGCTACTTTGACATTGCCACGGGCCTTGGGTTTTGCTGCTGCCTTGGGCTTTGCTTCAGTTGACTCCGCCGATTCCGCTTCGGCAGTCTGGGTCTCTGCCCTGCGGAAGGCCTGAAGCTCTGCGAGGATCTGCCTGCAGCTTTCAAGATCCCCGATGGTATTGGTATGGGGATCGTCATTGTTATACTTTTTGATGACGGCATAGAGCTGCTCCTTGCTTGCGGATTTGCCTGCAATGAGCTGCTGGCCGAGGGTATTGATCTCCTGCTGTGCCTTTTTCAGTTCCTTCTTTTCCTCGGTACGGATCTCGTTCAGCTCGGCGCTGATCTCCTCGCCGTAATAGACACTGAGGCCGATGCCGTGGCGGGCAATGGCTTTGGTGGCGCAGCGCTGGAGGCTGTTGATCACATTGGTGGAGGTCACGGCTTCCTTTTTGATACTCTGGTTCCGGTGGTCCATGACGGCAAGGTACTCGATATGCTCGAGGTTTGTCCCGTCGTCAAAGACAACCGTGACACCCACCTTGACCCAACAGGTTTTGCCGTCTGTGAAATAGGGATTGCCCTCCGGGGATTCGTAAATCGTCATGAAGGACTTGGGGTAGGCGGACTTCAGGGCGCTCCACGAACGGGACCACTGGATATAGAGCAGGCCGTTTTTCTCGGAGGAAAACTGGCTCAGGTCCAGCTGCAGCAGGTCGGTGAAATAGTTTTTATACATGGCTTTCTCCTTTCAGCTATGGGAAAAGCCCCTGCAGTTGGTCTGCAGGGGCAAAAATATGAATATAATATGTACAGAATTTGAAATCATTGGTATAATGATGCCATACAAGAAGGAACGGAGTGAGAAAAATGGAACCACAAGAGAATAACAATTTCATTTATTGTCCTGGTTGTGGGAAGAAAATCATCGTTCCCACGGACGCTGCCCAGTTCTTTTTCTGCTTCCGCTGTGGACTTAAAATAGACAGGGATATTATTACCCAAACCACAAGCGAAGCCGCTTCTGATCATTTGGATATCAGCCCCTTGGCAGAATCTGAAAGCGAGGCTGACCCAGACGATACGCTTATAATCCCCAACGCAGTATCATCCGAATCTTCTGATTCAGATGACATAAGCAAGGTTGAACCCCTTTCCGAATCCACGAATGAATTGAAAGATGATGACGCTAGCGAAGCACTTGTGACTACAGTTGAGAGCGTTCAGGCTCTGGATTCGCCAATTGAAATTCCCGAACCGGAGTTTACAGTAGCAGGGCCGTCTGCATGGTCAAAATGCAAATCCGCATTTAATCAATATGTTAAACAGAAGAAAGCGCTTATCACATATCTGAAGGCCAACGACGAATACAACAAACGACCTCAGAATCTTGCAACAATGAGCTTACGCTTTCTGCGCTCCCACTGGGATATTCTCAGTTCCCTGATTCTGGCTCTGATCACTTCTACGCTTTGGCTGGCGTTTATCAGAATATCCTTCTGGCTTACCTTCCTTATCACCTTTCTTGGACACGCGGTCATATGGGTTATTGTCGAAAACCTTATATACAGAAAATGTTTAAAGTTTAAGTATTCCGATAATAAATCTCAGATGCTTGCTGATGATTGGAAGCGCTTTAAAGCTTTTTTTAAACGCTCAACGGGTGCATATTTATGGCTGTGTATAATCCTTGTCATATTCCTGTTTGGCTTACTTCTCCATCTCCGGCCATCCCATACGACCTCCGGCAATAACTCTTCTACAGTCTCAGACAGTGTTTCTGCAGTGGAGACTACGCCCACTCCCGAACCGGAAGTAACGATCACAATGCCGGATGTTACAGGTAAAAGCTGGCTTGACGCAAAGGCAAAGCTTGAAGCGCTGGGTTTTGAACATGTCACAACTGCCGCAGATGAAGATCCCAACGTAGACATAAGTCAGCTGATTGTTACGGGTCAGAACATCACTGCAGGGACTGAAGCCAAAGCAAGTAAATATATTGTTCTCATCTGCAAATTGCCCGTCCATGTTGAAATTACTGTAAAATCTGCGACCAATATATTTTTCTCAACCTATGACATGGAGGTTTTCTTTGACGACAACCGTCTCGGTTATGTTTCAAACGGTGATACTCTGGCTGTCAAAGGTGATGTTGTGCCCGGATCCCATACGATCACTGCAAAACGGGCAAACGAATCAAGTCCTTCTGCCTCAATGGAAATTGAAATTAAATCCGGAGCAATTTTCTCCTGCACGCTCAAGCATAGTTCATCCTCTATTGAATTTTCAAATATTGACCTGACTGACTATGATTTTGGAACCGAGATTGAGGCTATCAATGTCACCGACATGCCCTTGACGGATGCATTGGACGCACTGAATGACGCGGGCTTTACAAATGTGAAAGTCTCCTACCCCAGTGGGCAAAGCTATGACAATAAAAACAACTGGTATGTTACCGATCAGGAAATTTCTGCCGGAACCAAGCTGTTTTCGAATGAACCTTTCACGCTCGATATCATCAAGCTGGACGATTACTTTGAAACTCTTTACGACGGCATGACACTGAAAGATGTTTTAGAAGCAGCCCCGTTCTTTGACTTTACAATAAAATACTGGGATAAGGATACCAACAAGCAGATTGATGTTGACTCAATCGAAGATGCTGAACTGGAATATTGGGTGCTCGACAGTGTAAAGCAGAATGGAACTTCACGCGGCATCCTGATGTATTTTGAAAATACATTTGAAGCAGACGACCCTGATGACATAGCTGCCCCTGCTGAGGAGGAAACAGCGGATACATCAGACAATCTGGCATTCATGGGTACCGGAACCACTGTTGATTTCTACTATCTGCTGTCGCCTTCCGACAATACCGTGATTTACTTTACTACTGCCGGAAAAGAATCTCATGGCACATTCACTATTCCCGACGCAACAACATATGATATCTATTTTGCAGACACAGCAGAAAGTGCCCTGATCACATACAATGCGGAAGCTCATTCCGCAATTCTTACCTACAATGGCACCGATTACCATATGTCGGAGGAAGATTATGATACAGCATATCTGATTTATCAATCAGGCAAAGGTGCTGTAAACACTTCAACGATTGAATGGAAGGGTGTAGGAACCTACGCAATCGGAACGGATTTGGAACCAGGGGAGTATGTAATCAAATCTACAAACTCGACATACCCTGCTTATATGAAACTTTCTTCAGATAGTAGTGGCCGTATTAGCAGTATAATTGAAAACGATAACTTTTTTGGATACTTCTTCGTGACCGCATCCAGTGGACAGTATCTGGAAGTAAGCCGTGGACAGATTGCCAAGGCGGATAATATTGTACTGGATGTCGATAGCAGCAATCTTGATGAAGGAATGTATCGCGTAGGCATTGATATTCCTGCCGGAACTTACAAGTGCACAATTGCTGAAGACGCTTTTTGGTTTGGCACTTACACTGTGTACAGTAATGATAGTACATTCCCGATTAGCGTAATTGATAACTTCGAGTCAACGAGCTATATAACTGTATACAATGGGCAGTATCTTAAGCTATCCAGTTGTACAGCGGCACTGCAGTAAGGATGGCTGCAACCGTATAATCAATGGGGATCGTGGCTTATAGAAAATAATCCGGAATAAAATAATTGCATAATCCTTGAATCAATACAATTAGCACCCCGTCAGGCAGTTAACGCTGGCGGGGTGTGGTGTTTGTACAGTTCATGCCGGCATAAGCCAGTCGGGGTCATCATCATCGTCGTCGTCCTGAAAGATCCAGTCACAGACGAGGTCACTGATCTTCCAGGCAAGTCCGAGGCCACCGACAACCGCAAAGCAGAGCTGGGTTTCTTCACAGCAGAGGGCTACCTCCACAAGCACTGCCAGCAGTGCCAGAAAGAGCAGGCACCATGACAGCACATAGCTATGCACGATGCTGCTTAAAAAATCACGCATGGTTCCGTCCCTCCATTGCCATCGCGGGGCGGTGCGGAATCGTTTTGGGGTTTGGGGTAAACTTGGTTTCCATTTTCATTTTCCTTTCCTGAAAAATTTCCCTGTAAACAGCAAAAGCCCGGCGCAGGAGCTGCACACAGCGTGCAGTCCCCTGTTCCGGGTTTTCTGTTTCGGTTCTATGGTATTTGGGCGGCAGACCTGTAACGGCAGGTCACATCCCGCGCTCAGGGTAATAGCCCCGCGGGTTGGCGGGGCCGGGGGTTAGAGTCCGAAGACCTTCTGGTAGAGCTCTGCGCCACCGATCAGGCGCTGGCGCTCAAAGTCGTCGCGGCATTTCTTACCGAGAATTTCTGCCAGCGTGACACGGTCAGGCCAGTTACCATTCTGGCGAAAATAATTGCACATGCGCAGGTACTGTCCGGAAACGCGGACCTCGCCAATGTCGAAGCTGTAACCATGGCCGCCTGCCACGCGGTTCTTGATCGAATAGAGCCGCGCCGTTACCTGATCGCCCACCAGTGGCGGGTAATCCTTTGTATCGTCGCCACGGAGACGGCGGTAGAGGAGCATTTCTGTTTTCTCCGGCACCATAGTGTATTCCGAGGATGCAGTTTTTACCTTAGTCCCCTGCCATTCCATATAGTCTGTCAGTGCCTTTGCGACCACCGGGGAATCGATCCGCAGGACAGCGCTGTCATGGACTATGACAACAGAATCGGAATTGCAGACTACATCCCGCTTTTTCAGGCTGCAGATTGCCTTCAGGTTCAGCCCATAAAAGGCCAGCAGGTACACGGGGATCACAAAATGCCCATCCGTTGGCCGGTAGTCCGGGAACTCCGTCAGGATATCGCTCTCACTGGAGATAAGCTTATGGCGGATGTTTTCGGTCAGGTCTACATCCTTCCAGTTCAGCTTCATGACCTCAAGGGTAACGGTTCCCGGGTTTTCATCTGCGTACCAGAGCAGATACTGCTTGACCATGCTGATATAATTTTCGACAACATTGTAGACGATATAGTCCATGGAACCGAGGCCCTGCGCGATCTGCGCACGGGTCATAAGTGCAAGGTCCATACCCAGCTTTGCCTCATATTCTGCAAAGCCGTTAAAAAACACCCTGTAATTTGCAGGGCGCTTCAGGGTTGCAAGGAAGCGGGACTTTACCGTTTCGTTAAACATAATGATCACCATCCGGTATCATCATATCAGAATCAGGTTTTCTTGTCAATAATTATCTGGCATAGATTCTAAAAAATTATTTCAGTATGGGCAATGCCCCTGTAAACGCAAAAAGCCCCCATTACCGGATGGAAAATACCATCCGATAAGGGGGTGATTGTGGGGCGACTGTTGGTTGGTAGCTGAAAAATCAGAAGCAGATCATCACCTGCTCCGGGTGACAGCTGTCCCCTGCTTCAGTGATGATAGCGGTATAGGAATAGCGGTGGGCTTTGCCGTCAAGGGCTTTGGCTGCAGGGATATCATAAATCGAATCGCCACGCCAGCCTGCGGCTATCTGCCCCAGCGCCAGCGGATAATAGCGGGGATCATCCAGATAGCGGTCAAGGAAGGCGTAGAATTTTTCTACATCCAGAAAGAGGACATCCCCCATTTGGCAGTTCATACGTCCACCTCCCCTCCGGCGCAGGTCATGAAGACCGCTTCCGGGTCGAGGACACTCCGGTACCCGAGGTTCAGGTTCATTGAGGTCTCCATGATCTCATCATCCGTGATGCCCGCATAGAAAAGCGTCGTGGTGGCTGAGGAATGGTTCAGGGTTTTCTGCAGGTAATAGAGCGCCCGCTGCTTATCCCTTGCCGTTTTCAAAGTCCAGTAGGCAAAGGTCTTGCGGAGCATATGCGTGCCGCAATTGTAGGGCAGGTTCAGGTCATCCATGATTCCGCGCAGCAGGTAATCCGCGTTGCGGCGGCACATTGGCTTGCCCTTGTAGCCCTGGAAAAGCAGGGCGTTCAGGTCCAGCGCGCCAAGGCTGGCGATGTAATCGGAAAAGGCTTCGTGGATTGCCTGGTTCACATAGAGCTTGCGGGCTTTGCCGGTCTTGCCCTCGCGGACCACCACCGGAAGCCGGTACTCCAGCTCCGGGGTCAGAATGTCGCCGACCCGGAGCCGGAGCAGGTCGCTGATACGGAGGCCGAAATTGATTCCCATAATGAAGAGGAGCTGGTCCCGGTAGCGGTTTTGCCCATGGAGGTAATCCCGGATCAGCAGGATATCCTCGATAGATTTGATTGGGTCTGCCTTGTGATCCACTGCCGTCAGGGCCGGTTCCTCCATCTGGGTCTGTACAACGAGGGTGTGCTCCGGCATATAGAACTGGGGCGGGCGGAGCTTCAGGGGTGTGGAAACGGTAATTGCATCCATGGCTGCCCTCTTTCTCAGTCGCTAAGGCAGTCTTCAAGGCTGCCCGTCAGCTCATCCAGATTCAGCTCCTCGAGCCAGCCCATAGCCGATTCCAGATTGCTAATGCACTCCTCCATCCGCCAGCCCCGATCGGACGCCTGCAGGCTTTCCGGCAGGTTATCGTAGGCGCTTTCCTCCTCGTCGTGGATTGATTCCACCTTGTTGTGGAGTTCCTCCAGCTTATCCTGCAATTCTTCGAGCTCGGAAAGCAGGTTCCTGATTTCTTTTCTGCGTGCCTTATTCATAGTGATGACTCCTTTGCTCTTGTAGTATAGCTGCTGTCTTCGTCGAATCCGCTGCGGATGCCGGCCTGCCGCCTGATCACCAGGGCGCGCTGGCGGTTCATCCGGTCCTGTACCTTCAGCTCCCGGTATTGCGCTTCGCTATAGGGAAGCGTGAATGCCACTGGGAAATGCGGCAGGGACGGATTACGAAGGTCAACCTGCCCATCTGCCGGCAGCGCCATGGTATTTGAAACCATGCATCGGGGCAGGCAGCCCCGGCGCAGGCATTCGCGTCTGGCAGTTACGATTGCGATAGTCTCCAGAAGCTGCTGTGCATTCAGCAGCCTGCCCGGAGGCAGCAGCCCTGCATATTCCTGCTTCAGCTGCCGGACCGTGGCGGCCTTGCCCTCGCGGGCACATTGCCGTTTGAATCTGGCAGTCAGGTCGGCGTAAACCCGACAGGCAGTTTTATATTCCAGCGCAAAGCCGGTGGGGCAATAGCGGCGGGCTGCAGCCTTTCGGTTGCGGTCCGCCTGAACCCCCACCGCGATGCGCCACGGAACATAAAGGAGGATGCAGAGGAAAAGTCCAACTAGGGACATGGCTTCACCTCCCTCCCCATCATGCCGTACTCCAGATTTCCCAAATTATCTGGCATGATTTCTAAAAGCAAATGTGTAACACACATTTGTGGAGGTTGGTGCAGGAGTTGTTCATCCATAAGACGGATTCCCCCTTTTCTGTGTTTTGCTTTGCGAAAACGATTGATTCCCATTGGTTTTTTCGTAGCCGGGGCGCCTGCTTTGGGGTAGCGGGGTCTGTCGGAATGCCAAAAACTCTGTGATCAGCTGTCCCCGAGGGATGCCCATTCGAATTCCCGCTGCCATATATAGTTCAGGCACTGCATCAGGAACTCCTCGCAGGGCGCATCCTGAATCCAAAACCAGTCCTCCGGCGCATAACCAAAGTAGGAAAGGTCCGTCGGATCAGGATCCGCAGGGTTATAAAACCATGCAGCCACGGCCCTTTGGAGGTCACGGCGAAGCTCCTGAAAGCGCAGGATCTCTTCAGGTCCGGTCACCTTGACCAGCAGGATCCGGTCCAGAAATTCCAGTGGGAAAACCAACAGCCGGATTGCACGGTCGCCATGGTCATCGGAAAAATGTGCGTCCACGGCACTGCCCTCCGGCACACCACTGGCTTCGCAATAGGTCTGCCAGCGAGCTGACAGTTCTTTCAGGCTGCCCACCTCGAAAAGGATATCCGGGCTGCCATCAATGCTGATGTAGATTTTCATTCTCCTTCCTCCTTCAGTTTCTTGCGCATGAGGTACACAGCGTTGATGCTCCTGCCCAGCTGCTTCGCGATTTCGCTGGCGGGAATGTCCGAACGGCGTGCAAGTTCAATTTCTGCCAGAGTCCAGCGGGCATGACGCCTTTCACTGTAGTTGTGCTTGCGGCGGAAGCTGGCTACGCGTTCATTATCTGTCTGGAATTTGCGTACCCGCCCCATCAGTCTTCCTCCCTGTAAATGGATTTCATAACCTGACGGAGCTGCTTCAGGGTGTCCTCATGGATGGTATGGCAGCCCATATCCGCACAGATATAGCCTTCACGAAGGCAAACCCAGTAGCTTGGGCCACCGAATTCGCCGTCACAGGGGTCGCACTCGACATAGTGGATTGCCTCGGCAGGGATTCCCTTGGGCAGGTAGCTGATGGCGCGCTCCAGCAGGACCGCTTCATCCCAGATAAAGCGTCGGAAGTTAGGGTTGCGGGGCCGACGCTGGGGAAGCAGCAGCTCCCCCAGCTCACGTTCAAGGCGACGGGTGGAATCGGAATTGTAATTTGACATGGTTGGATTCTCCTTTTCAAATTCAGTTTTGGCTTTGGTTACGGGTGCGCAGCTCACGGCGGATCTCCACCATGAGCTTGCGGATTG
>R14__coassemble_715_pt1 | contig 20606 bp, 19 predicted proteins | sample R14__metabat2_high_PE_043 | metagenome-assembled genome bin R14
CGCAACGGAATCCCATGAACCATGTCAGGCGGGGAACCGAGCAGCATTAAGTGGACCTTTTCGTGTGCCGTGGGTTTGCCGTTTCTGAGCTGGCTGTACAGGTAACGGGTATAGCTTCGTATTCAAAGGTGGGTGTGCGGTCTTGCCATTGACCGAAGGATTTTTTATGGTGGGATGTTTATGTATCAGGCATTATATCGAAAATATCGTCCCCAGACCTTTGATGAAGTAGTTGGGCAGTCTGTTGTTACTACAACGTTAAAGAATCAGGTAATGGCTGGCCGGCTCAGTCATGCTTATCTGTTTACGGGTACACACGGTACCGGCAAGACAACCTGTGCGAAGATTCTCGCGAAGGCGGTTAACTGCGAAAACCCTGTGGATGGGAATCCGTGCAATTGCTGCCCGGCCTGTCGGGGGATCGACTCCGGCAGCATCCTGGATGTGCAGGAAATGGATGCTGCATCCAATAGCCGGGTTGATAATATCCGTCAGATTCTGGATGAGGTTGTCTATCTGCCTGCGTCAGTCAGGAAGCGTGTTTACATTATTGATGAAGTGCATATGCTTTCCACATCTGCCTTCAATGCACTTTTGAAAACCATTGAAGAGCCTCCGGAATATCTGGTGTTTATTCTTGCTACTACAGAGCTGAATAAGATTCCGGCGACAATCCTGTCAAGATGTCAGCGCTTTGCGTTTCGCAGACCGACGGCGGAAGAAATTACAAGCAGGATCAACTATGTGGCTTATCAGGAGGGCCTGGAGCTTATGCCAGAGGCAGCAGAGCTTCTTGGAAGACTGGCAAACGGCGCGTTTCGTGACGGCCTGAGTCTCCTGGACCAATGTGCCAGCGCAGCGAACGGCATCCTGAGTACAGAAGAGATTTATAGAACACTGGGGCTTGCCGGGCAGCAGAAGACTGCGGAGCTGATGCAGGCAATCGCACAACGGAATATACCGCTTGCGCTTTCTATTTATTCAGGGCTATACAGCGAGGGAAAAGATGCTGCAGCCATGCTGGATGAGCTTGGCACACTGGCACGGGATATGCTGATCCTGAAAACAGCACCGGGAGCGGGGCTCAGCATGATATCCAGTACCTGCACCATGCAGGAAATCCGGACGCTGGAGCCCATGTTTACGGCAGAGGAACTCCTGCGGTTATTAAATCTGCTGCAAACCACGACAGCCGGCTTCAGAAACAGCGTGAATCAGAGGCTTGACTGTGAACTCTGCCTGATTCAGCTTTGCAGTCCTGAAAGCAGCTGTAACCCGGATGACCTTTCTGCCCGGATCAGTCGCCTTGAAGAAGACATGATTGCCCGCATACTGGGGATTGAGCAGCGGCTCCAGTCAGGGGATATTGTGGTCAGTACAGTCAGTGAACATACGTTATCAGCGCCGGAACCAATCGAAGAAAAATCCAAAAATATAACTGAGGCAGAACCGGAGCCGCGGATAGAGGCTGCAGAGAGCGACGAACTGTGGCAGAAAATGCTGCCAAGAGTACTGGAGGATTTACCGCCTTCGATCAGGATCCATGTTCAGAACTTTGTAACCGGTTCATTTCAGGGAGATGTTCTGATGCTGATGCCTGCGAACACCTTTGTGCAGGGCATCCTGGACAAGAACAGCGATGTGCTGCGTGAGGTGGTAAGCAAAAAAGCTGCTGTAGTACTTGGAAAGAGCGTCCAGGTGCGGATCGGAAAGCCCGGTAAAGCTGTGGCTAATGATCTGTTTGCAACCCTGGCACAGGATATTAACAGATTAAATGGTTCGGATTGAGCCAGTCTGACATTTCTGGAAAGTGAGGATTTACCATGGCAAAAGGATATCGCGGCGCAAGCCCTATGGGTGGCGCCAATATGGCAAATATGATGAAGCAGGCGCAGAGAATGCAGCAGCAGATGCTGCAGATGCAGGCAGATTTGGAAGAAAAGGAATATGAGGCATCCTCCGGTGGTGGGACAGTCAAGGCCGTGATCACCGGCAAAAAACAGCTGAAGTCTGTTACGATCGACCCTGAGGCAGTGGATCCTGAGGACGTTGAAATGCTTCAGGATATGATCATTGCGGCTGTCAATGAAGCTTATAAAAAAGCAGAGGAAGATATTAACGCATCCATGGGTAAGCTCACCGGAGGTATGAACCTTGGCGGCCTTGGTGGCCTGCTGTAAGTATGCGAAGCTATCCTGCCAGCCTTGAACGGCTGGGAAATCAGTTTGCAAAACTTCCGGGAATCGGATCCAAATCAGCGAGACGACTGGCATTTTATGTGCTCAGTATGGAAGAAGAAGATGCCCAGGCCTTTGCGGATGCAATCCTTGAGGCGCGCAGGGCTGTACATACCTGCCCGAGATGCCAGAACCTGACTGACATGGAGCTTTGTCCGATCTGCTCAGACCTCACACGTGATAATAGCATAATCTGTGTGGTAGCTGAGCCGAAGGATGTAACGGCAATGGAAAAAGCGAGAGAGTATCATGGTGGGTATCATGTGCTGCATGGAGTGATCTCACCGCTCAATAATGTCGGGCCGGAGGACCTGAAAATCAGGGAACTGTTACAGCGCATCGCGGATGAACCGGTTGAGGAAATCATTATGGCGACCAACCCCGATACAGAAGGCGAAGCAACGGCTATGTATTTAAGCAGACTTCTGAAGCCCTTTGGCATCCGGATCACACGTCTGGCCTATGGGATACCGGTCGGCGGGCAACTGGAGTACGCGGATGAAATTACTCTGACACGCGCTCTCGAGGGTCGAATCCCCATGGAATAACAAACAGAAGATATTCGGGACAGCAGCTGATTTACGGCTGCTGTCCTTTTTTAAAACAGAAATGCTGGGAATACAGTGCAGACTGCACGGAAACTGCTGGCAAATTGCATAGAAAATTGTGCCGATTGTTGTTGCAAATAACAGGGAAACATGATAAGATAAACCACGACTCAAAAACAAATGAACACATCAGACGGACAAAAAGGGTGGTTTAAATGGATAAAATGCCAAAATATTATATCGTTGAGGCCTCCGCTCTTCCGGAGGTTTTTATTAAGGTTGCTGAGGCTAAAAGAATGATCGATTCCGGCGAGGTTGCAACGGTCAATGAAGCAACGAAGATTACCGGCATCAGCCGCAGCGCTTTCTATAAATACAGAGACGCAATGATGCCATTCCAGAACCTTATGTCTGGCAGGATCATCACCTTTCAGATGACGCTGAAGGATCGGACCGGCGTATTATCCGGAATCCTGTCAATATTTGCTTATAATGGTGCGAATATATTGACAATCAATCAGAATATCCCAACAAATGGTTGTGCAATTGTTACGATTTCTGCAGAAACCGGGGAACTGCGTTGCTCCGTGGAGGATCTGCTGAAAAGAATGGGAAATCTGGATGGAGTGCTGAAGGCTGAGATCGTCGCAGGCTGATAGAAATGAGGAATGTAATATGGCAAAGGTAGCAATAATGGGATTTGGTACTGTCGGCTCCGGCGTGGGAGAGGTGCTGACAATGAATGCGGCATCCATTGCTGCACGGGCAGGCGAAGCGGTAGAACTGAAATATGTACTGGATATCCGCGAATTTCCCGGCAGTCCGTTTGAACCCTATCTGATCCACGATTTTGCGATTTTGGAGCAGGATCCGGAAGTAACAGTTGTGGCAGAATGCATGGGCGGCATTGGTGTAGCCAAAAGCTTTACGGAGCGTTGCCTGAAAGCAGGAAAGAGCGTTGTCACATCCAATAAGCAACTGGTAGCGACCTATGGCGATGAACTGTTTGAACTGGCGCGACAGAATCATGTGAATTATCTGTATGAGGCATCTGTGGGCGGTGGTATTCCACTGATCCGGCCTATTGGCAACTGCCTGGCAGCAAACGAGATTACAGAAATTTTCGGCATTCTGAACGGAACGACTAACTATATTCTTACAAAGATGCTGAAGGAGGGGACTCCCTTCGACCAGGCGCTGAAGGAGGCACAGGCCAGAGGGTATGCAGAACTGGACCCCACGGCTGATATTGAAGGACACGATGCCTGCAGAAAAATTGCCATTCTGGCATCCCTAGTCGGTGGAAAGCAGATCGATCCGGATTCCGTTTTTACAATCGGTATTACCGGAATTACCTATGAGGATACAAAGTTTGCGGCTGCGGCCGGGAGACGGATCAAGCTGCTGGGCAGGCTGGTCCGTGGCGAAGATCAGGTGATTACGGCCTATGTTGCGCCGCATCTGCTGAAGGAAGATTTTTTGCTGGCAAATGTTGATGATGTCTTCAACGGTGTAGTCGTTCGTGGTAATGCCGTGGGCGAGGTTCTGCTGTATGGCCCCGGTGCGGGCAAGCTTCCCACTGCCAGTGCTGTTGCGGCTGATATGATCGATGCCGTGAAGCATCGTGAAAAGCTGCAGAAGCTGGACTGGCTGCCGGGTGGTGTTGCCGGTGATTTTGAAGCGTTACAGCTGCGCTGGTATGTCCGTACCTCTGCTGATGTTAAGACTGTAGAGTCTGCTTTGGATGATGTGGAAGTGATCACAGAAGCGGAGCTTCCGGGGCAGGTAGCTGTTCTGACTGGGGAAATGTCCCATGCTGAATTGACGAAGCGTCTTATGGGCATTGAAACACTCACAGTATTACCGTTGCTGGATTAAGACCGCGGAGGCTTGGTATGGCTTTAATTGTAAAAAAGTTTGGTGGTAGCTCGGTTGCGGATGCAGAGTGCATACGTCGCGTTGCAGGGATCATAGCGGCATCCTGGAAGGATGGAAACCAGGTAGTTGTGGTTCTTTCTGCGCAGGGGGACACAACAGATGACCTTCTTGAGAAAGCGGCGGAGATCAATCCCAATGCGTCCAAACGGGAGATGGATATGCTTCTGCATACCGGCGAAATTGTATCAATTTCACTGATGGCGATGGAGCTCCAGCGGCTTGGGCTGCCGGTTGTAAGCCTGACCGGATGGCAGGTGGGTATGGAGACATCCTCTGCCTATGGAAATGCGCGGATCAGTAAGATATCCGGGACGCGAATCCAGGAAGAACTCGACCGTAACAGGATCGTTCTTGTAGCAGGCTTTCAGGGAATTAACAAATATGGAGATATTACAACTCTTGGCAGGGGCGGCTCAGATACGACTGCTGTTGCACTGGCTGTTGCGCTGAAGGCCGACAAATGCCAGATTTACACAGATGTGGATGGTGTCTATACGGCTGATCCAAGGAAATGCCCTGAAGCCAGAAAGCTTTCAGAGATTACATATGATGAAATGCTGGAGCTTGCGACACTTGGCGCACAGGTACTGCATAACCGGTCTGTTGAGATGGCGAAACGTTATCATGTGACGATCGAGGTGCTATCCAGCTTTACGGGTGCACCGGGGACACTTGTAAAGGAAGTGGCAAAAAAGATGGAAGAAACTTATATCAGCGGTGTTGCACAGGACAAGAATATTGCGCGGGTTGCGCTGGTAGGGGTAGAAAATACCCCGGGTGTTGCGTATCGGATCTTCAGCCTTCTGGCAAAAGAAAAAATTAATGTGGAACTGATCGTTCAGTCAATTGGGCGTGAGACCCGCAAGGACATCGGATTTATAATTTCACAGACTGCGCTGGATGCTGCAAAGAAGCTGCTTGAGGAAAACAAACAGCAGTTGGGGTTTGAAGCACTGGATGTTGAAGATCATGTTGCGCTTGTTTCGGTTGTTGGCAGCGGCATGGAAGGAAATCCGGGGGTTGCGTCCACAATGTTCGAGGCCCTTTATGAAAAGCACATCAATATTCGAATGATCTCAACCAGTGAGATCAAAATTTCGGTTCTTGTAAATATTGAGGATGCCGATTCTGCGCTGAAAGCTGTGCACAGAAAGTTTTTCGGATAATGGTCTGCCGGCTACGATACTTCGTAGCCGGCAGTAAAATATATTTTTTGAAATCGATACAATTTTCTGTTGACAAAGTTTTGGATTCGACATAAAATGGTGCTATAGTAAAATATTCAAGGCGTGGAATAAATATATAATTGCTCACGAATTCAGAAAGGAGTTTTTTGGATGGATAAGGAACGGCTCGCAGACGCTCAGCTTGAAAATACTGCTGATGACGATATTGGGCGTCTTATTACGAATATTTCTTATGGAATCCGTCAGTATTTTGACAGAATGTATACTGCATATGATATTACCTACCCGCAGTCCCGTGTGCTCAGCAGACTCTTCTATATGATCGATAAAGGCACAGTGAATCAGCGGGATCTGGAATATGCATTGGGGATCAAGGCATCCAGTGTCTCTTCGCTTGTTCGCAATCTGGAACAAAAGGGCTTTGTGCGCTGTGAGCGTCAGCCTCAGGATACCCGTAATAAGAGTGTGATCCTCACGGACAAGGGCTATGAGCTGCAGCAGATCCTGGCAAACTCCAGGGCCAGAGTTGAAAAGCTTCTTGCAGCAGGTCTTGATCAGAAGCAATTGGAGGAAATCCGCGGTGCGCTGTCTACAATTTTGAACAACCTGGATACGACACTTGCCGAGAATGAATGATAAATTTACAGGTGCTGCAGTGCAGCACCTGATTTTTCAGGAGCGAAAATGGATAAAATTTGCTTGATTGTGACGGGCGGTGATTTTTGCGTCTTGCCGGAAGAAGTGCCGCCGGCACAGCTTGTGATCGCTTGTGATCGTGGCTGGCTTTATGCGGAACAGACCGGAATCAGGCCGGATGTGATCATAGGTGATTTTGACTCGGCTGCTGCACCGCCAGAATCTGAAATACCGGTTTTACGGTATCCATCCCAAAAGGATGATACAGATACAATGCTGGCAGTGAAATATGCGCTGGAGCATGGCTGCTCGGTGCTGTACATCCTCTATGCCCTTGGCGGGCGCCTTGACCATACCTTTGCAAATATCCAGTCCGGAGCCTATGCGTCAGAACGTGGAGCACGTGTAGTTCTGCTGGGGCAGGATGATATACTGACTGTCTTTGCGAACGGGAAGCGGGTGTTTCCGAGACGTGCAGGCTGGTCATTGTCCGTATTCTCACTTTGCGATCGGTGCGAAGGAGTTACAATACAGGGGGCCAAGTATGAGGCTGAAAATGTTTCCCTTACCGGAGCGTTTCCTTTGGGTGCCAGCAACGGGTGGAGAGAGACAGATGCGGAAATTTCAGTCAGGGCAGGGACACTTCTGGTCATTGAGTCCCGGCTGAAGCCCGGAGAGCATAACTGAACAGAAAAACTTCGTCCGGCAGCCAAGCTGCGAATCGGACGAAGTTTTTTTATGGGTCAGACCGGAATTTCCTCCGGGAGGGTTTCTTCTGTATAAACAGTTATACCATGCTGCAAAAGCAGCTCTGCAGTAACGCCGTAACCGGGAACCTGCGTTCCACTGAAGCTGCCGTCATAGATCATGCCACAGCCGCACGACGGGCTTCGGGCCTTCAGAACAGCAATATGAAGATCATGCTCCAGAGTGGCGCGCAGGGCGAGCTCTGCACCGAGCCGGTAATGCTCGGTAACATCCCGGCCGTCCTGTGTCAGTACCTGTATTCCACGGCGCTCTGCCGGGGTACGGGGCGTCGGAAGGCCGCCGGCCTGTTCAGGACAGAATGGGATTAAGGAGAAATGTTCAGCCAGTGCAGTAACCTCAGGGCACAGGTTATGGCCTCCGTTATATTTGCAGCAGTTTCCGAGCAGACAGCTGCTGACAAGAAGTCCGGGCTTTCCGGAGAAGGTATCATGGTTCATTCCAGTGTATCCTTCAGAAACTGTCTGTTGGCATCCATATCTGCAACAATTACAGCCATGGAATTGATCGTATTAAAGGTGTAGGTTCCATCAGCCGGGACGCACTGGGAATTTAATGTGCTGCCGGACAGGATTGGCACCAGATCGATTGCCAGAGCAAGAATTTCCGTATTGGTGAGGTCTGTGGTCAGAAGAGGCAGAATTTCATTGATCAGGGCCATGATCTGCGAAGTGCTGGCATTTTTAAAATTGCTGTATACTACGCTCATGACATTACGTTGACGGGCGCTTCTGTACACGTCGGAATCAATATAGCGGATTCTGGCATAAGACAGTGCGTTTTCACCGTTCAGATGATTTACACCGGCGGACAGTCCCAGATAATTGGCCTCTGCGCTGGTCAGATCGATATCAACGCCACCGAGAATGTCGATGATCTCCTCAAACGCCTCAAAGCGCACCTCAATATTGGCGTCAATCTCGACACCGAAGTTTTCATAGATGGTCTGGTCCAGAAGCGACATGCCGCCAAAGGCATAGGCAGCATTGATCCTGTTATCGTTATAGCCGGGAATCTGGACATACAGGTCACGCAGGAACGAAGTCATCGTAATCGTTTTGGTGGTTTTGTTGATCGTAACGAGGATCATGGAGTCGGAGCGTGCGCGTGTTTCGCCGTCGCGTGCATCCTGTCCAATCAGGAGAATGTTATAGACTGTTTCGGCAGCTGCAACCTCTTCTGAAGGGCTTGTCCAGGTTATGGAATCCGGTGAAAGCTCAGGGTAGACGGTTTCAACCTCATCCGAGCCAAGTCCTGCTGCGTTACCTGCAGCCACGGCTTCTGCAAGATCAAGCTCGGCGAGCTCCTCCTCTGTGTAAAATTCGTTCTCTGCGGTAAGGTCCGGGCGGGAAATCTTATTTAATGTCATATTAATGGTGATCAGAGCAGCGGCAAGCAGAAGCAGAAGAAAGAGAAGCATTACAATGATAACACCGGCCCATACGGGCAGGCGGCGTTTATGCCGGCGTTTCGGTGCGCTGTAAGACTTCGAATTGCTCATAATAAATACCTCCGGGTCAAGGGATAACTACACCTTATCATACACCACATTCAGATATGTTGCAACAAATGAAATCCTCAAGGAGTGAAAATCATTTTGGAGTTGCCAAAATATACCGTAAGATAGTATAATATAAAATATTTGCTTTTTAGTATTTTGATGTAAAGGAGAATGATGGCATGATAGATTTGCACTGCCACATTCTGCCGGGTGTAGATGATGGCTCTCCTGATATGGAGACCTCACTGGAAATGTTACGGATCGCAAACCGGAGCGGAATTCGCGCGATTGTAGCGACGCCACACTGCAGCAGGGATTTTCCGGAACAGAATCTGCTGTCAAGGCAATTAGCTGATCGCTTTGTACGATTTAATGATCTACTTACAGAAGAAGGCATTCCTGTTCAGGTTTACCCCGGTATGGAAATCATGGTAAATGAATATTTCGGGGACCTGCTTGCGCAGGGACGGTTTCTCCCACTGGCAGGCACTGCTTATATGCTGATCGAATTTGATTTTGACACAAGTCCTGATGTGGTGGAACAGGCCATCGGACTGGTTAAAAGAAAGAAATTGATCCCATTAATTGCGCATCCGGAACGCTATTACTGTGTGCAATGGAAGCCGAAGCTTGTTGAACGGTGGAAACAGGCCGGTGCGGTCATGCAGGTAAACCGTGGCAGTATACAGGGAAAGCTGACTGAGCAGGCAGAGATTTGCGCATGGAAGCTGCTGCAGGAGGGCTGGGTGTCAGTCGTGGCAAGTGATGCGCACAGCAGCCATTTTCGAAGGCCTGAGCTGAGCAGTGTATTGCAGGAGCTCGCGGAAAAGTTTTCATGGGCATATGCTGCGGAACTGCTGATCGTGAATCCGGCAAGGATCCTTCAGGGAGCTACCACTAAAGAACCCTTCAGCAGCATCAGACTGCCGGAATAGAAAGGATGTGCTTTTTTTGAGAAAGCTGAAAATACTTATGGTCCTTTTGGCATGCCTTGTGATTGGAGCAAATGTGGTACTCAATCTGCGGACTTCAGCGGAGGACCGGACCGCACCGGAACTGACAGTACCGATGGACGTGCTGGAACTGAGTGTGGAAGCGGAAGAAAGCGAATACCTTACCGGTGTTCAGGCGAAGGACAGCCGGGATGGAGACCTGACCGATCAGGTGTTTGTGGAGCATACATCACAGCTTACCGGCGCTGATACGATCGAAGCGACCTATGCTGTATTTGATGAGGCCGGCAATTTTTCAAAAGCGACCAGAACGATTCGTTATACGGATTATTCCGGTCCCTACTTCACATTATCTGAGCCATTGCGTTTCCCGGTTGGAGCGGTTGTCACACTTAAGGACAGGTTGATGGCAGTAGATCAGCTGGACGGAGAAATTACAGGAAATATCCGTATGACCAATATCAGCCTATCCAATGATATTGAAGGAATCTACAGAATTCGTGTGCAGGTGACAAACAGCCTGGGAGATACTGAAACACTGACCCTGCCGGTGATCATTATCGCGCAGCCGGAAATTACGCCTACTATCTCACTGAGTGAATATATTGTATATACGAAAGCTGGCGACAGCTTTGTACCGGAAGATTACATTAATGGGGTCAGTGATCCTGCATCGGACTCATTTCCACAGAAAACAGATGTAGCGGTTGAAACAACGGCGGATCTCAATACACCGGGAACCTATGATGTCGTATATACCTATACTGGCGTCAAGGCGACCGGAACTGTGATCCTGACGCTGGTTGTAACCGGGTAAGGAGGAAACGCATGAAATCAGAAAATGCATTCTACTACCTGGAATGGGGCTGTGTGATCAGACGGCTGTTGAAAAATGCATGGCTTGTGGTGCTCGCTGCAATAATTGCAGCAGGCTGTGTGCGTGTCGGGCTGACACTTCGGTACAGGCCTACCTACACCAGCACGGCGACCTATGTGATCATGTCAAGATCCGGCACCGCAACGGTTGCATCCAACCAGTCTGCGGCGAATGAAGCTGCTACTATGATGTCTGAGATTATTGTCAGCGAGGTTATGCATAACAGGCTGGAGAATGAGATTGGAACGAGCGTCAGCTCAGCGGAATTGACGGCAGATGTTGCTGGCTCATCGAACTTGATCCAGGTCAGAGCTAAGGCAGACACAGCACAGAATGCTTTCCGGGTGCTTGTAGTTGCGGATGAGTACTTTGATGAATATTTTTCCGATATTAATAACAGCTGTGTGATGCAGTGTATCAGTGAGCCACAGATCCCGTATAAAGCGGATAGCACGGTTAGCATACTGAAATATATGCTGCTTGCCGGAATTGCGGGAATGCTGGCAATGCTCGGGCTGCTGCTGCTGCTTTATATTCGCCTGGATACCATCCAGAATCGGACTGCCGCTGCGGATAAGCTGGATATGGACATACTGATTGCTTTGCCACATGAAAAGGCAAAGCCGATGCTCCATAAGAAAACCAGCTTTTATTACACCGAATATATTTACAGACTTCGCTCCAGACTCGAATCTGCGGTAGCAGAGCAGTCTGACCATACCGAGGCGGTCGTTGTGCTGGTGACCAGTACTGTTGCAAATGAAGGCAAATCGACTGTGGCAGCGAATCTTGCGGTGTCACTGGCAGAAAAGTACAATGGCGTACTTCTGATGGATATGGACTTTCGGAATCCGTCCCAGAAGGAAATCCTTGGCATAACGTCCGAATCTCAGCACAGCCTTTCCGATATTCTGCGGGCGGATAAAGTTACAGCGCAGGACATTGGTGCAGCAATTGTCTACGACAAACCTCACCGCCTGATGTTAATGGAGGAAAAAAATCCGAATGCCGACGCACTGAATCTGTTTGGCAGACCGCAGACAACAAGAGTAATGTCTGCCCTGACCAGATCATTGAAATATATTGTCATAGACGCACCACCGGCGGGGCTGTTTCCGGATTGCCATATTCTTGCGGATATGGCGGATTATACCGTACTCGTAGTCCGACAGGATGTTGTATCTGCCTGCGATATCAACGATATAGCAGACGGAATTCGACAGGGAAAGGCAAAGCTTCTTGGCTGCGTGCTGAATGACGTACGTGGAAGTGCCGGAGGCGGCTACGGCTATGGCTACGGCTATGGTTACGGCTATGGCTATGGCTACGGGAATTATAAGCGCTATGGCTATGGTTACGGCTATGGCTATGGAAAAACAGGAAAGACGAAAGAGAAAAAGGAGCGGAAAGATGGATGAAAAAAAGCAGACAGTAGAAACTGTCGATCTGTTTGAAATCCTGCTGAAGCTTCTGAAACAGGCAAAGCGTCTGTGGTGGCTGATGTTTCTGATCCTTGGCATTTGCATTGGCGGGATGGTTTTCCGAACAGTGTACAGATATACACCACATTATCAGGCAACTGCAACCTACGCAGCCAGTGGAGGGATTGACGGACTGACTGATATTTCCAGCGCGTCCAATTATTATGACACACAGACCAGAGAACAGATCGTATCGACCTTCTCCTACATTTTCGCAACAGAAGGGATGCGGGGAAGAATTAAAAATATGCTGGGACTGGCGGAAATTCCCGGCGAAGTAGCTGTCTCGGCAATTGGAGATACCTACTATTTTAAAATGACTGCAACTGCGGGTTCGCCGGAAACTGCGCTGGCATTGCTGGAGGCAACAGCGGCCTGTTATCCGGATGCGGCATCCTTTGTAATCGGAACATCTTCACTGACTGAGATTGAGGCACCGCATAGCGCTACGACTCCCATAAACCCACTGAACTATACCGGGGCTGTGGTAAAGGGACTGATTATCGGGCTGGCTATTTGTGTACTGCTCCTGTGGCTTGCCTCTGTGCGGAGGAGAACGGTGGAAAGCAAAGCAGATATGAAGGAAATCTGTAAACTACGTTATCTTGGCGCGGTGCCGACGATCCACATCAAAAAACGCCGCAATGACAGTGCTGCGTTACTTACCCTCATGAATACGCGGATCAGTTCGGCGCTGGAGCCCAGCGTTGGCGCAATTCGGACGCAGCTGCTCAGACGGCTGAAGGAAAGCGGAGACGGGGAGCAGGCTGGCAGGCTTGTCATGGTTACCAGTACCTATGCGGGAGAGGGAAAGACGACAATTTCGGTCAACCTTGCGATCTCCCTTGCGCGCAGTGGGAAAAAGGTTATCCTTGTAGACGCGGACCTGCGGAATCAAAGCGTCAGGGGGCGTTTCAACCTGAAAGGAAATGCCTTTGGCCTGATGGAGCTGATCCGGAACGAAAAAGTTCCGGTAGCCCGGGCGATTGTAACATTAGGGGAGCTCCCATTGGGCATCATTGCGGGGGAGCGTTGTACAGATGCACCATTGGATTTGCTGGATACGCCGCGTGCGGCAGCTATTTTCAAAGAGCTTCGCGCACTTGCAGATATAGTGATCATTGACTCGCCTCCATCCGGACTACTGACGGATGCGGCAAAGATTGGGAGACTGACAGACGGCGTTGTCTATGTGGTCCGCGTGAATGGTGCCCCCAGACGTCAGATTTCCGAGAATCTGAAGGAGCTGGAAAAGCATGGACTGCCATTGACCGGATATGTTCTGAACGGTGTTGATAGTTCTGAGGCAGTGACATATGGGACCTATGGACGCTATGGGGCCTATGGAAAGTATGGAAAATACGGAAAGTATGGCAGCTACGGCAGCTATGGGAAAAGTAAACGTAAAAGCAAAACATAAAACAGCACCGCATGTCCGATTTGGGCATGCGGTGCTGTTTTTGCGAAATCAGGTTGCAAATCCTGCATACTGAGTCATATACAGACTGTAATAACGGCCATGCTGCCGGAGCAGCGCTTCATGGCTTCCCTGCTCGACGATTGTGCCATGGTCCATGACAACGATCAGGTCAGCATCGCGGATTGTAGAAAGCCGGTGCGCGATCACGATGCTTGTGCGGTCCTGCATGATCCGTTGCATGGCGTCCTGAATGGCCTTCTCAGTTCGTGTGTCAACATTAGAGGTTGCTTCATCCAGGATCAGAATCCGTGGGTCAGCGACAAAAGCACGGGCAATCGCAAGCAACTGACGCTGTCCCTGACTCAGATTTTCGCCGGCGCCGCTAAGTACAGTATCAAGACCGTCCGGCAGGGCTTCGATAAATTCACGGGAACGGCTCATGTCCAACGCAGAGGCCAGGGCGGCATCATCGGCGGCTTCATTCCCATATAAAAGATTGGTACGAATGCTGTCCGTGAATAAGACCGTATCCTGCAGAACAATGGCTATATTTTTGCGGAGACTGCTACGGCTGATCCGCGAAATATCCTGATCATTGATCAGAATGCGGCCGGAATCAAGATCATAGAAGCGTTCCAGCAGATTTACTACGGTAGTTTTTCCACTGCCTGTTGCGCCGACCAGTGCAACCTTTTTACCTGTCGGGACTGTTACGGAGAAATCGCGAAGGACGGGAGTTCCGGCGGTATAAGAGAACTGTACATGGTCAAAAATAACATTTGAATTCTGATTTTCTTCCAATGCAATACCGGACATTTCCTCACTGTTCTCGTCGAGTACGAGAAAGACACGCTCGGCACCGGCGATAGCGGTCTGAAGCTGTCCATATACATTTGCGATTTCGTTGATCGGCCGGGAAAACTGCTTGGCATAGACGATAAAAGCAGATATGACACCGACTGTGATCAAACCATGGATTGAAAAGATTCCACCGAAAATGGCAATCACAACGAAGCCAATATTACTGATGCAGTTCATAATAGGCCCCATACAACCGCTGAGTGCGTCAGCCTTTATGGCTGCTTTGGTCAGGCTGTCAGAGGTGCTGTTGAAGGCCTCAATCGTAGCGGCCTGATGACTGTAGGCAACCACAGTCTGATAACCTGAGACCATTTCCTCGACGGTGCCATTCAGCTGGCCAAGAAAAGCCTGCCGGCTTCTGGAATATTTTCGGACAAGCTTTGAGACGATCTTTGTGGCAAATACAGTCAGGAAGACCGTCAGACAGCTGAGCAGTGCCAGCTGCCAGCAATACCATAGCATGATCGAAATTGTACCAATGATCGTAAGAACACCGGAACAAAGGCTCGGAAGCGACTGAGATACCGTGGTTGAGATGTTTTCAATATCATTGGTCATGCGGCTCATGATATCGCCATGAGAATGCGTGTCCGGGTAGCGGATCGGCAGGTCAATGATCTTGTTGAACAGCTCTTCACGAAGCGTACGAACAATACGCTGGCTGAGGACGGAGCTGAGTAAGGTCTGTGCCAGCTGAAACAGGCCATAGAATACATAGACAATGGTCATGGCCAGAAGCGTTGATGCAAGTTTACCGGATTGATTTCCGGCAATGATATCAATGGCGGAGCTCTGCAGACTTGGGGCGTAAACTCCACACAGGGTAGAGAAGATTACAACAGCCAGCATGGAAAAGAGCATAAGCTTTTCCTTTGCGAAATAGCTCCAGATGCGTTTGAGGGTAGCACTGACATGGTCTGCATGCTCAACCTGGGCGTAGCGGTCGCGGTGGCCACGACCGGGGATGGAGATATTGGATGCCTGCTCGGCGCGGCTTCTGAGATCAGCCATCGAGTTCATCCTCCTTTCCCTGCTGTGAATTGTAGATATCCTGGTAAATCTGGCTGTTTGCCAGCAGCTCTTCGTGGGTGCCACAGGCGGCAAGCACACCGTCAGAGATGACGGCAATTCTGTCCGCGTGGCGTACTGAGGCAATGCGTTGCGCGATCATGATCCGGGTAGTACCGGCAGCACGCTGCGCCAGCGCATGATACAGATCAGCTTCGGTTTTCAGATCCAGCGCACTGGTGGAATCATCAAAGATCAGAATTTCAGCGGGCTTAACAACTGCACGTGCAATGGAAAGCCGCTGCTTCTGCCCACCCGAGAGGCTGTTACCCCGTTCAGCCAGCACAGCATCCTGTCCGCCGGAAAGCTCTGAGACAAAAGCCGTGGCCTGCGCTGTCTGGATTGCCTGCTGAATCTGATCGGCGTCAGCATCCGGTGCACCCCAGCGGATATTTTCAGAGATGGGAAGGCTGAAGAGCTGTGTTTTCTGCAGTGCAATGGAAATCCGACTGCGCAGGTCCTCAATCCGATACTGCCGGACATCAATTCCGTCTACCAAAATCTGACCTGCAGTTACATCATAAAATCGGGGGATCAGGTTGACCAGAGCGGATTTTCCGCTTCCGGTTGCGCCCATAATGGCCAGAGTTTCGCCGGGATGAATCTTCAGACTGAAATCATGCAGAACCTCCCGCTCAGTGCCGGGGAAGGAGAAGCTGACATTTTTGAATTCCACAGTGCCCGTTTCAGGGGGAGCCCCGGTAAATTCACCATCGGTGAGCTCTGCGTCGGTATCCAGGATATCCTTGACGCGGGCCCAGGAGGCAATGCCCTTGGAGATGTTCTGAAACAGCATGATCATTCCGTTGATTCCGTTTAGCAGCTGGGTCGTATAGGTAATGGCGGCCATGATGACACCGGGAGTCATGAGCCCGTAGCTGGTCTGGTGTGCACCGACCAGCAGGATTAATACTACAACAAGGTTCATCATGATATTCATGACTGGTGTCATAAACGCAAAGATGATCAGAGTCAGCAGCTGGGTGTGGACCATGGCATCATTGGCCTTCCCGAAACGGAGTTTTTCATAGGCCTCACGGACACATGCCTTGATAATACGGATTCCTGAGATATCCTCCTGCAGGATTTCATTGACACTGTCAAGCTGGGCTTGAAGTACAGGAAACAGGGGATTTGCTTTCCACAGGCATATCAGCATTACCGCAATGAGGATTGGTGTTGCGCCCAATACCATCCAGCCGAAGGTGGCATTCAGGCGGAACATACAGTAGATACTGCCAAAGGTTAAAAAGCCGGTTCGGATCATGCCACGGACAAAAACATTGGAGATGAAGTTTGACACCTGTGTTATGTCATTAGTTGTGCGTGTGATCAGGCTGCCGGTTCCGAATTTGTCAATCTGCGGGAAGGAGAAGCCCATGATGCTTTTAAATGTATCCTTGCGTATCAGATTGCCGATGTTCTGACCGGTAAAATTGACAAAAATGTTGTTCAGAGAACCGGAGAGACCACCCAGCAGCACGACAACGATCATAAGACCGCCCACACGCATGATCAGTCCAAGATCGCTGACCCCGCCGTTGTTGATTCCCAGAACACCCTCGTCAACAACCTGGCTCATGAGTGTAGGCTGTGCCAGATCGGCGAGCACTTCACCTACCATAAACAGGGCAGCGAGGATAGCGAAATGAAGGTAGGGTTTAATGTATTTCCACATAGAACTTCCGGACTCGAAGGTCCGCTCCTTTCTGACAGCGCTGTTATAGCGGCTGTAAATACATAATCTTAATTTTAACATAAAATTCAGCCCTAAAAAAGGAAATCCCGTGAAAACACCGGAAACAACCCTACAAAAAGGACAGACAGCTTCTGCTGTCTGTCCGGTAATGGGTGCAGGTTCAGTCGATGATCCGGATCGTTGTGATCACAGGCTGGTTCCACCAGGAAACCGTACCATTGGAATCAGTTACTTCGGTGTCTGCGCAGATGGCATCAACGATGTCCATACCCTCGGTTACATGCCCAAAGCCTGCATACTGACCGTCAAGGAAGGTGGAATCCTCATGAACGATAAAAAACTGCGAGCTTGCGCTGTCATTTTCTGAGGAGCGTGCCATCGAAATAGTACCGCGGGTGTGGGAAATATCATTCTGAATTCCATTGTCGGAGAACTCTCCGCGGATTGTGGTTTCGGAGCCGCCACTGCCATCGCCATTGGGGTCACCCCCCTGAATCATAAAACCGCTGATGATCCGATGAAAGGTCAGACCGTCGTAAAAGCCGTCCTCCGCGAGAGTACAGAAATTCTGGACGGTTATAGGTGCAGTATCGGCATCCAGCTCCACGCAAATAGTTCCGTAGTTCTCGACTTCAATCTCTGCATGGTGAAGACCGCTGCTGTAATCTGTTTTGCCACAGGCACAGAAGAGCAGGAGGAAAGCGGCGCATATTGCGGTGAAAAATACAGGACGGAAAGGCTTCGTTCTGATCATATTTGATCACATCCTTTAATCTATAGTTTCGACAGTATGATAGCATTTCCACGTTTATTAGTCAATCAGTGGACCTGCGGAGAAAAGAACAGTTGCCTGTGACAATGGTCACAGGCAACCGGGTTATACAGGTCAGGGTTCTACTGTGTTACAAAAGGCTTTTCGGTATGCAGTGGGCGTGATGCCCTCATAGCGTTTGAAAACACGCGCCAGCGTCCAACCGGAGTAATACCCAACACGGGCGGCAATTTCGGCGATGCCGAGATTTGTTTCGTTCAGCAGCTTTTTGGCTGCAGTGAGGCGGGTGGTGTGAAGGTAATCCAGAAGATTCATACCGGTATTTTCTTTAAACATACGGCTCAGGTAGCTGCGGCTCTTCCCAAGACTGTCACAGATCATTTCTACGGAAAGATCGGGTTCCATGTAACGCCGGTTGATCAGGGAGACAACCTTACCGGTTGTACCGGTGTAGGTGGAAGGCGCAGCATTGAAATGTACGTCAAGCGTACTGAAAATGGTCCGAAGATGCTCTTCAATCTCTGTCAGGGAAGAACAACTGCTGATCTGCATGCAGTATTCCCCCAGATTCTGCCCACCGGCTGAGAGGGAATTCATCGGGAGAGCGATCACATTGGCGGTTGTCTGCAGGCGCTGCTCCAGGAAGTTTTTAATGCGGTCCAATGAAGCAAGGCTGGACTGGTCCATACTGTGGATCCGCTCGAGCGTGACCTCCAGTGCGGTATCAAAGTCCTGGGTAACGAGTGCGTTCAGGTACTGCTTTTCTATGGACGGCTCAGGTCGCTCCATCCCCTGTGCAGGTGCGTTTTCATTGCTTTCTGCACGAACACAGACGTGGTCACGAAACACAGTGTTGGAATCGTCCAGTACCATATTGGTCTCACGGAAAATATCATGAAGCCGCTGATAGCCATCACAGATGCCGCTGACACAGACCCAGGGGGAAAACGTGAAATTATCCAGAATGAATTTTACTGCGTCACGGCAGATGGATGCAACCTCAGCTGACTTTGTGGTATCCTCCGAAGCAGGGAAATTCAAAAGGAATGCATAGCGGTCGTCCAGATTTGTGGCACAGCAGACACAGCACTCACTGAGCAGTTCCGTAAAGATAGAGGAAACAACAAGTCCGATCTGAGCGCCCTCATGCTGTTCGAGTGTGATGCGGTCCTGACCGGTGAGTGGGTCGGGACGCGCAATAACAACCATAAAACATTCGCCGGGGAAATCCATATCGAACATATGTAGCTTATGCTGCAGTGCTTCAGTATCGGCAAAGCGACCATACAGAAGCTTTTCTGTCATAAGCTCCTGCGCCTGATAGGTGCGGAGACGATATTTACGCTGCAGTTCACGATAGGCAGACGAAGGATCTATGTTGCCTTCCGGTATAAGATCGATTGGGGAGTGCGTACGCTGGTCCTGAGCCATGGGATAACCTCCTGTAAAGGAATACGAAACAACCAAATGTGCTTTTATTATAGCACATTTTGTAGGTTAAGCAAGGGCTTTCACAAAATGTTCGCAAAAAAACAGGCGCAGGTAAGAAAATTCCGGCCAGTGCTTATTGACAGCTGCAGAAATTGGATGATGATACAAAAACAACTGCGAAAGCATTGGAAAAAGGACAGAAACAGAGTATAATGAGGGAAATAATCAGTAAAGAACGGAACGACATGTCATCTGTTCTGAAGAAAGGATGATCCAGGTGAAGCTGCTGCTTCATATTTGTTGTGCGCCCTGTAGCCTTATGTGCATCGAAACCTTGCGCGGGGAGGGCCTTGAACCGGAAGGCTTCTGGTATAATCCCAATATCCATCCCTTTACCGAATATCGTTCCCGGAGAAATTGCCTGCGTGAATATGCCCAATCCATACAGCTTCCGCTACTGGAAAAGGATGAATACGCACTGAGGCCTTTTATACAGGAGGTGGCGCCTGATGTGGAGCACAGATGCCTGAAATGCTATGAAATACGACTGGGAGAGAGTGCAAAGTATGCTGCGGAGCATGGCTATGACGCGTTTACCTCGTCGCTGTTTGTCAGTCCCTATCAGCAGCATGAACGTATGCATGAGATCGCTATGGATGCGGCAAAGCGATTTAATGTACAGTTCCTGTACAGGGATTTTCGCCCTTATTTCAAGGAAGGACAGGAGCGGGCCCGTGCGCTGGGCTTTTATATGCAGAAATACTGCGGTTGCATCTTTTCCGAGGAGGAGCGCTATCGCAAAGCAAAACAGATCATTCGCTCCTCGCCGGAGGAGTCATTCTGCGCACTGTATGAAAAATTGAACAATGTGAATTCTAATAGTCTGTGATATAATACAGGTATTCTAAAATAAGCGGAGGTGTCCTGTATGAAGGATGCAATGATCGTAATCGCAAAATTTAATCAGCTGCAAAATCAGAAGCTGTTTGCTTTGTTGGATCAGCTGACGGATGAACAGCGTAAGGCTGATGTGAAAACAAATTATACCCTTGGTTCCATTCACGGTGTACTTGACCGCGTTGCCGGTACTTTGGGGATGAGCCTGAATATGCTCGGCGATGATGGCCCGGGTATGGGTGGCCCCGGCGGTCCCGGTGGCCCCGGTGGTCCCGGTGGTCCCGGTGGCCCCGGTGGTCCCGGTGGTCCCGGTGGCCCCGGTGGTCCCGGTGGCC
>R14__coassemble_854_pt1 | contig 17880 bp, 20 predicted proteins | sample R14__metabat2_high_PE_043 | metagenome-assembled genome bin R14
TACCGGCTCCTGCTTCAATGGCTTCCTTCAGCTGCTTTGCATTTTTGTCAATCTTGACAACCACGCCTTCCACGTGATCAAACTGGTAAACCGTGTTCTGGAGCTGGCTGTCCAATACCCGGCGGTCGGTGACAATGATGACGGACTGGAAGATTTTCTCATCATTTTCATCATGAAGTCCGGTCAGACGGTGAGCCAGCCAGGCAATGGAATTGGATTTACCGGATCCTGCACTGTGCTGGATCAGATAATTCTTGCCTGCGCCATTTACCTTCACATCGGCCAGAAGCTTGGTCACCACATCCAGCTGATGGTATCTCGGGAAAATCATGCGCTCTGACTTGATCTCACCAGTTTTATTATCCCGCTCTACTTCCAAGTGCATGTATTTCTGCAGGATCTCCAAGAGTCGATCCTTGCAAAGAACAGTCTCCCAGAGATAAGCAGTATCATATCCGTCCGGGTTATTAGGATTGCCCTTGCCGCCGACATGGCCGGCGCCATTGCTTCCCTGGTTAAATGGCAGGAAATAGGTCTTCTCACCCATGAGGCGGGTGGTCATATATACATTGGTCAGATCCACTGCAAAATGCACCAGCACTCTTTCCTTAAAAGCAAAGATGGTGTCCTTGCTGGCCCGGTCAAACTTATACTGCTGAATGGCATTGGTGGTATCCTGGCCGGTAAACTGGCACTTTAATTCCATGGAAACAACCGGAATACCATTTACAAATAAGACAATATCAATGCTATTCTCGTTCAGAAGCGAGTAATGAAGTTGCCTTGTACAATGGAGAATATTAGCCTTATACTGGCGCTTGCTGGTCTCATTTAAGGATGTCTCCGGCTTCCAGAAAACAGCCCGGAATTTGATGCCGCGATCTGTAAAGCCATGACGGAGCACATTTAAAAGGCTGGTCATCTTTGCTTCACGGTTGAAGCGCTCCACTATTTTATTCTCGCTGTCAGCACCGTAAATCATCTCATAACGTTGCCACTGAGACGGCTGACTGTTCTTGATGAATGAAACAAAGGTGCCCTTATCCACAGCCAGCTTACGGTCAAATGCAGATGGATTGCCTTGTCTGTAGCCGCCCTGAGTGATCAGATATTCTTCGATATCCTGTTCAAAGCGTCTCTCTTTGACGTCAAAATCTGGCATGGCTTACACCTCCTTCTTGCCTGTGACTACCTCGTAGATGAGGGATTTCTTATAAGAATTAAGTTTTTCTATAAATGCTTCATATTTTGTAATCATTCTCTCGATTTTTAGGGTTTTCTGTTGAAGCCAAATTGCAATCTCATTTGCCTCGGAATCAGGGGGGATTGGAACATATACTTCTGATATATCTTTCGCAGATAAATTAAGAGAACCTATTCCTATTGCATTTACACTTGCAACAGCTGTCACTCCGGGATTATGCAATACCATATTCAAGAATTCTGCATTTATTCCATTTGGCCGTATATCTACAAGCGATGACGCAATTGTTCCATCAGTCAAAGTTTTGTTTAATCCACATTTTCCAACACTTCCTCTTAAACAAAATACAATATCATTTATAAATAATTTGGCACCACCTAAATCGTCATATTTTTCTCTTGTAATAAATTTATTTGAATCAATATTTGTGTCCAAGTATATCTGGCCCAAATTATTCGATGTTATGAAGGGAATGCCTTCTTTAACTATGTCTTCACCACTAGGATATTTGCTACTTCTATCTCCATTAAAAAACAATGCCACTTGCTTTAGTTTTGAAACATTCCAGTGTTTAGGAATTTTTCCTATCCATTCAACTCCGCTATCCTTCATCTCCACATCAGGATCTAATCCCTTCGTGACAGCCTCTGTGATAACCGATAACTTATATTCCTTCAGCTTTTCAATAATTTCTTCCTGGCGGGCAATGATGGAATCGATTTTGGAGCATTTGGCGTCCAAATAATCGACTACTTTCAATAATTCATTACGCTGTGGAAATGCAATCTTAAGTTTCTTTGCAATCGACAATGAAATGCGAACTCTTGTAGAGCCGGATGACATTGTTTCTGCAGCCACCACACCATAATTATTCATTGCGTATGCCACAAATCTTTTAATGTACCTATCTGCTATAGAAGCTTTAATTACATCAGCACAAACGACATATCTTTCTGAAATATCTGATAAGATGCAAGTTCTACCCGCTGGCATCATTTTGGCGATAACCAAGTCTCCATTTTTTGCATTATGACGTTTAAGAGAATCTGCTTTTTCTGGTGTAACAAACTTTAATGTTGAAGTATTGTGATGCATGGGCCGAATATTAGTCAATTGTACAATCGGTATTCCTTCATCTACATATTCTTCATTTTTTAAATCTGAACCAAAAGGGCCGTCAACCATAGCATATTGAACCTTATCTGTTAAGGCTCCAATAGGTATCAATTCCCACTCTTCCGGTATCTCCCCGATCCATTCCACCCCGCTATCCTTCATCTTTCTCACAGGTCAAACACCTCCTCAAGACTTCCGGACAGTTCCATCTCCAGCTCCATGATTTCTGCCATAATCTCTGCAGACGGCTTCGGCGCTTCGTATTTATAGAAAAATCTTGTGAATGGGATCTCATAGCCCACCTTAGATTTCTTAGTATCGATCCAGGCATCCTCGGCGAATGGTAATACCTCACGGGCAAAGTACTCCTTGATATCCTCGGTCAGGGGTACATTTTCGGTATCTCTAAGAGAGGAATCGGCCTGCTTCTTACCCTTCTTCAGGACAAGTTCGCCCTTCTCATCGCGGAGTGGTCTTTCTACTACGATCTTGGTAAAGCCAAAGTCTTCATTGTTGTAAATCTGGCTGATTTCGGACTCCACAAAGTCACCATACAGTTTTGTAATCTCCTGAATGGCTTCTTCCGGTATATCATTTCGTTTATTTCCCAAGGCTTTTCTGCGCTTTTCAAATAGGCCATTGGCATTGATCAGCTGCGCCTTGCCCTCACGCTTGGTTCCGGCTTTCTTATTTGAAAGCACCCAGATATAGGTAGCGATTCCTGTGTTGTAGAAGATGTCATTTGGAAGGGCTACGATGGCTTCCAGCAGATCATTTTCCAGGATGTATTTACGAATCTCGGAAGGTCCGCTTCCTGCATCTCCGGTAAAGAGCGGGGATCCGTTGTGGATGATGGCGATTCGGCTTCCACCCTGGGCTGCGTCCTTCATCTTTGAAATGGCGGTCAGAAGGAAAAGCATCTGTCCGTCACTGGCTGCAGGGAGTCCCGGACCGAAACGGCCGGCAAAGCCTCTCTTGGCCTCTGCTTCCACTTTTGCCTTCTCATTTTTCCACTCGCGGCCAAATGGAGGATTGCTGAGGATATAGTCGAAGGTCTGACCTTCAAACTGATCATCAGACAGGGTATTACCATCCTTGATAAAGTCTGCATTATTTCCCTTGATCAACATATCTGCCTTACAGATGGCAAATGTCTGGTCATTGATCTCCTGGCCAAATGCCATCAGCTCTGTGGATGCATTTAACTGGTGCAGATATTCCTCTGCCACAGAGAGCATACCACCGGTTCCGCAGGCCGGATCATAGATGGTCTTGGCCACGTTGTTGCCGGATAATACATCGCTGTCATCATAGAAGAGGATATTGACCATCAGCTGGATCACTTCTCTTGGCGTGTAATGCTGTCCGGCGTCCTCGTTATGAGCCTCGGAGAATCTGCGGATGATCTCTTCAAAGATATAACCCATCTCCAGGTTGGAGATGACATCCGGATGCAGATTGGCCTTTGGTGAAGTAAACTCCTTGATGACAATGTATAGGATGTTCTTATTGGCCATGGTTGTGATATGGCCATCGAATTTGAATTTCTCCAGGATCTCGCGCACGTTCTCGGAGAATCCGTTCAGATAATCACGGAAGTTATCCTCGATGTGGTCCGGATCATCCAGGAGTCGTTCAAAGGTATATTTGCTGGTATTATAAAAAGCCTTTCCGGAAGCATTCCGAAGGAGAATGTCTTTCATGGGAAGGTTCTTAACCTGATCATATTTTTCTAAAACCGCATCCTTGGTGTCAGCCAGGATACAGTCAAAACGGCGGATTACAGTCAGTGGAAGGATGACTTCGCCGTATTCATGTGGTTTATAAACACCGGTCAGTTTATCTGCAATGGCCCAGATCAGGCCCGCTTTCTCATTCACATTTGCACTTAAGCTCATTCCTTTTTGCCTCCTAATTCCGGCACAAAGTCCATCATATCGTTAATATCGCACTCCAGCACCCGGCAGATCTTCTCGATGCTTTCCAGCGATACATATTCATTTCTTCTCATCCTGGTCAGGATATTCCCGCTGATATTTGCTTCCTTCAGCATCTGGGAATAGGTGATCCCTTTTTCGTTTACCAGTTTGAAGTATTTCTCAAAATTTACAGCCATGGTTGTTCCTCCATTTTTCAGCTATTAACCCACTAAACAGTATATCACGATTAAGTGATTCTGTCATTTACAAATATAATGCTGCACAATTTTCTGTCACTCTCAGCACCGGACCCTTTCCGATGCTCAGAGAGGCAGAGAATTCCGCCCCCTGCCAAACACCACTACTTATGATACAAACCGCATGACTTCGCACTTCGTGCTCTCGTCATGCTACAAAAATTCGCAACTCGGTCCGCTCCTTTCGTCGCGTACCTTTATTGCTCATTTCTGTTCGGCTGTCAAGGCCTCAGCCCGATTCGTGCAAGCACGATCGTTCCTCGGCTTTTCCAGCCTTGTATCACAAAAAAAGCAGTACCAGGGAGAGCAAACTCCCCAGTACTACCATGATCATTGGCCAAGGATCATTCGAATGGCAGCTCGGCATCCTCCGGCACCTCCATGAATCCTTCCTTGTCCGTCTTGGCCTCCGCTTCGTTCTTCTCTTCTGGCTTGCGGTCAGAGGAAGAAGTCTTGCCTTCGGCGAAATAATGCTCGTCCACTACGATATCCGTGGTGTAAACCTTGCGGTTATCCTTGCCGACATAGCTGCCGGTCTGGATGCGGCCACAGACCACGATCTTCATGCCCTTCTTCAGCCACTTCATGGCAAATTCAGCGCCCTTGCCGTATACCACGCAATTGATGAAGTCGGTGTCATTGCTGTTGCTGCCGCGATACTTGCGATCCACAGCCAGTGTGTATTTTGCCATCAGTGTATCTCCGGAGCCGCCTACATACTTGGATTCCGGACTCTTTGTTAATCTTCCCATTAACTCGACTTTATTCATTTTCTCACCTGTCCCTTTCTTAAACGCGAAGCAAACACTCTGCTTCATAACCGGTATTGTCATTGAAGACGGCCTGATACTGATCTCTGGCCGCCTTTCTCGCTTCGTAATCCATCACGATATCTTCATACATATCCGTGTAGATGGATTCGTAATCTTCTGTATTCAATTTTTCACAAAGGGCGAAGATTGCTTTGCGATAGTCTTCATTGACCGCAAGCAATCCCACCCATCTGAGACGGATCCTGGTAAACTGCAGGTTATGGCAGCCATATTTCTCCAGGATCTGGATCTCATCCAAAGTTAAAAGTTCCATATAAGTACCTATGTCCTTTCATAGTTGCTTGGTTAAATAGTTACGTTTGCACTCTTCCTGCATTCCCGTTCCCTGCCCCGGTATCTTATGTGTCCGCGGCGTATGCTCTGATCAGACGCGCGGGGTGTGAACTTCTTCACGCCCTGTCATGCACATTCAGATCAGGTATCTTCATGCAAAAGAGCTATGTAGTTGTCAATGTACGGCGAAGGAATCTTTCCCGGAAAAAGGCCTCTATATATAGACTTGTGAGAGGCCAAAAATCCACGTTTCAAAAAATGTTTTTGAAAAAAGCCCTCATAATATCATTCCTGAGAGGCAAAAAATTTCAGCTGATTTAAAAAGGCCTCTATATAAGTACTCCTGAGAGGCCGAAAGTATACGTGCCGGCGAAAAAAATTTAATCCCTTCACCATACGCGCACTTTTCGGGGGTCTTTTACGCACCTTTTCCGGATTTTTTCAAAAATTTTATTTCCTTCACCTATCGCGCCTGGGAGCGGCCAAATTTCACCCCCTGCCATCAACCTTTTTTATTTTTGTGAGTATTGACGAAAAAAGAGCCTTTGCATTGATTCATCGATCAGATACAAAGACTCTTAAGTCTAATTTCCATATTCAATTTTCTCAGAAGGTACTCATGATCACTTCAGGCTGGAGATTTCTTAATTTTTGCTTGTTTTTCGTTACTTTTGCTCCAGATTTCTTGATTTTTCCTCCATCTATCAGGCCAACAACTGCTTCATGCCCTGGGACTTACTGCCGGGGTTGTCATTGCCGTAACCTTCAAGAAGGTTGATCGCGCCCCAGATACCGAGACCGGCACCCAATGCGCAAACGAGAGTTTCAAGACAATCTACTGCACTGTTGAAGAAATCCATAAAATGTGTTTCCAAAATCGCAGATTTACTTTGATCAGATATTTTGCTTCTTACAAGGTTCCGGGAAGATGGCATCCTGCCACTCTGCGACTTTGGGCTCCTTTCATAAAATGTATTCTGAAGTAGTACTCCCCGAAGCTGTAAAAACAAAAAATGCACCTCGATCCACCATGTGCACCTGATGGAAAGAAGTGCATAAAAATGCCCCAGCCGGATCGGTTAGCTACGCCGATGGGCTGGGGTATGTAATATAATTCTTATGGACGAGCTGCTAATTCAACATGAGCTCTAATGATGGATTTAAAAGTATATTCGTAAAGTTTATCAAAATTCTTTTCTTTATCGGCAATTTCCAATGCCTGGTAATATTCTTCTTTGCGCTCTACATCTATATAAAACGGCGGGATTCCATACCGCACAAACATTTCCGTCATAAACCCGCGGCTTGTTCTTCCGTTTCCATCAGGGAAAGGATGAATCACGGTGATTCTATGATGAATATCCATGACTTTCTTTACAATATCAGACCGGCTCATTTCCGAATGACTTTTTTCCAATGCATCTACATCATTATTTAACGCAATCAAAGCAGGCATAACATCGCGCCAATCTAATGTTTCAAACTTAGCTCCTAAGACAAGTACATTATCCTGTCTTGTTGCTCCTCCATATTCCGGGTTAGGACAGCATGAAAATAATTTTTTATTTAGTGTAGATAACTGATATATCGATATAGAAGGCTTATTTGCCTGTTCAAAAATATAATCATACATCACTGCATGTCCCGCTACATTGCAAAAACCATCATATGATTCTGTGCAATAAGAGCTTAGCTGTCTGCTATTCTGCAAGTCTTCGATTATTTCTGATGCAGCTTCATAGGTTGTGTTCACACCTTCTAACCTGGCATCATTATAAACATAGCAATTTTTAAACACCTGTCTGGCATAATCCAATGCGTGTTCCGAGTAAATATCATCCCATGCATCAAATAAATCTGCATAAAGATTCATATAATTCAGGTCAAGTTCGTTTCTCCTCTTGTCTGGCTTATATTTATCTAATTCTTTACCCGTGTAGTAAGAAATCAAGTATGGGAATAAGCTTCGCACTCTGTAATAACAGGCTCTGAAACTGGTACCGAAATGCTCTGCCAAGATTAGAATATCGTCAAAATCCAGTCCGGCTTCACCTATATTCATTGCATCAATCTGATTCAGCATCTCATCTTCCGGCATCAGAAATGCCGATGCAAACGCCTCTGCATATTTTTCTATATATTCATTAGAAGCAATTGCACACATAAAAGAACTTTGAATATCTGTATCTTTTAGATAATGACACAATTCATGTGCAGCAGAAAATCTTTGTCTTGTAATCGGCCGCTTAGCATTTAATGCTACCAGATCGATAGGCATATCATCCGTTGCCGGCATGAAAAGCCCTTCCATTTTATCAAAGTTTCGAAATACAAAATGAATGCCCAGGTCTTTCAAAACCTGAAAAGGATTGATTGGAAATCTCTTTTCATGTTCTTTAAAGTACTGTTCTGAAAAGTACTTCGCCAATCCCTGGGCATCATTCCGATACTTATTGGTAATTGCTTTGTCCAGCATTCAATCCCTCCTTAAAGCCCAGCCATTGATTTTTTAAAGGCAATCAGATTAAGGATTTCCTGCTGATCATTTTCATTCAATTCTTCAAACCCACGCGCAAACATTGTCTGTTTGGTTTCAACATAATCCGGGTTAAGAAGATAGTCTGCTGATAAATGATATAATTTGCAGAGCATGGAAATTTCATCTGATGAAATCTTTCTCTTACCAAGTTCAATTTGAGTCATTGCTGAACGTCCGATTCCTAAATAGTTTGCCACATATTCCTGTGAGAATCCCAGTTTAAGACGAGTATCTTTTAATTTTTCTATCATTGATTTCATTTTTGCTACCTCCTTTCCTTAGATTTTATTAACATAGGTTTGATTTGTCAACAAGAATGTTCGATTTTCCAACATCTCTGTTTGATATATCAAAGATATAACTATTGATTTCATAATTAGAGAGATTACAAGCCACTCCTGTAATCCCTCTAAAATTGGGTGATAGCTCTATCTATTCAAAGAATTACAGCTCACCGTACTATACTCAGACCACTTTCCGGCATTTCCTTCCTCATCAATGGCCCTCACTCTGATCTTGCGACCTCTGTAGCATCCGGTCACATTCTCATCGGTACGATTCGCAGCTGCCGAATACCTGCTTCGATCCAGGCTGTAAACCTGGATTACATTATAATTAGAATCGCACATTTCCATCTCATAGCTAGCTGCGCCGTCCACGTCAGACCAGTCTACCACAAGGCAGTCCGGAGCATTGATGGACTGATGGATATATCTGCATTCACTGATCTCCGGTGCTTCCAGGGAGTTATCTTCCTCAGCAGCCTCTTCATTGCCGGAGTCAGAACTATTAGTTCCACCCCATGACCATCCTGATCCGCTTCCCCAGCTCCATCCGGAAGAGCTTCCAGAAATCGTTGACCCGCTGCTTCCGGACCAGCTGCTGAGATAGCTGCTGTAATCATAATCCTTCCAGCTTGTGCTTTCTGCTGCAAATGCAGTTGTGCAGGTTCCAAACATCATACATGCAGCTGCCATTGCAGCGATCATCTTCTTAATCCTCATTTTCTTTATCCTTTCCGTGGACCTCTTCCACTTTATCACGATCACTAAATTCATCAAGATACAGCTCATAATCTTCATCACCCAGTCCCAGCAGATAATCTGCCGATACATGAAAGTACCTGGCAAGGAAGACCACCTGCTCCACGTTAGGGCTGTTCACGCCCCTTTCCCACCGTGAAACCGACATAAAGTGCACACCCAGCAGCTTGGCAAGGTCCTGCTGGGACACTCTTCTTCCCCTGCGTACCTTCTGCAGCCTCTTAGCGAATACAACTCTCACCGGGTTCTTTTCTTTTTTCATCATCCCATATCAACCACCTCATATTCCTCACTGGCCTTCAGCTTCAGCCTGTGGTCCAAAAACTTCTCAATGTCAAATGCATTTTTCTTATCCGCATCCGATGTATACTTATAATTCGGATGCTGGGTCAGGTCATATTTCTCCGAGATAAATGGCCTCACGCCCCTTAACTGCAGGATGCATTTGCTGCCTTCCATAACGGCAAGCTCATCTCTGGTCATCAGTTCCTTCCCAAGCTTCTGGTAATTTAATGAGTGCGATTCCTCACGACCCTTGCTTTCGCCGGTATTGTAAGTATCGATTGTCTCCTTACCGAGTGCCTCTGCCAGGTCTTTCAGGGTGGACGGTTCGGTACCGCCAAGGAAGATCTGGCTGTCCATATTTCCGACAATGGTATCGGCATTATCCTTATAGATGGCTTTTAACTGGCTCTTGGCCTGCAGTACCAGGCAGGCTGAGATCTCACGGCTTCGGATAGTAGCCACCAGCTTCTCCAGGTTGGGGATCTGTCCGATATTGGCTGCCTCATCGATCAGGCAGCGGACATGCACCGGGAGCCTGCCTCCGTATTCATCATCCGCCTTCTCACATAGCAGGTTAAAAAGCTGGGTGTAGATCATACTGATCAGGAAATTAAAGGTGGAATCCGTATCCGACATCATCAGATACAGCACCGTTTTTTCGTCACCAAGCGTATCCAGCTCCAGCTCATCATACATGGTGATATCCCTCACCTCCTGGATATCAAAGCAGGCAAGCCTGGCACCACAGGAAATAAGGATGGACTTAGCTGTCTTGCCGGCAGCCAGGAGATATTTGGCATACTGCCTGACTGCGAAATGATCCGGTTTCTTTTTCTTCAGGTCTTCAAACATCAGATCCACCGGATTCTGGAAGTCCTCGTCATCCTCCCTGACCTCCATGGCATTGATGAACTCGATCAGCGTTGCGAAGTTCTGTTCTTCCTTTGGCGCCTCGTAATGGATATATCCGATCAGGGCGCAGTACAGAAGGGTCTCTGCCTTCACCCAGAAATCATCCCCTGCCTTGCCTTCCCCCTTGGTATTGGCAATCAGGGTATTGGTCAGCTTCAGGATATCCTTCTCTGAGTGGATATAGGCAAAGGGATTGTAGTGCATGGACTTCTTAAAGTTGATGGTATTAAAGAACTTGATCCGGTAGCCCTTCTTTAGGAGCATGGTACCCGTCTCTGATATTAAGCTTGCCTTGGGATCAGTTACGACAAAGGAAACCGGGTACTTTTTCGAGTCGCACTGCATGAGATTGGGCTTCAGCCAAAACCTGGTCTTGCCGGAACCGGAGCCTCCCACGATCAGCACGTTCTTATTTCTGGCATTGAAGGGGTTCTTTGGCCGGTTGCTCATCATCAGCATTTCGGTACGGGTCAGGATGATATTGTCCTCGAAGGCCGGATCCATGAAGGGCTCGATATCCTTCTTCGTACCCCAGCGGGCGGATCCGTATTCTACGTTATGCTTGTAATTCTTCGCATTTTTACTTTTGGCCCAGACGGCAAGTCTCAGACCGCCGCCACAGACTGCTCCTACCAATAAGTCAAAGAGATGAAAGCTCGGCATCGGGTTACGTAACGCCAATGGAAATGCTGCCATCAGGCTGATGATCCGCTGGGAGGCATTATCCCCTGTGGACAGGCGCCACGCTTCCCCGAGATTGGTGGCGGCCAGTCCGATCAGGATGTAGGGAAGGACCGGTGTCAGCTTTCTGATCAGATTCTTACTGTCGATCCTCATCGCCCTAACTCCTGTACCCTGTCGCGGACCTTTCCCGGTAAGGCTGCGACAAGCGCTTTATATCTCTGCAGTTCCTTTAAGAGGCTCTTTGTCTGATCCTTCTTCGTAAGAACAGAAGCAGAGTATTCCTTAAAGGCTGCGGTAAGGGCATCGTTATCCCTGGCTTTGAAAAAGACATTGTACCTGGGAGGCACCTCTGAGGTGTCTCTGGTGATGGCATAGTCCACACCATACTTATTGGCATACCTCTCAAAGCCCCGGATATCCGTATACGCAATAGGGATGCTCTGCACGCCCTGGTTCTGCCCGATCAGCTCTTTCACCGTCTGCTTTCCCACCGGCTTTTCCTGGGCTTTGGCATTTTTCCGGGCAGCTTTTTGGGCTTTGACATTTTTCTTCCAGTTCTGAAAGATCTGAAAGGCACGGATGATCGTCCGTGCCGTCAGCTTGGTGGTCGAGATTGCCAGGTTGACGGTACGGTTTTCGACTTCTTCCTGCATATGATCACCCCTTTAGGAAAGCACGTCCTGGTTTCTGGAGGCTTTGGTCTTTTCCTTCGGAGGTCTGGCGCGTTCCTTATCCATTTCCTTTACCACCTCATCCGGGATTGGCACCGCCATGATGCCTTTGCCCATCCTGATAAATGCTTCCGGCTGGTGGAACTTTTCTTCGAAGGTATTGATCTGATCCTTGGTGAGGGATCCGAAGTTATCCTCCGTAAGCCCCGCCACAAGAAATGTACCTGCCACGATGTCATTAATCTGGCCGTCTTCATCACGGAGGGCACGGTTAAGCGGAAGTCCGTTAATCTTGCCTTCCTCATTCATGATAAGGGCTACATTTTCCTCGTAAGGATAGGTGACCTTGATGTTGCCACCCACAGCCTTCTGAAGGGATTCCAGGTCTGTGCCGATCACCATCACCTCCGGATTGCGGTTGGGCTCTACCATAAGAACGGTCATCACATCACTGCCCATCTCATGGACATCATTGGTGGCAGCGCCGTATTCCATAGCTGCTTCCTTCACTGCCATACGGTTCTCGTAAGAGGCTGCCAGTTCGAATACCTTATCCTGGCTGTCATAGTGGTAGACATTGTCGGAAAGCTGGTCCTCCGGCTGGACCTCTGCGGCATTGACATCGCGCACCATCATTTCCAGATCCTGACGGTTCATGCTGCCGTCATCCGGAAGGACTAAGACCTCATGAACAGAAGACGGGAGAACGAAAAAATCTCCTCCGATCTGCTCAGCTACCTGATCCATGAAATCCGGATAGCCGATGACACCGGCACCATTTACCCCGCCTTCCACAGAAGCCACATACATCTGGGGACCAACCGTATTCATCGGACCCATCATCTCATACATTTCCTCGCCTACCAGCTGGCGCATCACATCCTCCATAGAACGGAAGGTCGCCGGCTGGTTGATCACTGCAGCATCCATGGCATCCTGGTGAAGCTGCTCCGGCGTTACTCCGTAATTTTCCAGCATGGAATTGGTCACCAGGATACTGGAGATTCCCTGGGAATCCTTTTCCATCATCATGCGGTAGACCATGGACATATCCTCGATGTTCTTATGGGGAATGCCCGAGAGCATTTCCTGATTGCGTTCCGTCGGGATCACCTGCACCACCAGCTTCTGCTTCATATGGTCGTAGTTGGTCAGATCATCCAGATCAAACTTCGGCATATCCGCGATGATGTCAGCCGAATGTTCTACTAAGGAATCCAGCACCTGCTCATAGGACTGGCCGCCAAGCATGGCTCCGTACATCTGGTCCAGATTCACATTTGCTGCTACGATTCCGTCATTGGGCTGGATGCTTAAGCCCGTATAAGACTGCCCCTGCAGCTTCTCCACCTGAGTGATATTGAAGCTGATACCCCAGGTGCGGGCCTCCATATCCTCCTTGATCTTGTCCTGAAACTCTTTAAAATCCATCATTTCCAATCTCTCCTTTGCTTATTCAAAACTAAAAGCCTGAAACTTCTTATCCTCTGACCTGTCATAGACCTCACAGCTAAGGCCCTTGAATATCTCGCACATCCAGAGCATTTCCTCTGTGGTAAGGCTGCAGATCTCGCCGTCCTCATCCACCCGGTAAATGACTACGGGTCCCCTCACGATCACAGAATCACCGAAATCCATAGACTCCGACGGATCGTAGATCATGAAGAAATGCTCTGCTCCGGGAACCGGTTCCGACTCCTCGCTCTCCCCAAACCAGGAAAAGCGGTCGAAGCAGCTGTCAAAAGGGATCATGACCGCACGCTTCTGCGGATAGACCACCATGGCCATCGGATCATCTTCGATTTCCTCCTCTTCATCCTCCTCATCTTCCCCCAGAAGTTCCTCTGCCCTGGCTGCGAAATATTTTACATAGTCATTCAGTTCCCCTAAGGACTTACTGAAGGCCTGAAGGCTTTTCAAAAATCCAGCCATATCCATTTCGGTAACGGCCTTGCCCTTCTTGTCCTTACTGTTCTTAAGTTTGATCATCGTTCTGTCTCCTTTGCTTTTCTGTAAAAAAATCACCCGGCAAAATGATCTGCTCACTCTACCGGGTGTATGTGTTACCGTATGAAATTGTTCTCATCCCCTGCATGGCTTTACCTTACCTGATCCCGCTGCTTTTTCTTCATCCACTGTTCCAGGAGCTTGATGATCTGCTCCTCCATCTGCTTTGGCGTATAGGATTTCGGAAAATACTTGCGAAGGGTGTCTGTCTTTAAGGTCACATGGGTCATGTCCGGCTTTTTGGTCTCCGACATGATCTCACACATGGCATCTAAGCTGCATTTCTTCGGCTGATCATGATCAGGATTGCTGGCTGAATCTGTTGTAGGATCAGCTTCTCCTGTATCAGGGATGCTGCTGTCGGAAGGAATAACTTTCTCATTATTTTCCCTGGTCTCCTGGGATAACTTCTTGATCCGCTGTGCCTGGGAAAGCGTCGGCGGTGCCTGGGAATAATCCATAGCTTCCAGGAAATCCTTCTGTTCCTGTTCAGTGAGGTAAGAGAGTTCTACTGCAGGATTAAAGGATATCTGCTTGTTGTCCACCATATCGAGGATTTCGGGGATCAGGTTGTTGAGGCGGATGTAGCGCTGAACAGTCGCCCTGCTAGCATTTGCATCTTTAGCTATAAGTTCATCAGTACGTAACTTCGTCTCACGTTGAGACGAAGTTAAATCTGTTCGCTCTCCCTGATGTTTTAATGCCTCCATCTTCATCTGATACGCCTTCGCCCTTTCGCTCGGCAGTATTTTCTCCCTCTGAAGATTGGAATCCACCATCAAAATCGTCGCCGCATCATCATCCATATCCCTGACGATGACCGGCAGTGTTTCAAGTCCTGCCTGCTCTGCAGCATGGTGCCTTCTGTGTCCGGAGATCAGTTCATACCCTCCCTCCGGTCTTGGTCTGGCAATGGCCGGAGTCAGCACGCCGAACTGGGCGATGCTTTCCACGGTCCGAAGCATCGACTCATCATCGATCACCTTGAAAGGATGGTCCTTGAAGGGAAATAATTCATCCAAAGGGATCTGCTGCACATGCTCCAGCTTAGAATCCTGTCTCTCCTGCTCGGTAGAGAAGATATCATCGTAGCTCTGCAAGCTGACGTTCACGCTTTTTCGCGGCATTCGCAAGCACCTCCTTCGCTAATACCCTGTAAGCATCTGCCACTTTTCCTCTCGGATCATGGGCAAAGATGCTTTTTCCCTCAGCGCTGATCTCTGCAGCCCGGATGGACCTTGGAATATCCGTCTTATAAACCTTGATCTTGCCGCCGTAAGTATCACGGATCAGCTGGCTGATGTCCTTTGCATAGTTGGTCCTGGCATCCACCATGGTAAGCAGGATTCCTTCGATCTTAAGCTTGGGATTGATCTGGCGCTTGACCTTATTGACGGTATTTAAGAGCTGCTCCAAACCTTTGGCTGACAGATAATTGGCCTGCACCGGGATCAGGACCTGGTCCGCTGCAGCCAGAGCATTGATAGTCAGCATGCCAAGGGATGGCATACAATCAAGCAGGATAAAATCATAATCCTGCTTTACCTGGTCCAGATACTGGCGGAGGATGGTCTCACGGCTCATGGCATTGACCAGAGAAACCTCTAAACCGGAAAGTTCAATACTGGATGGCACCAGATCGATGCCTTCCGGGTGATGGAGGATCCCTTCCCCTGCCATGATCTCCCGGTCATTCATGACCTTCCCCATCAGCGTGGAAATGTTCTCCGGCAGGTCGTCGGGTCTCTGCCAGCCGAGGGCGATCGTGAGACTGGCCTGCGGGTCCATATCGATACAGAGGACCTTCTTGCCTTCATTTGCCAGACCGATCCCTAAGTTCTCCACACTGGTGGTCTTGCCCACACCGCCTTTCTGGTTTGAGACGGCGATGACAGTCGTTTTACTCATCGTTCTTTACTCCCTGAAGATTGCGGAGCCGCTTCATTTTCTCAGAAATAACATTATCCCTTTCTGCCGGATGCTCCTGTCCGATCACACCCATACCGGGGATCACATAGTCGTAAATGATCCCGGCAGATACATTTGCCTGTTTGCTTGCATTACTCATTGTCACTACCTCCTTGATAGAATCGGCCGCTGGCCATGTCATAGTTTACCCAGGCCTGGTAAAAGGGCCCGATGGTAGTCGGGGCATTGTACAGGACTGCCAGCAGATACTGGCGCATGTTCCTGACCTGGGATTTATTTTCCTCCAGACACTTGAGCACATACTCAAGATGCCCGGCATTTAGCTTCATCAGCCTGCTCTTTACCACGGCCGCAGGCTTGGCCTCCCCGCAGATGCAGACCACCTTTTTCTTAGTAGAGCAAGTATCGGCCAAAAGGTCCAGGATCCCGAGGACCGTCTCCTTCTGGTAAGGCTCGTCCATGATCTTCGCTTCCACACCAAGAGACTCCGAAAGATACTCCCGGATCTCACGGTATTCCTCCTCATCCGCATCCATCTCATCGGATAAGATAAGATCAGTCTTAGTCATCTCAGTCTTAGTATTATCAGTCTTAATTCCGTGACCTTTTGTCATGTCTTGAAATGTACTTTCGTCATCCTCAGGAATGACCTTTTTACACTCGCTGAAATGACTTTCTGTCACTTCTTGATCTGACCTTTCTTCACACGCAGTAAAAAAGTTCTTCACATAGATCAGGTTGGGCCTGCCGAGTCCCTGACGTTTTTTCTCGATCAGCCCCGCCTTCTTCTCTAATTCCTTGAGAAGCCCGATGGCTTTGCGGTTGCTGCAGTCCATATCTGACATGACCTGCTCGATGGTGTAAATGATATAGACATGATTTTGTTCATCCACCCATCCATGGTCCACCGAAAGCGAAACCCGGTCTAAGAGGATCCCGTAAAGCAGCTTGGCCTCCATGGAAATGCACCTGAACCTGCTGTCGCTGATCAGCATCTTGGGGATACGGAAGAAAGCATACTGGCCGGCTTCATTCGGAGAGAAATAATCAAATGTCATCGTCACAGTTTCTTTCCCTCCCCTCTTTTCTTAAAAATCTGTTCCTTCTTCAGCGGATGGTCCCGGAAGATCTTCCGGTCTGTCAAGCCGTACCTGCATCTGGCAAAGAGGCAGATACGGAAACGGAACTTCGGCTGATAGTACATGCAGTCCTCACATCGTTTTGGGATGGACCGGTAAGACGGAGTCTCCGGCTTCTTTCTCATCAGCCTGTCATAAAAGAGATAGGTTCTTCTGCTCTGTTCATCCATCTACTTCGCCACCTTTCTGCCATCCCTGCTCCGGTAACAGAAGACACCAAGGCAGCTTCCGTTGATCCGGAAAGTACAGTCATCACAGGGATCCCTGATCGTATCCGGCTCCCGCATGAGGAAGTAACAGTTATCCTTCCCATGAAGAGCACATTTCTTCTTTTTCTCATTCCAGAGATAACAGTCCCTGCAGTCTGCGGGCTTCTCCCTGGCATAAAGTCTTCTCTGTTTCTCTTTTGATCCGGCCTTTACAGCTGGAACCGGTCTTGTCGCATTTTTATCCATTCGCTTAACCTCCATCATCGTAATCTCCGGATCAGCCCGGAACTCACGACTGCTTCCAGGCAGTAATTCCGGAAAACACAAAAAGCGCGCCTGATGTTTCTGCATAATGCAGTCGATCAGACGCGCTTTGCGTGTTATGTAATATTTAATTAAATAGAGTTGCTTAGAATTTATTCTAATCCTCTTAAAGCAAATAACTGTATTTCATCTTTCAAATTTTCAAATACTATAATATGTATCTTATGTTGTAACTTTCGATGATTAAAAATCAATATTTCAATCATTTGGCGTAATAATTCTTGATTAGTTTTTTCCATAAAAGCATATCCCCCACCTATTACAGGAATATATATATCTTCTTCGAAATCACACTTTTCTACCAAAGCCTCGACCATGGACTGAATTCCTAAGTAATACTGCTGAACATTACAGACTGATTTACGTTTTTCTACTTCGCAGGTTGCAACTAAGAGATAATTTACATTATTAATCGATTCTAAGTAGCAATAATCTCCTATATTACATCTTTCCTCAGTGTCAACTTTTACTTGTTTTAGTACTGGATCTATATTAAAAAAGTGGACACGATATATAACTACTCGTTACAATAAAAT
>R14__coassemble_857_pt1 | contig 17846 bp, 15 predicted proteins | sample R14__metabat2_high_PE_043 | metagenome-assembled genome bin R14
CCATATTTGCACACCGATTTTGATACAATGCGTATCATGATCGGTGTGCATTTTTATTCTGGAAGTCATTGAAACCAAAGGCTTTTCCGCAAATTTTGACGAAATTGCCACTAGCCCGCTCCCCAAAGAATCAAATCTTTGAAAAGCGGGCTGGTTTTTTATTGCAAAATTCGACGAAACTGCTTTAAGGGGATACATCATATCCGGCAAACACCGTCAAGTGCGCCGCGGCAGGCGCAAGCCGGGCCCTTGACGGCGGCAGCAGAATGTGCTGGTTCGGAAAAAGCTAATATCTACAGGTACAATCCGAAAGGAATGGGAGTTTTTAGTAGTATAGAAGTAGATTTCGCAATAACTAACCGTCCAGGTATCCGAGCGCCAGTACCGTTTTGCCGCCAGAGGTATCGGACAAAGCGGCGAAACGATTTCCATCCGTGACAAAAGAACGAACAGACACCCAGTCCTGGAAATCAAAGGATGAGAGTCTTGAAATTACACCGCTCCCCGCATCTATGGCCCACAGGGATGCTCCTTTGGGCGCCGTCGACAGGCCGATTTCACTCTCTTCCGTCTTTTCGGCTGCAGTTTCGACTTTGTTTTTCTCGTCCGCAGGTGCGCAGACAAGCAGAAGGTTGTCGCCTGCAGGTGAGAGCTGAAGGGCACTGCCGCCAATGCTGCCGGCATACTCCGTCAGTGTCCCCGTGGAAAGCGAATACTGCCGGAAGATAAAATCCGTCCGGTCCTGGCTCTGTGTTTCTTTCAGGAATCGGATACAGCCATCATCTGACAGAACAGGCGCTTCATCAAGCCTGTCGCTCAGCTCAAGCAGGACGGTCTGCGTCCCGTCGGACAGGTCCCAGGCTTCGAGCCTGGTTCTAGGGAGCTCCCGCTGTTCGATCAGACAGTTATCGCTGTTTTCTGTCCAGATATAAGCCGTATTCCCGAGGCTGCCAATGGCAGAGACAGGCTCAAATCCGTCCTGGAGAACAAATTCGGCTGTAATCACTCCGGTGTAGGCATTTATTGAAAAATAATCAGACGAAAGAGGAACGCCGCCTTCGCGGTTCAGCTGCTGCTCGAGCAGAAGATTTTCTGTCCCGGCGGACAGGAGGTTCAGGTAAGCGTCCTCATAGATCACCTCGTCGCTGCCCGAAACAATACCGCAGGAATGGATGGCAAAGCGCACGGTATCCGATGTAGCCTCAGTCAACTCCCGGTAATAGAGGCGATTCAGTTTGGAATCCGCGATCCAGCCAAAATCGGCAGGACCCCTGAATAGTGCTTCCTTTTCCCCACTTTCAAGATCCAGCGCATAGACCACACCGCTTTCGTCCACAAGGCAGAAGCTTCCGCTGACCGCCTGGAGGTTTACATAGCCGGCTCCATCCTGCACAGCGGCGGCTTCCTTTCCGCAGGAGGCCAGGCATAATACCATAAGGAGAAACAGACAGAGTGAAAGAGACAATCGGCTCGGCTTCCTTTTTTCACGCCTCCGGGCAGTCGATTTCCGCACGTTCTTATCGGAAATATGCATAAGAATGCTCCTTCCTGTTCTGTTTTACAGCTCCATTCTATCATATCTCTTATCGTATGTTAAACAAAACATCATTTTTGACGGCTCAATCAAGTATTGCCTCTTGTGGTTCCGCTTTCTCAGCTTCTGTAAATCGTATTTCACACTACACACTGTCCAACCAGAAATCCATGAATGTTCCCGCATATCGCCAATGAATGCGGCAATGTGCGCCTGATTTCAGAGATCAGCATCTTCAAAGCAACCTTCCTTGAAAGCCTTCAACGCCTTCTGCCAGAATTCCGCTGCTTCCTGTGGCGTCAGCATAGCATAACAGGCTTTAAAGAAGCTTTGAATGATCTCCTGCTCACTTTTTGTGCCGAGATTTCGCACCTTCTTAAGGCCGTTTTCACTCTCGATCATGTTCATGAGCTTCCAAAAGGTATCTGCGCCCGCGCGAATCAGACAGTTTGATGCACGTACGGACAGGGGAAGCTCATCGATCAGAACCGACTGCATTTTTTTACGATATGGGAAGCAATGCTTCAGGCCCGGAAACCGTGTCCGGAAATGCTCATAGGCATCCTGGACTGCTCTTTCGCGCAGTGCGAGCGCTTCCGGTGATACAGCCAGATATCAGTCTCATCCGGCTTTACCGTTTGAGACCCGGGAGCTGACGGCCTGGAGGGATCCCATGAAATCCAGAGCTTTCCCGCAAGGAAATCCCGGTATGCGCCTTCATCGAGCCGGAACACGCCCCAACGCGTCCGGACTACATGATAATTTTGTTCAGTGTACAATAGCAAAGCACCTCGTTTTCTCCGTTCTCCCGGAGAAAATGGGTGCAAAAAATCCAGTCGCGAGACTGGTTTCAGCCTATCGTACAAGCTTTGGCACCTTTCTCTCCGGGAGGTTGCCGTGCGGTCATCGGGCTTGTCCCTCGCGCATCTCTTATAGGGTATTTTATTGAGTTTCTGCAGAATTTCTGCGTTTGGATTCGTGCATTGATCCTGAAAACAGGATAACATAAATAATCGGATTTGTCAAATTTGCCACTTAAGGGGGCTTCACCGCTGCATCCCGTATTTTTTATATTCCTTTCCGCCAGAAAAAAACAGTGACCGACGCCACTTTGGGCATCTGCCACTGTTTCATTTTATACACTGAACTTTTCCGGGAGTCCAAGAAGTCAAAAACACGAGGTGCGTGGCAGATGCTTCGCCCGTCTCAGGTCAGAATTCCTGCATACTGGGTCATGTACAGTTCATAGTACTTGCCTTTCTTCCGGAGCAGATCTTCGTGATTTCCCTGCTCGATAATGGTACCGTGATCCATGACCACGATCAGGTCTGCATCCTGAATGGTGGAAAGGCGGTGCGCAATGACAATGGAGGTCCGGTCCTGCATGATGCGATGCATGGCATCCTGAATTGCCTTTTCCGTACGTGTATCAACATTTGATGTAGCCTCGTCCAGGATCAGGATTCTCGGGTCCGCTACAAAGGCCCGTGCGATGGCCAGCAGCTGCCGCTGCCCCTGGCTGATATTTCCACCAGAGTCAGACAGCACAGTATCCAGGCCGTCAGGCAGCAAGCGAATCATCTCCCCGGCGCAGCTCATCTCCACAGCCTGCTGCAGCTCAGCTTCAGTTGCGTTTTCATTACCATAGCACAGATTATTTCGAATGGTATCCGAAAACAGCACGGTATCCTGCAGCACGATTGCAACTTCCTTTCGCAGTTCATCGCAGCTAATTTCAGCGATGTTCTGCCCATTAATGGAAATGCAACCGCTGTTGATGTCGTAAAAGCGCATAAGCAGGTTGACAACCGTGGTCTTGCCGCTGCCAGTGGCGCCTACCAGTGCAATCTTTTTACCGCTGGGTACAGTCAGGCTGAAGTCCCGCAGAACTTCTTTGCCCTCAATGTAGGAGAAGTCCACATGTTCAAAGGAAACCGTAGCTGTTTCCCCTCTTGAAAGGGGCTGGCCGGATTTGTCCTCGCTCTCCTCATCAAGCACAAGGAACACTCGTTCCGCGCCAGCGATTGCCGTTTGAAGCTGCCCATAGACCTGCGCAATTTCATTGACCGGTCTGGAAAACTGCTTGGCGTAGACAATGAATGCAGAAATAACACCTACCGAGATCATACCTTGCATGGCAAAGAAGCCGCCGAAGGCCGCGATGATCACGAAGCCAATGTTGCTGATGCAGTTCATCATGGGACCCATGACATTGCTAAGAGCGTCAGCGCGGATACCCGCCTTTGTAAGCTCGTCTGCGGTTTCACCAAACTCCTGCACCGTCACGTCCTGATGGTCATAGGCCACCACCGTGCGGAATCCGGAAATCATCTCCTCTACGGTGCCGTTGAGCTGACCCAGCAGTGCAGACCGCTGGCGGGAAAATCTGCGCACCCGCTTTGCCAGGACCTTGCTTACCAGAACGGTAAGAATGACCGTAGAACAGCTGAGCAGTGCCAGTTGCCAGCAGTAATACACCATAATAACAACGGTTCCGGCCAGGGTCAGCACACCGGAAAACAACGAAGGCAGGGACTGTGATACAGTCGTGGAGATGGTTTCGATATCATTGGTCATGCGGCTCATGACATCGCCATGGGAATGGGTATCCAGATACTTTACGGGGAGATCTACGATCTTTCCGAACAGTTCCACCCGCATCCGCTTCACCAGACGCTGACTCAGGTGTGCGCTGATCATCCCCTGAAACAGCTGGCTCCCGCAGTACAGGAGATAGACGATCAGCATCCATACAAGTGCCGGCAGAAGCTTTCCCGCGCGTTCCCCAGCGATGATATCAATGGCCTTGCTTTGAAGGCTTGGTGCATAAATACCGCAGACGGTTCCAAAGATGACCACTGTCAGCATGCCAATGACCATTGTTTTTTCCTTTGCAAAATAGGTAATGATGCGGCGGAGCGTTGACCCGACATGATCCGCATGCTGTACCTCGGCGAACCGGTTTCTGCCGCCGCCCTTACCTGAAAACTGTCTGTAGTCAGCCAACCTCTGCCACCTCGCTTCCCATCTGAGAATAATAGATATCCTGATAAGTCCGGCACCGCTGCAGCAGTTCTGCATGAGAGCCACTGTCGATAATCCGTCCATGATCCAGGATCACAATACGGTCTGCCTTCAGAACGGAGGCTACGCGCTGGGCGATGATCAGCTTGGTGCAGCCGGGCCGGGCCTGCTTCAGGGCAGCATTCAGCTGAGCCTCTGTCTTCAGGTCCAATGCGCTGGTGGAATCGTCAAAAACCATGAGTTCGGCATTCCGGAGCACTGCCCGCGCCACGCTGACTCGCTGCTTCTGTCCACCGGAAAGGCTCATGCCTCGCTGGGCTACCGCCGTGTCAAACCCGTTTTCTGTATCCCCAACAAATTCAGCTGCCTGTGCAATCTGTGCAGCAGTCTCGACGTCTTCCTTCGCTGCGTCCAGTCTGCCCCACCGGATGTTTTCCCCGATAGACACACTGAACAGCTCTACCTTCTGCAATGCCATGGAGACCCGGCTGCGCAGGTCGTGGAGCCGATACTCCCGCACGTCCACGTCGTCCACAAGGACAGCGCCTTCGGTGACATCGTAGAACCTGGGAATGAGGCTGATCAGCGCTGTCTTGCCGGCGCCTGTGGCGCCCATCACTGCAACGGTCTCCCCGGGCTGAATGGTCAGATTGATATGCTCCAACACCTTCTGCTGCACACCCGGGAATGCGAAGGATACATCCCGGAACTCGATTTTTCCGGATACTGCCGTGTTCCCGTCAAAGGTTCCATCTTGAATGACAGCCTCGCTGTTCAGAATCTCGCGGATGCGGTTCCAGGAGGCAAGCCCCTTGGTAATATTCTGGAACATGTTCAGCATCATATTAATGCCATTGAGCAGGGTACTGGTGTAAGTGATTGCCGCCATAATTGCACCGGGTGTGGAAAGTCCGGATGTCACCTGACCGGCACCCGACCACATCATCAGCACCACAGCCAGATACATCAGTGCGTTGGTGGCAGGATTCATAAAAGCAAACAGGACCAGGGTCCGCAGTTGGGTCCTGATCTGTGCATCGTTTGCCTTGCCAAACCGGATTTTTTCTCCGATTTCCCGGACACAGGCCTTGATAATCCGAATTCCGGAAACATCCTCCTGAAGGATTGCGTTGACCCGGTCTAGCTCTGCCTGAAGCCGTGGAAACAGTGGTGCAGCCTTCCACAAGCACAGTGCCATAGCCCCAACCATAAATGGAAAAGCGCACAAAATAATAAGACCAAACTGCGTATTCAGCCGGAACAGGAAATAAATACTTCCAAAGGTCAGGCAGATTGTCCGGATCAGGCCCCTGCAGAAGGAAGACAGCAGATTCTGAACCTGGGTAATGTCATTTGTGACACGGGTTACAAGAGAACCTGTGCCGAACTGCTCTACCTGTGGGAAAGACAGTGTCATGATATGCCGGAACATATCCTTTCTGACTTCATTGCCAATGTTCTGGCATCCAATATGGGTGCAGACAGCACTCATGGCACCGCCGAAGCCACCTATGATCACCAGGCCGACCATTGCCAGGCCCATGGTCCAGATCAGGTGCATGTCCCCCACTCCGCCTGTATTTACTCCCAGTACGCCGTCATCCACGATTCGGCTGAGGAATGTAGGCTGGACCAGGTCCATCAGGACCTCAAGAACCATAAAGGCAGCAGCCAGCACCATGAAGAGCACGTAGCGCTTCACATATTTCCACATAGACATCCGTCCTTTCTTATTCAGCAGCCGCTCCCCCTCCGGAGCCGCTGAACTCAGTACAAATATTATAAGCGAAAATCGCTGCAACATTCAATTGCTTCTTATGGTCTGATTCCGAATTTAAACTGTGCTTCCGTCTGTTTCTTGAGAGGCGGGAAGCAAAAATCCATAATTTATTGAAATAAAAACAGGGATACGAATATTCCTTTCGTCTTTAGCGCGGTATCAGAATTCTACCCCATAGCGTGCTTGAATCCCATTCTGATAAGGATGCCGGATACATTTCATCTCAGTTACATAGTCGGCTTCCTTCAGCATCCATTGCGTCGGATTTCTGCCCGTTATGACAATTTCCTGCCCATCCGGTCGTAAAAGGACAGTCCGTCTCAATAGCTGTTCATCAAGGAGCCCGGTTTCCAATGCTGCGCAGGCTTCATCCAGGATCAGCAACTCAGGCCGTGTCTCTGCCGCCTGCTTGAGATAAAGTCCGTGAAGTCGCAATGCAAACTCCTTTTCTTCTATTGTCATCTGAAAGCTAAATTTCACAGGGCTCCCATCCGGATTGCCGGAAAACACTGCAGCCCCAAGCTTTCGCAAGGGTTCCAGCTCGCTGCTCCTGCCGTCTTTTAGAAACTGTACCAGTGTAACCGAATGCCCACTTCCGAGCATGCGCAAGGCAAGGCCTATAGCTGCAGTAGATTTTCCTTTTCCATCCCCGATATATAAATGAAACAGTCCGGTTTTCAACGCTAATCACTCCTCACGTCAGATTATATCGCAGCGCAAAGAAAAAATACAGTTCTCTCTGAGCATAAAATCTTGTGTCAGGTCATAATTTGGAAATACAACTTCTTGTGTTTTGGTGTATTTTAAGCTATAATGTTATAATAGGTTAAAAGTATATGCTGAAAGGGGCTGACAGAGCATGTCAAAAGGCACAGCAAAGCTGTTTTCACCCAGCCTGACCGTGTTTTTTATTGTATTGTTTCTATTCTGTCTCATTTCATGGTGTGTGGCTCCCGCGGTAATTGCGGTCCTCGAATCCATCTGTACAATCGGTCTCTACATCTATTACGCACTACGGCAGAAGAAGCAGAAAGCTGATGTTTCTGATTTTTTCCAAAAAACAGGCTTTCCATCGGAAGCGATTACGGGGAATCGCCTTACAGTACCTGTCCCTTCCATAATTATAAACACTAAAACAGCAGACATTATGTGGGCGAATTCGGCATTTCTTTCTATTGTTGGTGATGAAAACGGACTATTAGAGCTTTCTATGGAGGATCTGATTCCTGACTTCAACACTGACTGGATCTCCAGCAGCCGAAAAGAATACACTGATCCTGTTACCATTGGCAAATCACGCTACCGTGTATATGGCGACCTGCTCCGTGCCGAAGGTAATGACAACGGCAGTTCCACTGCTATGCTCTTTTTTATAGACACAACTGATCTGTTGCATATTCAGGATGAATATGACCTTTCCCGCCTTGTTGTAGCCCTTATTCTGGTAGACAATTATGATGAATTGACATCGAATCTTGCTGACCGCGCTGTCTCGAGCTTTACCGCTTCTCTGGACGAGGCTATCACTCTTTGGGCGGCTCCTTCCGGTGGTATTTTACGCAAACTGGAGCGAAATCGTTATCTCTTCGTCTTCGAACAGCGTGTACTGCCCGACTATATTTCAAACCGTTTTTCTGTGCTTGACCAGGTCCGGGATATTTCCTGTGATTCGGGTGCCCGTGCTACGTTAAGTATCGGTATTGGTAAGGACGGCGAAAGTCTGCAGCAAAATTATGAGTTTGCCACACTCAGCATAGAGATGGCGCTCTCCCGCGGCGGTGATCAGGCCGTCTTAAAAGATCGATATAATTTTTCGTTCTATGGTGGTCGAACAAAGGAAACCGAGCGCCGTACCCTGATCCGCTCACGTGTAATCGCCGGCTCCCTGAAGGAGCTCATAGAAAAAGCGCCCTCCGTCTACATTACGGGGCATAAGAATGCCGATCTGGACGCAATCGGCGCAGCCGTTGGAGTAAATGCAATTTGCCGTAAGCTGAATAAACCCGCAAAAATCATTGTTGACCTGCAGAATAATGCTTCGCATTCCCTGCTCGATCAGCTTGTAAAAGTCCCTGCCTACAAAAATTGCTTCATCTCTCCAGTGGATGCATTTATGACTGCCGAGGAGAATTCCCTCCTGATAGTCGTTGATACCAACAGACCAGACCAGGTAGAGGCACGGAGCGTACTTGACCATTGTAATAATGTGATTGTTATTGACCACCACCGTCGTGCTGCAGATTATATTGCGAATACCCTGTTGAACTTTCATGAGCCGTACGCTTCCTCTGCCAGCGAGCTTGTTACTGAGTTGGTTCAAAATCTGCTGGACCGCGAGGATTTGCTGGAAATTGAAATACTGTCATTACTCTCAGGCATTGTACTGGATACAAAAAACTTTACCGTTCGTACCGGATCCAGGACCTTTGAGGCCGCGGCCTGGCTTCGTAAAAACGGTGCCGATACAGTCGCAGTAAAGCTGTTGTTCCAGAATGATCTTTCAGCGACTCTGAACCGTTATGAGATTCTGAAGCATGCAGAAATGTACCGTGAGAACATTGCCCTGTGTGCACTCAATTATACATCCGATCGCATAACCGCTGCACAGGCAGCCGATGAACTTTTAAATATTCAGGGCATAGAATGCTCATTCGTATTTTATCCCGATGGAGATGTTGTTTTCTGCTCCGCCCGCAGTATCGGTGAAGCGAATGTACAGATGATACTGGAGCCCCTTGGCGGTGGTGGTAATCAGGCTACTGCAGGTGCTCAGATTCATGGAAAAACGGTAGAGGAAGTTTCAGATGCCATCAAGTCATCCATAGACACCTTCTTTGACCAGTAATATAGATTAAATTGTTTGTTTTCTTTGAAAGGAGTTCAATATTATGAAGGTAATTCTTCTCCAGGATGTAAAAGGCCAGGGAAAAAAAGGCCAGATGATTGAAGCCTCTGATGGCTACGCAAGAAACTTTCTCCTGCCCAGAAAGATGGCGATTGAAGCCACTGCAGACAACGTCAATACTATGAAAATGAATGACAAAGCCAAAGCTGAGCAGCAGGCTCGTGAGAAAGCACAGGCTCAGGAATTTGCTGCCAGACTCAAGGAGATCACTGTTGAAATTCACGCCAAATCCGGTAATGGCGGTAAGCTTTTCGGCTCCATCACCTCTCAGGAGATTGCCGATGCCCTAAAGCAGCAGCAAGGCATTGTCATCGATCGCAAAAAGATTGTGCAGGATGAACCCATCAAATCCTATGGTTCCTATACTGTACGCGCAAAACTTGGCTTTGACATTGTTGCTCAGATCAGTGTTCACGTCAGTGAAGGCTAAACTACCAACTTCTATCGGAGGGATTCTTCATGGATGAACTGCTGACAAGGCAGGTACCCCAATCTCCGGAAGCCGAACAGGCCGTCATTGGATCTATGCTGATTGATCCAGCCTGTATAGCTGATCTGCTGGAGCTTCTGAAACCTGATGATTTCTATCTTCAACAGAACAGGGATATCTTTACAACGATCTATACCATGTTCAATTACTCGTACCGGATCGACCCTGTCACTGTCATGGATCAGATGAAGCAGTTAGGCGTCTACTCTGATGACACGCGGGATTACCTGATGCAGATTTTGGATATTACGCCTACGTCCGCAAATGCTGCAGATTACGCAAAAATCGTAGCAGATAAATCCCTGCTCCGTCAAATTGCGAAAGCAGCTGGGGATATTTCCGAAATTGTTGCAGCAGAAGTCGGAACTGCCCAGGAGATCATGGACACAGCGGAATCCCGAATTTACGCGATCCGCAACGGCCGTAGCAATCAGGATCTGACGCATGTCAGTGAGATATTGCTGAATGTTTATGACCAGCTGGCAGAGCGTGCTGCCAGCGACAGTGCGATCCCCGGTCTGTCCACCGGTCTGCATGACCTGGACACTAAAATCAACGGCCTCAATAAATCCGACCTTTTGTTAATTGCAGCCCGTCCCGGTATGGGCAAAACCTCAATTGCCCTGAACATTGCGCTTTCTGTTGCAAAAAGCACCAGGAAAGCAGTTGTCATATTTTCACTGGAAATGAGCAAGGAACAGTTGGCCAGCCGTTTACTTTCCAATGAAAGCTTTGTTGACAGCCAGCTTCTGCTTACCGGAAAGCTATCAGAAGACGAATGGGCTAAGATAGGTATCGCCGCCTCGGCTATCAGTCAGACCAATATTCTCTGTGATGACAACCCAACTATCACTGTCACGGAAATGAATGCTAAGTGCCGTCGCGTAGATAACCTGGGCCTGGTCATCATCGATTACCTTCAGCTGATGACATCTGCCACCGGTAAGGTAAATGAAAACCGAGTCAATGCTATTGGTGAGATTTCCCGCTCGCTGAAGATCATGGCCAAAGAGCTGAATGTTCCCGTTATCTGTCTGAGTCAGCTTTCACGTGCAAACGAATCCCGTGCAGATAAACGCCCGATTCTATCTGATCTGCGTGAATCCGGATCCATTGAGCAGGATGCTGACGAGGTACTCTTCCTTTATCGCGATGACTACTATAATCCTGATACGGAAGAAAAGAATATTGCCGAATGCATTATTGCGAAGAATCGCCATGGTGAAACCGGAACTGTAAAACTTCAATGGTTGCCACAATACACAACCTTTGCAGACCGTGAGTGGAGACACAATGACGGATAAGGTATTTGCTTTCATAACACAACATCATATGATTCAACCAGGCGACCATGTAATCTGCGCCGTTTCAGGCGGTAAAGATTCCATGGCGCTTTTGGATGTTTTGTGCCAACTTGCACCAAAGCTACACTGCCACATTTCTGTGGCACATTTTAACCATTTGCTCCGGGGAACTGAGTCAGATCAGGATTGTTCATTTGTGTCAGCCTGGTGCCATGCACACGCTATCCCTTTCTATACTGCTTCGGCTGATGTAAGGCACTATGCGCAGCAGTCGCATCTCGGCATTGAAGATGCTGCACGGCGACTCCGATATGAATTTTTAACAAGCATTGATGCATGTGCAAAGATTGCAACAGCACACACTGCAGATGACAATCTGGAGACAGTTCTCATGCATCTTATCCGTGGAAGTGGCTTGCATGGGCTTACAGGGATCCCACCTGTACGTGGTCAGATTATCCGTCCGTTACTTACGCTTTCCTCTGTCGAAATTCTGGACTACCTGACATCCAATAACATTCCTCACATAGAAGATTCTACAAATGCTCTGGACGATTGCACCCGTAACCGACTGCGACATCATATAATACCACAGTTAAAATCCGAAAATCCGGATTTCCTGTCGCGCATAAATGAGATGACTGCCTCTCTTCTTGATGATGATATCTTTCTGGAAACCCAGGCCCAGGCTGCACTTGATCGCATCCGATTGAGCCCGACGTCAATCTCTACTGATGGACTTTGCCAATTGTCTCCCGCTTTGCAGGCAAGAGTCTGCCGACTTTTTTTAAAGGTTGTGCCAGCACTCACTTATCGTCAAACACAGCAAATTATTGCTTTGTCTAGCTCATCTTCCCCATCCGCTACAATAAGCCTGCCGGGAGGTTATCTGGTACGCAGGTGCTATTCTGCATTGGAGTTAAGCTTTCCTGCTCGTCACGCTACCTTTTCCGCGGGTTCCACTACACTCAATTTAAACGGCAACACCTCTTTTGGCTCCTATCTTATTTCCGTTACTGCTGGCACCTGTCACTATCCGCTCCCACCATATACAGTTGCGCTCAATATCAAACCCGATTGCCGTCTCTTAGTACGCACACGACAGCCGGGCGACCGGATTTGCCTGCCTGGTGGTACGAAAAAGCTAAGCCGTTTGATGATTGACCACAAGCTTCCTGCACATCTGCGAAGCAGCTATCCTATTCTGACTGACGGCCAAAATATACTTGCCCTGCTTCCATATTGTGTAGCCAGAGATTACCGTGTTTCTGATGGGGCCGAATGCTATCTTATAACCCTGATTGGTTTGGAGGAGTAATCCATGCACAAAGATGTAGATTATATTATGTTTACCAAGGAACAGCTTCAAGCGCGTGTTCATGCACTTGGCGCCGCTATCGAAACTGATTTTGCAGGAAAATGTCCTGTAATCCTTTGCATTATGAAGGGCAGCCTGGTATTCACTGCCGACCTTATGCGCGAGATCAACCTGCCATGCACGTTGGAATCTATCAGTCTATCCTCCTACCGCAGCATGGCTACCCGCCCCGGTGAACTGACCATGACACAGCCCTTCGAGGTAGATGTAACCGATCGTGATGTGTTGGTCGTTGAAGATATTCTTGATACCGGAAAAACCCTGAGTTTTGTCATGAATCTTCTTGGCAAACAGGCGCCCGCCTCGCTAAAGCTAGCTGTGCTTCTTGATAAGCCCAGCCGAAGAATCACTGATATTTCCGCTGATTACGTTGGTTTCACAATTCCCGATGCTTTTGTAGTAGGCTATGGTCTGGATTTCGATCAGAAATACAGGAACCTCCCCTATATTGGTGTTTTGAAGCCTTCTGTTTACTCTGTATAAGTTCAAAGGATGTGCCCGAATGAAGCATAAGAATAATATTGTATTTTTTGCGTTGATTATGATGATCCTGATCTTCGCGTTGTTCATCATGAATAACGGAACCGTGGCAGGAGATGACTATGTATACAGTGATATCTATGATCTGTTTGCTGCAGAACAGGTAGATTCTTTTTCCTTGTCTGACACCACATTAACTTTGAATTTGAAGAGTCCGGATGAAGACGGTAATACCAAAGAAATCTATTATATATCCAGTTTTTCGGTATTTTACAATGATTTCAATGACCTGGTTGTAGAACAGTATGAAGCCGGAATTATTTCCGAGTATGATTATCCCGCTGTTTCCAGTACACCCTGGTGGGTGATGTTCATCCCATATCTGATCATAGCCTTGATTATTTTTGCGCTTTGGATGTTTATGATCAACCGCGCATCAGGTGGCGGCCAGGCACGCGATGCTATGAAGTTCGCAAAAGCCCGTGCAACCGTTGGCATCCGTGAGGAGGATCGGGTTACCTTCAATGATGTAGCTGGCGCAGATGAAGAAAAGGCGGAATTACAGGAGGTTGTTGATTTCCTTCGCAATCCCGACAAATATACCAGATTGGGCGCTAAAATTCCCAAAGGCATTCTGCTCGTCGGCCCTCCTGGTACCGGTAAGACGCTGATTGCAAAAGCAGTTGCCGGTGAAGCGAATGTACAGTTCTTTTCTATCTCCGGTTCTGACTTTGTCGAACTCTACGTCGGTGTTGGCGCAAGCCGGGTCCGCGACCTGTTCGAACAGGCAAAGAAACAGTCTCCCGCTATTGTTTTTATTGATGAAATTGACGCTGTCGGTCGCCAGCGCGGAGCCGGTCTCGGCGGTGGACATGATGAGCGCGAACAGACTTTAAACCAGTTACTTGTGGAAATGGACGGCTTTAATAATAATGCAGGCGTCATTGTTATGGCTGCCACAAACAGAGTCGATATTCTGGACAGCGCACTTCTCCGCCCCGGTCGCTTTGATCGCCAGGTTTATGTCGGTACTCCTGATCAAGCCGGTCGTGCCGCAATTCTCCGGGTTCACGCCCGTAATAAGCCTCTTGCCGAGGATGTAGACCTTGATGTCATTGCAAAGGAAACAACCGGCTTTACTGGCGCTGATCTTCAGAACCTGCTAAATGAAGCCGCGCTTCGGGCCGCAAAGCTTTCCCGCCCCTGCATTATCATGGAGGATATTCAGGAATCCATGATCAAGGTTATCGCAGGTCCCGAAAAGAAAAGCCGTATCATCCCCCAGCATGAAAAGGAGCTAACTGCATACCATGAAGCCGGACATGCCGTTGCCATGCATCTTCTCCCTACCCATGATAATGTGCACCAGATTACCATTGTTCCACGTGGCCAGGCAGGCGGTATGACAATTTCCCTGCCTGACGAAGATCATAGTTACATGAGCAGAAATGAACTGCGTGAGCAAATTATCGCCCTGCTGGGCGGTCGCGTAGCCGAAGCGCTTGTTCTTGGTGATATCTCAACAGGAGCCTCCAACGATATCCAGCGAGCTACTCAGCTTGCTCGCTCCATGGTCACAAAGTATGGCATGAGTGATGCTCTCGGCACCGTTGTATACGATTCAGATGAAGAAGTATTTCTGGGGCGCAGCTATGGTCAGACCAAATCATATTCAGAAGCCTATGCTGCCAGAATTGATGACGAAGTGCAGTCCCTGATTCACTCCTGCTATCAGCAGTGTGAGAAAATACTCTCTGAACACATGTCAGAGCTTACTCAGACAGCACAGTATCTTCTTGCGCACGAAACCATGTCCGCAGAGGATTTTGCTGCCGTGATGGATGGGACCTTCTCTCTGGAAGAAGTTGACCCCGTCGAACAACCTGATACCGATGCACCCGATGTAGTTGCAGAATCGACCTCTATTTCGTAAGCAATTCAGTATTTGAAAAAGCAGGCAGTTACACGCGATATAGCGTGCAGCTGCCTGCTTCCTTTATTTTTTTAATCACAGTCCGATAAAATTCATAAGTGCGCATACAAAAGGAACAAATAGAAGCGCCGGAACAAAGTTAATTACCTTAATTTTGGTAACACCAATCAGATTCAGACCAAGAGCAACAATCATCAGGCTGCCCGCACAGACGAGCTCGGCAATCACTGAGTCAGAAAGTATCGGTGCAAGCATACCAGCCATAAGGACAATAGCTCCCTGAAAGACGAATACGAAAGCAGATGCCAACAAGACGCCAAATCCAAGAGAAGCCGCCAGCATAATAGACGAAATAAAATCCAGCAAAGATTTAGTAAACAGCATTTCGTTGTCACCATTAAGGCCCGCATTCAAAGAGCCGACAATCGTCATGGCTCCGATACACCAAAGGAGACAAGCAGTAATGAACGCCTGTGCGATCTGAGCGCCCTTTCCCGCTCCCGCTGCCTTTGTTGCTACACGTTCCACCAGTCGATTTACTTTCCCGTCAAGATCAAGCAATTCACCGACAATGATGCCCAGCACCATAGACATGATGAGCACAAGCGCATTTTCTCCAGTAAGGACGCCATCGATACCAATCGCAAGGGTGCAAAGTCCGATTGCAAGCATCACCGATGACGAAATTCTGGTTGGGATTCCCTTTTTCATCAGTAGCCCGATCAGGCTTCCAATCAACACAGCAACTGTGTTTACAATAACACCAATCATAGCGCATATTCTCCATTAAAAATTCAGTTCGGCCGGTATACCGTTGATACTGGCAGATTCCCCCTGCTCAATTGGAATGACCAGACAACGGACACCGCCAACATTCTTTGTTGAGATTTGTCTCGCCTTTGCTATAGAAACATGCACAGATATTTCAGCCGGATCATCCGGATCGGTAATCGCGGGAACTACTGTTTCAAGCTCTCGTACAGTCTGCTTTGCCTCTGTAAGCGCCTTTTCCTTATCATTCAGCTGATCTTTCAGATCAGTGAGTTGCGTTTCAAGCTGCGCTGTACGGAGCCGCTGTACACTTTCCTCAACCAGTTTCTTATCCAGCACATTCTGTGCTGTCGGCAGTTGGTCTCCAAACTCATGTTCAAAGGCTTCAAGGATGATTTCCCGTGCTTCCACCGGCATATCTACAGCATCGACCACCTCTGAGAGCGCGGCTTTTGTAAGCGTAACCGGTGGTACTTCATCAGCAACCGGAGCGTCTGGATCCGGCATCGTCATGTCACTGATCTGCTTTTGCACCTTCAGAAATACGCTTTCCCCCTGTTGCTCGTCTTCAAAGCAATCCTCAATCACCTCACGGAATGCAGACTTTTCTTCCCCAGCTGTACGTTGACTGACACAGCCCAGCACCTCTTCAACAAATTCAGCATGCGAGTCTTTTCCGGTTTTTACATAATATGCAACCGCACTGGCATCTGCACCATGATTTGAAAATGCAGGGTAAACAAAGCCCAAATCAGGCGCACCTACTACCCAATTTCTGTCTGTCACTCCGATGCAGCTTTCTTGCTCGTTGTACATAAGACCAACCTTCGAAAAATCCACAGGGCAGATTGCAGCTATGATATATTCATAGGTTTCTACAGATTCCTCCAGCTTAGCACGGTCTTTGGAACGTGACGGAACATCATAAACATCGTGGAATACAACGATCAGATAATTGCCTACATACTGATAATTTTCAATGATTTTTTCGTAGAGCCGGTTCAATAGCTCTTCATTTTCCATTTTGCTGGCTTTCAGGGCGTAAAGATAGCGTTGATGCTCATTTCCTGTTTCATTACGCATAAACTCAAGCTCGAGTAAATTAGCTCCCAGTGAACTGGACAGCACCTTCTTTGCAATTTCAAGATACTTGAAGAATGCATCCTCCTCCAGTTCTGCAAAATCCTGCTTAAAATTCAGAATAATATTTTTATTTCCATCCACATAACAGCCGCAAAGATAATCTATCGTACAACCTTCTTTGGTCATTCTGCGTCGAAGCTCCAGAACATCACCTTTTGATATATTCATGTATAGTCCTTTCATTCCTCTGAATAACGCAAACCGCATAACAAGCCTGCGTTATTTAGAAGTTTATTTATGTGATTATGATTCCCCGTACATTCTTGCCTGATTCAATTGAAAGCTAAGACGCAGGAGGCTGTCAGACATGTTAACCTGTTCCACCTGCACTCCATATTTCTTCATATCCAACGAGACAGCTGTAAAATTCCAAATTGCCTTTACCCCATGTTCCGCAAGATATTCTGCCATTTCGAATGCCGCTTCATTGGGTAAAGTCAATACCGCCATAGCCGGTTGATCAGTCGCGAGTACCTTCTCAAGCCGCTCCGGTCCTGAAACGGGAGTCCTTCCAATTTGAGTCCCAATCAATGCTCTGTTCGTATCAAAGGCCTCAAGCATAAAAAAGCCACACGCTTCAAAGTCGAAATTCTGAAGCAGTGCATGGCCAAGGTGACCGCAACCCACAAGGATGCACGTGTTATGACTGTTTAATCCAAGTATTTCACGGATTTCATAACGCAGCGTCCTCACATTATATCCATACCCCTGCTGGCCAAATTCGCCAAAATGTGAAAAGTCCTGACGGATCTGAGCTGCTGTAAATCCGAGTCGTGACGAAAGCGTAGAAGATGAAATACGAACGCAATGATCCGCATATAGCTCATTAATGCAGTGGTAATACTGCGGCAGTCTCGCCACAACGTTATCTGATATTCTTTCGCGTTTCACTGCCCCTTCACCAACTTTCTTCATCTCATTAAAGTGTATTATAAACAATCATCGATAAAATGGCAACTGTTAAATCCTACAGACATCTGGATTCGTACAACAATTCCGAAAATATGCTTGCATTTTTATAACGACAGGGGTATAATAATCAGGCAAAAGCGCCAGTGGCTCAATGGATAGAGCATCGGATTCCGGTTCCGAGGGTTGGGGGTT
>R14__coassemble_981_pt1 | contig 16127 bp, 12 predicted proteins | sample R14__metabat2_high_PE_043 | metagenome-assembled genome bin R14
AAGCTGCTGCTCCAGTGTATTCACCCGAAGCTTCAGGGCTGACTCCAGTCTGCTGAGTCTGGCAGAGAGGTCCTCAGGCGCCGTTCCAAGCTCCGGGCTGCACAGGCGCATCAGACAAAGCTCGCAGTCCAGCCGCTGGTTTACGCTGCTCCTGAATTTAGAAGAGGTATCCTGCAGAATGCTCAGTGCTCTCAGCAGCTCCTGCTCTGTGAAACGCGGCAGCAGCTCATCAATCTCTTTTTTTGTACAGGTGCTGGAAATCATATTGATTCCGCTCTCAGGCGCGGCTTTCACGATCAGCATATCCCGTACCAGCGTGCTGATCTCATTCAGCATGGCCGCTGTTTCCTTGCCTTCGCTGTACAGCCTGTCATAGAGCGCAAGCGCTGCTGCCGAATCTCCGGACGCCACGTGCTGCATAATCTCCGCCGTCCACTGCTCTCCCGCAAGCCCCAGCGTTCGATAGACACACTGGACATCCAGCACGCCCGCTGACGCGCTGGCGCACTGGTCAAGAAGACTGAGGCCATCACGAAACGCACCGTCCGCTAGTCTGCCAAGAAGCTGCCCGGCTTCAGGTTCAAGGTCAATCCCCTCCTGATGCGCAACATATCCAATTCTGGAGGTGATCTCCTCAGCGCTCGGTCTGCGGAAGGCATATCGCTGACAGCGTGATAGAATTGTCGCCGGGATTTTGTTCAGCTCTGTTGTCGCCAGAATAAAGATCAGGTATTCCGGTGGTTCTTCAATGGTTTTCAGAAGGGCATTGAAGGCCGAGGTAGACAGCATATGAACCTCGTCAATGATGTATACGCGTTTTTTGGCCGCTGCTGGAAGGTAGACCACCTCATCGAGAATTGAGCGGATATTGTCAACACGGCTGTTTGACGCTGCATCCATCTCCTGTACATCCAGAATACTGCCGGAGTCTATCCCGCGGCAGGTCGGACAGCAGTTGCATGGATTTCCGTCCTCCGGATTTTCGCAGTTGACTGCTTTGGCCAGGATCTTTGCACAGGTCGTTTTGCCTGTACCATGCGTTCCTGTAAACAGATATGCATGGCTCAGTCTGCCGGACATCACCTGGTTTTTGAGTGTTGTAGTCACAACGTTCTGTCCAACCACTTCGTCGAAGGTCTGAGGACGATATTTTCGATACAGTGCCTGGTACATTTCAGACCCTCCGATCATAACATGGCTGCTGCTTCTCTGATGTGCATGAACAAAAAGCCTTCGGCAGATGATAAGACCGCACACCCACCTCTGAATACGAGCCTATATCCGTTACCTATACAGCCAGCTCGGAAACGGCAGACCCGCGGCACACGAAAAGATCCACTTAATGCTGCTCGGTTCCCCGCCTGACATGGTTCATGGGATTCCGTTGCGTAGGACCGATTCCTCAACGCCGCTTATACAGGTCAGACAATACAGTTCGCTCCTGGGGTGGGAATTCATCCCTGCTATAGCGGCTTGCAGGTTACAAGGCACCGCTGGCTCCCCGACTAGTGCGGCCTTGCCACAGGCCGAAGGTCTACAGCAAAGCAGAAACAGTATACAATATTTTGTACAGGATTGCAAGAGTAAAATCATGGGCCTTCCAAGCGGAAGGCCCTGAGCATTATGAATTATGACGCGATTTATCAACCCCGCGTGAGAAGGTTACGCCATCCTTATGCATTACAATCTCGAGGCTTGCCCGGTCGCCCCGCATGTAGGTCTGCGTGAACTCGTAGCATTCACCGCTTTCCGTACGCGTCTGGCGCTGCATAAAGAAGCCCGCGCTGCCTACACGACAGTGCAGCAGATCTGCGTCTGCCTTGTTGAATTTAATCGCTTCATAGGTATCCACCGCAGTATTGGGGATCACGCCAACCTCATAAAGTAATGAATAGAAGGAATGGGTTGTCAGCAGTTCCGGCGTCAGGTTCGGATAAATGTACTGTGGATAAAACGAGGTTTCCAGCATCAGCGGTTCGCCATTTGCTTTACGGATACGCGTAAACTTGTAAACCTTCATCTCAGGAGACCGTAATTCCAGCATCTTTACAATATCGGGTGTCGGATCGATCACTTTAAACTCTACAAGCTCTGACGAGGGCTGGATTCCCATTGCCGTCATTTCAGCTGTAAATGAATAAACTCTTTCAGTTTTACGATGCACCTTCGGCTCTGCAACAAATGTTCCCTTACCCTGACGGCGAACAACAAGGCCTTCCGATTCCAGCGCGCCAATCGCCTGACGGACCGTAGATCTCGAAATATTCAGTGCCTTGCAAAGCTCTGCTTCAGAGGGAAGCAGGTCGCCCGGAACCAGCAACCCGGCAGTTATATTGCGTTTAATAATGGCAACAAGCTGATTGTAAAGCGGGACGTCGCTATCCAGCGAAAGTTTTGTATTGAGTACGGGACTATTTGACATGGGGTTACCACCTGATTCATTGATTTACGGATCCTGTAACTGGCCCGGGGTGCCGGACCGTACCGAAAAACATATCCGCCCTTTCTGGTAACCAGCATCGGACAGATATGCATCTCGTATTAAAATGTATGATACAAGTATTTTAACGCTTTTGAGAATTTATGTCAAGCCTATATCGTCGCAAAATGACGGTTGCTCCCATACAGCTTTCATTTCCCAGTATTTAATTTTCTGTCAGTTTCTCGCGGATTGCCTGCAGAACCTGCTGCGGTACGCCAATTTCATGAAGATATGCTGTGACTCCTCCATATTTTTCCGTCAGATAATCATAGACTCTCAGGATTGATTCCGGTTTTGTCTTGAAAAAGCTTTCATCCATCTTCGGTGCGTGGCCATCATTCATGGGGCCGGCGCCCGAGAACAGCACTTTATATACCGGCTCCAGAAACACCTGACTGACACAGTAATCTGCGGCAATATCTGCTCGGGGTACACCGGCAATATCCAGAAGATACATGGTCATGATCCCTGTGCGGTCCTTTCCTGTAGTGCAGTGATAAAGCAGCGCCCCCTCGTTTTCCGCTGCGATCGTCAGTACATCGACCGCCCAGGCCCGGCTCTCCTCTGCCATGGCAATATACTGTTCTCCCCAGGAAACAGGCGCCTTCATCGGTGGCGGCTGTTTCATTCCGCCGGCAGAAGCTGCTTCGTTAAACAGTGGGCGATGGAAATACGGCATCACATTCTGCAGGTCGCTTGGACGCAGTTCCGTCTCATGCGTGCTGCGAAAATCCATACTTGCCGTAACACCATAGGCCTTCAGCGTAGCCAGATCGTCTTCTGTGATATCAACAGGTGCCTCACTTCGGATAAACACACCAAAGCGCGTGGTCTTACCGTCTGCGGTCGGAAAGCCCCCCAAATCTCTGGCATTGTACAATTTCTGCATGATCAGTCTTCGAGTTGGCATCAGGACTACCCCTTTCTATTGCAGTTATTCTATCAAACCAGCTGTATACTGTATGATATGTGTCTTGTTATTTATTTCATTATACATGATGTGTCATCCAAATGCAATCATTTAGGCTACCTGCCCATCTCTGTCGGTATTCCGTCCAGCTATAGGGCATAACCTTTGTATATTATAACACTACCGTTTTTTTATGATATACTTATAACATCTAACCAACAGGAGGCACAATTATGTCAAACTATGAAAAACTGCTCTCCCCGCTTCAGATTGGCAACGTTACCCTGAAAAACCGCATTCTGGGCTCAAAATGCGCATTGCAGAGCTTTACGCTGGAGCAGGCTGCAGAGTTTTATGGATACCTTGCCAGAAACGGTGCAGCAACTGTTACTGTCGCTATGGGTGATCATCCCGAGCGAAATCTCAACCTTCCGGATGAATTCGGCAATTTCGGCCACATGGATGGTACCGGCAACGATATGCGAGACCCCAAGGTTGTGGAAGGCTACCGGAAGATTGCCGAAACTGTACACCGGTACGGCACACTGGCTTCCGCTTCCCTCATGGATATAGAGCCCACCGATGTCAATATCTCTGACACGCCCAACTGGGACGACATTCCCAAAAAAGGTGATTATAACTCCGCGGTATTCCGTAACAAGCCCGGAATCAGCTATGAACGTCTGCAGCTGTTAATTGAAGAATTCGCTTTCCGTGCAAAGGAAGCGCAGGATATGGGCTTTGACATGTGTACCTTCTATATGTCATATCGTTCTTCTATCCTTGCTACCTCCATGTCACCTGTTCTGAACCAGCGCACTGACAAGTATGGTGGTAAAACCATGGCTGAACGCGCCACCTTTGCCAAAGAGGTCTTCGGTCGGGTTCGTGAGGTCTGTGGTCCGGATTTTCTGATCGAAGCGCAGATTTCTGCCGAGGAAGAAGCTCCCGGATACACCTATGAGGATTTTCTGGACTTCTGTAAGGAGCTGGAGGGATACGTAGATATCATCCAGATCCGAGGCTATGATGGCTCCGCAACGCATGTCAGTGGGTTGAACATGGAGCCCGGATGTCCTCCCTCTGTAAAATACGCTGCAGGTTTCAAGGCACGCGGTATTAATATCGTATGTGCTCCCGTTGGTGGCTACGGTGACCCGGAGGTCATGGAAAAACTTCTGGAGGAAGGCAAGAGCGATATGTTCGCAGTGGCACGCCAGTTGCTGGCAGATGATCACTATTTTGAAAAGCTTGAAGCCGGCGCTCCTTCTTCCGATATCTACCCCTGTATTCTGTGCAACGGTTGCCACGGCCATCATACCTGTGCTGTGAATCCGCGCAGAGGCCGCCAGACTGATATCTTCCCTGCTACAACAAGCCCCAAAAAGGTAGCCATCATAGGCGGTGGTCCCGCCGGTCTCCGTGCAGCTCTGACAGCCACGCAGCGTGGGCATAGCGTTACCCTTTACGAAAAGGCACCTCAATTCGGTGGACAGCTGATTGCCGCCTCAACCCCTGATTATAAATGGCCCATTCGAAACTATCTGGATTTCCTTTTGAGGGAGCTTGGCAAAACCGATGCTGTTCTGAAGTCCGGTGTGGAAGCCACGCCTGACATGATCCGCTCCGAGGGATATGATGCTGTGATCGTTGCCGCAGGCTCTGCTCCGAAACGTCCTCCGGTGGCCGGTGCTGAAAATGCATGGCTTGCAGAGGATGTATTTGGCCGTGAGCAGGAGCTTGGGCAGAATGTGGTTGTGATCGGTGGTGCAGATACCGGTCGGGATGTAAGCCTTTACCTCGCCCGCGCAGGTCACAAGGTAACCATGGTAACCAGAGGGCAGATCGTTCTCTCAGATGACATGCATACTGAACGGCTCCAGAAGGAAAGCTTCGAAACCAACCCGAACTTCAGCTATGTCGACTTTGCCTCCACACAGGAGATTGGCGCAGGTACTGTAACTCTTAAGGTTCAGACGAATGGTGTTGCGAAATTTATTCCTATGATGATGCCCCAGGAAGACGAAGACGCCTACTACCGTGACCAGCATGAGGGCGCTCCCGGTGGTCCTGGCGGTCCCGGTGGTCCCGGTGGCCCTGGTGGTCCCGGTGGCCCTGGTGGTCCCGGTGGTCCTGGTGGTCCCGGTGGTCCCGGTGGTCCCGGCGGTCCCGGCGGCTTTGGTGATTTTGGACCTGCTCCCGAGCCTGTTTACGAAACCCGTACACTGCAGTTTGATGATATTGTAGTATCCGGCGGACGTGCCCCCAGATTGGAGCTTGCCACCCAGTTCGAGGGCTGTGCGCCGATTGTAAAAGTCATTGGTGATGCCGTCAAATCGTCAAACATCAAAAACGCCACATATACCGGTCACAAGGCTGCCATGCAGCTGTAAAAGAAAAAGAAAAAGGAGCGCAGCCTGTCAGGGTTGCGCTCCTTTCCGATTCATTCAGTCAAGTACTTTCTTTTCCATCCACTTTCCGCTGAAAAACCGCCAGATATTCCAGAGTGCCCTGTCGCCCCAGTCCACAAACATAGCGATCCAGACACCAATTACGCCAAAATGGAAGACTCTGATCAGCACCACGCAAAGCACGACCCGGAATATCCACATGCTGAGAACCGAAACCAGCATACAAAAGCTCACATCTCCAGCCGCACGCATTCCATTGGGTGGTGTAAACGCCAGCGGCCATACAAAAGGCTTTACGATTGTAATCAGCAGCATCATCCTATACACTATTGCTCCACTTTGGCTGCTGAGGCCGGACAGCTGGATCACCGGCTTTGTTACCGCAAAAATGACCAATCCCACGGTTACCACCAGAAATTCCGAAATTGCCGTCAGAAGAATTATATTTTGCCGCGCTTCCTTTTTCCGTCCGGCGCCCATACATTGCCCCACAACAGTCACAAGCCCCAGCCCCACAGCTTGCGATGGCATGCTTGTGAAAAATTCCAGAGTATTTACGACAGCCTGCGCCGCGATTTCCGCAGTGGAAAGCGTTGCTACTGTACTTTGAACCAGTAATCTGCCCATTTGGAACACACCGTTCTCGACCCCTGTTGGGATTCCAATCCGCAGAACCGTTTTAATCATCTTCAGATCCGGACGAATTTTGTGATAGTCCCGCAGTACGATCGTCTGTCCCTGCCTTCTGTGACAAAGCAATATGACAAGGCACTGCACGATACGTGAGAGCGTAGTCGCAAGCGCGGCACCCATCGCTCCCCAGCCAAGCACAAAAAGGAAAACCGCATTCCCCAGAATATTAAGGCCATTACAGATCACGCTGATGACCATAGGTAGCCGTGCATTCCCTGCAGCACGATATAATGCCGCACTTGCATAATATGCTCCCATAAATGGGTAGGACATCGCGGTGATCAGGAAGTATACCAGTGCAGCGTCCATTACATCCTGTTCGACGCCTCCAAAGATAAGCCTCAGGATTGGCGCACGCATACAGGCACAGACTGCGCAGAATATGACGGAAACGAAGGTTACCACCATCAGTACCTGTCTGGCAGCTTTATTTGCTTCCACCGGCTCTCCTGCCCCCAGGTATTGTGCACAGGTAATCGTGCCGCCGGTCGCAAGCGCGACCAGTATATTCAGCATAAGATTGTTGATCGCATCCACATTGGACACACCGGAAACCGCGGCTTCTCCAATACGGGCAACCATTAATGTATCTGCCGTCCCCATCAGGGCCGACAGGATCTGTTCAATGATCAGCGGAATCAGCAGCTTCGCCAGGTCCCGTCCGCTAAAAAGTCTGTCCATCGGCTGTTTCAATACAGTACCCCTTTCGGCTTTCTACACATAAAATACGCGGACAGGTGACCAACCCATCCGCGTATTTTAAAGGAAGAAGGAGAAATGAAAAAGAATTATTACATATAATATACCGGATGTGTATTACAGAAGTAAGTGTCTAAATATTTATTTTCTATAAATCGTTGTTCATGATTCCGTTATATTTCTGTTCTTCATTTGTGGACACCAAATATTATTCCATACAACATGCACAGTATGGAAGCATACCTTCTGTTCAAATCTACAAAATAGAAAATACCCCGAACAGATGACCAGTCTGTCAGGGTACTTTCAGGAAGAAGGAGAAATGAAAAAGAATTGTTATGCTAATAATATACCCATCGGATATTACGGTTGTAACCGTATTTCAATGACTTTTGTATAAATTCGCATAAATATTTTTGTAACAGTTTGCTACCATCTGTCTCAGCTGAGTACATCCGTAAGCCTTTGCAGTAATGTAAGCAGTGGACCGCCTGCCTGTTCGCTGTTTATGATGCCATTTCTCTTCGCCACAATTACCAGTGCCGTCAGCAGGATCACTCCGCTTGCAAGCCCCAGGATCGCACCGGACAGCTTATTGAGCATCGTCAGGACAGACATGCTGTGATTACCTTCCAGGATCATTTCCAGCGTGTGCAGGATCAGATACAGGATCAGAAACGCCGCTATGAAGGTAAGGATTGCTCCAATCGGTGCTGCCAGTTGGGCAGCAATTTCTGCAGCATAATATGAAACAATACCTTCCGAGGAGGAAGCTACGGAATTCTGGATATTTTCTTCTACATCAAATCCGGCTGAATCCAGAAAATCCACCAGATCTCCCAGCGAGTACGATTCTCCCCCAATTGTGATCGATGTTGCCTCCGCAGAATCGATATATGTCTGTGTGCGGTCGAAGATATTGCTTGTCAGCCGTTGCTCAAGGAATAGCTGGATCTTCGGCTCAACCATCGCTGCGGCACGTGAATTCAAAGCTCCCATCGCAATAAATGCGCCAAAAAAGGAAATCACGATTACCAGCAGCGAGCATAATGCGCCCAGTATCCCCCTGCGATAGCCGGACACCGTCATGCAGCACAGGACCAGCAGCAGGATGAAATCAAGTGTCATAGTGACCCTCAGTTTTTCAGGCTATGTAGCGGTGCGGGAATACGACCGCCACGGGCAATAAAGCGGTCAGCACTCTGATTATGTACCGGCATGACAGGCGCAGAACCAAACAATCCGCCGAATTCAAGCTCATCTCCAACATCCATGCCAATTGCAGGGATCACGCGGACTGCAGTCGTCTTATTATTGACTACACCAATTGCAGCCTCGTCTGCAATGATTGCCGAAATTGTCGATGCGGAGGTATCGCCGGGGATTGCGATCATATCAAGTCCCACAGAGCAGACACAGGTCATAGCCTCCAGCTTATCCAATGTCAGTACGCCAAGCTTCGCTGCAGCGATCATCCCCTCATCCTCAGAGACTGGGATAAACGCGCCCGACAATCCGCCTACATGCCCTGAAGCCATAACGCCACCTTTTTTCACAGCATCATTCAGCATGGCAAGCGCCGCAGTCGTACCATGTGTACCGCAGACATCTACACCAATCTCTTCGAGGATTCGGGCAACACTGTCACCAACAGCGGGAGTCGGCGCCAGTGAAAGGTCTACGATCCCATACGGTACACCCAGACGCGCGGCTGCTTCCTGCGCAACCAGCTGTCCCATTCGTGTGATGCGGAAAGCGGTCTTCTTGATTGTCTCCGCAACCACATCAAAGGGCTGCCCCTTGACGCTCTGCAGTGCATGATAGACAACGCCGGGGCCGGAAACACCGACATTGATCTCGCATTCCGGTTCTCCCACACCATGGAAGGCTCCGGCCATAAACGGATTATCTTCCACTGCATTGGCAAAGATCACGAGCTTCATACAGTTTTTCCCTGTACCGTCTGTTTCTGCAGTTTTCCGAACAATCTGTCCCATAAGTGTCACGGCATCCATATTAATACCTGCACGGGTCGTCGCAACATTTACGGAGGAACAGACATTATTGGTTGCTGCCAGCGCTTCCGGGATAGACATGATCAGCCTTCTGTCGCCAATTGTCATACCCTTCTGTACCAGTGCCGAAAAGCCGCCGATCAGATTAACCCCACATGCAGCTGCTGCCTGATCCATCGCTACGGCAAATGGCACATAGTTTTCGGTTTCGCAGCTTTCAGCAACCATGGAAATCGGAGTTACGGAAATGCGTTTGTTCACGATCGGAATTCCGAGTTCACGTTCAATCGCCTCGCCGGTAGGCACAAGCTTCTCAGCACACCGGGTGATCTTATCGTAGATTTTCTGTGCAGTGATTTTAGGGTCAGGTCCACAGCAGTCGCGCAGTGAAATGCCCATAGTGATGGTTCTGATATCAAGATGCTGGTGATCGATCATCTCCAGCGTCTGCATAATTTCGTTCTGTCTCAGCATACTGTCACCTCAGATTCTATGCATTGCGTTAAAAATATCCTCGCGCTGAATGCGAATCGAAAGGCCCATGCTGAGGCCACGCTCATCCAGCGCAGACCGGACCAGCTCATAGGAATTTGTACTGGTCGAAAGATCCACCAGCATATTCATGACAAACAGATCATCCATGACCGTCTGATTGATATCCAGAATGTTTACATTCAGATTTGCAAGCTCGTTGCAGACCCCGGCAATGATTCCCACCGCGTCCTTACCTGTCACCGTTACGATTGCTCTCATATCAATAGTCCTCCTGTTATCTTATTTTACTTCTATCATATTGCATTCAGTTCAATTCATCTAAGGTCAATGTGAAGCTGTCAAGAAAATGGTCGATAAAGTACTGAAGCTCCGGCATTTCCATTTCATCCAGTGCTTCTCTTGTCTGACGTGCTGCCAGAATGAATTCATGGTTTGATGCCTTCATTTCCTCCAGGCACTTAATATGTGCTGAAAGCTTATCCGCAGCCTTTACAAAGCGTGCTGTCTCCGGATCAACATTGCTGAGGATTGGCTCATAGAATCCACGCAGGCTCGCCGGCAGCATCTCGAGCAGTTCCTGCTCCGCAACTTCCTCCACCTTACGATAGGCCTCCCGAATCTCGGGGCTGTAGTATTTTACAGGTGTCGGAAGATCGCCTGTAATAATCTCAGTGGCATCATGGAACAGAGCTGCTGTCGCGCAGTGCTCTGGGGACACCGTTTTGTTTCCAAATACAACCCGTGAGATCAGGGCAAGCGCATGTGCAAGTACAGCAACCATGTGACTGTGTTCCTGAATATTTTCCGTGGTGGAATTACGCATTAACGCCCAACGCGTAATATAACGCATTCTGGAAATATAGGCATAAAAGGACCAGCCCTCCAGTTCTTCTGTCAGCTTGTCCCTGGTATCAGGTTGATTTCTCTTGGAAAGAGTTGTAGTACTATCCATCCAAACAGGACTTCCTTTCTTGAATCTACTGGTTTTTTATTTTATCACAGAAATTCAGCCTTGTAAATCAGGCAATCGGCAATGGCTGATGTATACACAGTATATCAGCTTTTACTTTTCCTCTTCAATATTTGACACATATCCCAAAATCCGTTATGATAATTGTCAGTGATGCTATAGCTGTTGAAGCTATTCCTGTAACAGCTGAAGTGCAAAATATGAGGTGAAGGTCATGTTAACTGAACGAATGGCAAAGGTATACGAAAAGCTTTACAAGGCTGTATGCAACCAGCGCACTAACACGCTGGTGACAGCTGCTGCAGAGATCTTTGGAAGACCTGTTCTGTTTGTTGACCAGTACTTCCATGTTGTTTCCATGGCCCCCTCTTCCGAAAACGGGAACCCCGAATGGGATGAGATTGTCCGTACCAAAGCAATGAACCGTGAGCTGAGTTTTCGGGTACTGGATGAATTCCTGTCAGGCAAAAAGGACTTTTATGAGCCCTTCTTTGCCAATACCGGTTCCTGTCAGCAGTCTCCAAAGCTTTTTGCCGAAGTTGTACAGGACAGTAATGTACACGGTCATATTATTGTTTTCTGGGATGGACCTGCCCCCGAAGAAGAAGATTTTCTCATTATCGGTTTGATCCACGACGCCATCTGTCTGCGGATCTCAAGCCGCATTAAGGCTCTCGGCTCCTGGAACCTGGCCCTGTCTACAAAGCTTGAAAATCTTCTGACTCCAAATATACCTGTCCATCTGGAGCAACTGGCATGCGAGGCTATTTCCGGAACCATGCAGCCGGAGTATACAATCTGCGTCACTACAATCGGAGAACTCGCCTCTCAGAAAGCATTCGCAGAATATGCAGTCAGGGAATTACAGCAGCTATACCGTAATGTAATCTGCACTATATACGACAGTAATATCGTAACCCTTTACGGTGGCTCAGACCGACACGGCTCCGGTACCCCCATGCCGAAGGATTCCATGGCCGACCGTCTCTTTGAATTTTTCGGCACACACGATATGATCTGTGGCCTTTCCGACAGCTTTACCGATCCACACGATACACGTTCCCATTATCGGCAGGCTCTGTTAACCGCACGCCTTGCTATCAAGCTTGGACTGGATCATTCCACAACCTTCTCGGACCTCATGCCACTGCCAATCTTCCTCTCTGTGCTTGAAAAGGATGTACCAGATACCTTTATCCACCCGGCTATCTTCCAAATGCGCCGCTATGATGAAGAAAACGGAACTTCTTATGTGGATACCATGCGTGCCTATTCCTTCTGCATGCATAACAAGGACCGTGCAGCAGCTACACTCTGTATCCACCGCAACACCCTGCTCTATCGCCTGAGCCGTATCAGTGATCTTTTTAATCTGGCTTATGAAGATGACAAGGTCGCCCAGAATCTGCTGTGCAGCTATCTGATCCTTGAACTGGAGCAGTTCGGCAGTCTGAAAGATATGAGCCTGCTTTCCTCTGTAGAGGATCCGAACTGATAGATTTTACCAAAGGACGATGATCATTATGACAAACAGGACAAAGGGAACGCTTTGTATTCTGGGCTCAGCCTTTGCTTTTGCAGTAATGAATTCCATGGTACGTCTGGCCGGAGATGTGCCTTCCATGCAGAAGGCTTTTTTTCGGAATTTTGTCGCCGTAATCTTTGCCTTCATGATTCTGAAAAAAAATCATATATCCCTCCGACCTGCACATCGTTCAGACTGGAAGTATCTGCTGGCACGGGCTGCTTTCGGCACAGCCGGACTTCTATGTAATTTTTATGCAGTTGACCATCTGAATCTTTCAGACGCTTCCATGCTTAATAAAATGTCACCTTTTTTTGCTATCATCTGTTCTGTTTTTCTCCTTGGCGAGCATCTCAGCCTGATGCAGGCCCTGAGCGTAGTCACTGCATTTATCGGCAGCCTGATGATCATTAAACCTAACCCCGGCAATATGGCGCTAATCCCCTCCCTGATTGGTCTTGCGGGAGGTTTGGGTGCCGGTATCGCATATACCTTTGTACGCCTCATGGGAAAAAAGCAGATTCCAGGAAGTCTGATCGTATTTGTTTTTTCTGCGTTTTCTTGTCTGGTCTGTCTGCCGTATTTTGTAATCGTTCATGCTCCCATGACGCTAATGCAGCTGATCTATCTGCTGCTGGCGGGTGCATTTGGCTGCATCGGACAATTCTGCATTACCAGCGCATATCAGTTTGCTCCTGCCCGTGAGATTTCAGTCTACGATTATACGCAGGTAATCTTTGCCGCCCTGCTCGGATGGTTCCTGTTTGCCCAGCTTCCGGACCTCTGGAGCCTGTTGGGCTACGTTTTAATCTGCGGGACCGGCCTCGTTATGTTTTTATTCCAGCGAAAAAATCCAGCCTGACCTCTGGCATGATTGCAGAGCGTGGTCGTATGCACACGCATACGACCACGCTTCACTTTCCCGTTCAATTTTTTTCGGTTTGCAGTTTTCCGCTGAGTTCCTGTGTTTTTACCCACAGCTGCAGACTGTCGACCGCTCCGGCAAGTTTTTTCAGTGTACCCTTAATCTCTGTAAAATCCTGAAGCTCATCCGGCGTAATCTGCCCGTCCACGGCAATCTCCATCAGCCGTGCCTTCGCTGCATCCAATTGCGTCAGCGCGCTGAACGTCTCAAGCGCGATCTGCGCCAATGGCTTCTCCTGCACATTGATTCCAAGCGCTTTTCCAATCTCGCAGTCATGGCTGCAATAGTGGTTGCAAAGTACAGGCGCCTGATATGCTTGACTGAGTTCCAGCACATCTGCAGGCTGCAGAACAACCTTTTCATTTTCAATACGTTCGAGCCGTTCCGGAGAAATCGTCACCATCCGTTCTGAGGCAGTTTCCCGGGTGAGTCCAAGATTTTCTCGTGTAAGCTGGTAAACGGATTTATTCTGCTTCACCGATCTTCTTCCCATAGTGTACGTCCTCCGTTTGCTTATTTTAGTCTATTATAACACGCTCCCACATCGCTTGCAATCACAGCCACAGCTTAAGAGTCACATGGACAAACTGATGCTGTTATGTTATAATTCAGGCATCACGATCAAGAAAGAGGCGATCTTATGCCATATTGCAGATCCTGCGGTGCAGAAGTTCACGATGGTGACGCCTTCTGTACAAACTGTGGCGCTCCCCAGTCTACAGTACAGACGGTTACGCAGGCAGAGCAGCCTGGTACACAAAATGCTTATCAAGCTCCATATACACAAAACAGCACATATAATCCATACCAGCCATACTCTGCCCCACCGTCTGACGCAACGCAGAACTCCGGCAACGTTGGATGGGGATTTCTTGGTTGCTGCTTCCCACTTGTTGGCCTGATCCTCTTTCTCTGCTGGAAGGATACAAAGCCGCAATCTGCCAAGGCAGCCGGAATCGGTGCATTAATCTCTGTGATATTGTGCGTCATTATGTATATCCTGCTGTTTGCAATTGCAGGCATCGGGGCCTATCTCACATACTGAGATGCTTCGCTATTCTGTAGCAAATTTTCTTTATAAATGGTTGCCGCGCATCTGCCTGTGCCATTGCCGTGATGACCGTTCTTTTCATTTTCGAAATGGAGTTCGGTTCCCGGTCTGCGCCCGCTGTACCGGAGTACTGATCGGGCTCCCCGTTTTTGCAGCTACTGTAGCTTTTTTTCACCCATCGGTATGGTTGCTTGTTTTGTTATCCTTTCCCATGCTGGTGGACGGTGGTCTTCAGCTGTTAACTGATTACCGTAGTTCTAATCCCCGCCGTTTTATTACAGGTTTATTGTTTGGCTATGCGTTTTTTTACCTGGTTGGCCTTTCACTTTGGTTTACCGTTCGATCAGGATGGCAGTTTGGCCGTTCGCTTCACACTCTGGTATTTCTTTAGTTCCTGACCGTCATATTTTCCCGAATGACCGATCATTCTCTGCCTTTCGGTAAAATGTGCTGCACCTGATTTTCCCGGTTTGCAGAATAAGTCCTTGCATCATGTTAAAATTTATGCTATTATAGTAGGGCTATATGATTTCCGGGTGTAGCGCAGTTGGTAGCGCGCCTGCTTTGGGAGCAGGATGTCGGGTGTTCGAGTCACCTCACTCGGACCAACAAAAACAGGGTGGAAACTATATGTTTCCGCCCTGTTTTATTGCTTTTATGCAACTTTTCCGCTGGCTTTTCGATGTTTCAAAAGTCCATAAAATCTTGAAGTGTCCACAAAAGTGTCCACATTTTCCGTTTTTGCAAAAAGTGTCCACACAAAACCAGAGCAAATCATCATGTCATAAAGAAAGAGCTGCAGCTCGTAAAAAGCCGCAGCCCTTCCTGAAGGAGAAAACAACCTTTGCTTTTCGGAGATACGACATCAAGCATCTTGCAGTGACTATAAGCGCCGAAGTCACCGGTTGATTGCTCATCTCAAAGCAATTGCGATTTTAACTTGTTAGGGGCGATCTCTCGCCTGATATGATTTGCGAATCATTTTTTCAGCACCTCGTTTTTATTCATTTTGTTGGAAATTTAATATCATTTTTCCTAAAATCAGATCTATTTGCTGTAGCGAAATAGACAAATTCCGGTAATATACAAAGGGTTTTCCGGGGGTCGCCGTCCCGCCGGCCTTTATAGCCGGTTCTCACAGTACCTTTTTTGGGACATGGGCAGCGTTATTGTAAATGTTTTTCTGTTTCGGCTTGCGGGTTTCTCAGTCAATTTTCTTTTCGAGAACAGCTATACATGCGAGTACATCAGGCCGGGCTTCCCTGGCATGCTGACGATATATGTTTATGCGACTGTGGGCTACAGGATCATGGACCGGCCCGGGAGCAGATGCACCCTGAATTGATACCGGTATAATTGCCCGGGTATGAATTCAAGACAACTATTGCCCGGGGCTTTCTTCAGCCGGTATATATCAGGCCGTAGCGCATTTGATCTGTATTGCCCAGAACAACCACCCACAAGCAAACACCCGTCAATGAATACCCACCCGAAAAGGCCCACCCGATTTTGACCGGCCTTTTTATCCGGCAAGCATCGATAGCAAGCTTGATCCTCAAATCTTTGCTTTGCTTGTTTGCTTTCAAAATGAAAATAAAAGCAAATAACATTTGTTCAATCAACTTCTGTTGTAACTGAAATAAAAGCTTCTGAAGGGAGAGCAGCAGATCATAACAAAAGTAAATGATTTGTTTGAGTTTGTTTTTATTTTCTTTCAGCGGGAGCGGGGCCGCCGGGGGTACACCCATGCATAGCACCATGGGCATATATACTGATATGCTTTATGCCTGGTATCTTGAAGCCCACAGCCATAGCTTGCAGGTTGCAGCTCCGACGGTCCTACGCTGTCATGGAGCTGAAGCTCTCGCTCCGACGGTCCTACGCTGTCATGGAGCCGAAGCTCTCGCTCCGACGGTCCTACGCTGTCATGGAGCCGAAGCTCTCGCTCCGA
>R14__coassemble_1011_pt1 | contig 15729 bp, 14 predicted proteins | sample R14__metabat2_high_PE_043 | metagenome-assembled genome bin R14
TATAAGTAAATTATATCATTTTTATTTCGTTATGAAAAAAGCGAGCCTATTCCGCAATTTATCCCACCACCTGTAGAGGTGGGGGGATTCTCGCTGGCTCTCTGATAAACGGTGCCTTTCCTTATTGTTCAGGATTAATCAGCCGTAATGGCATATGGCCAGCCAGACAGCCCATATCCATGATATTGGTATAGCCAAAGCCTGCTAGTGCTTCTATGGCAGAATACTAGGCGCCCTGCCGAAAAAGCAGGGCGCTGTGATAATAATATTTACCGGCCAACCTCAAGGATCCGTTCTCCGTTCAAGATATCCGAGTATCGGTGCGAGATGGAAAGTACTGTGCGTTCCTGTGCAGCCTGCTTCAGGGCAGACAGCACAAGAAATTCTGTTTCACTGTCGAGATTTGCTGTGATCTCGTCCAGAAGCAGAATTGCGGGGGAGGTGACCACAGCTCTTGCGATAGCCAGAAGCTGCAGCTGGCCCTGACTGAAAAGACCGTCCTTCATGGGGGTGTCCCATCCGGATTCCAGACCATGTACTACATCGGTCAGCTGAACCATATGGAGCGCTTCCTCCACCATCCCGTCTGTGATGGCAGGATCGTACAGCGTTATCTGTTCACGGATACTGCCTGGTACCACGGTAAACTTCTGCTCAACAAGACCGTATAGCCTGCGCCGGTCGGTGGCAGCCAATGTAGCGGGATTCAGACCCGCAACCCGGATGTGCCCCGACTGCGGCCGGTAGAGACCTGTCAGAAGACGAAAAATTGTGCTTTTTCCAGCGCCGGTACGTCCGGCGAAGGTGACGTTTTCTCCAGGGCTGACCGTAAAGCAATACCCCTGAAGAACCGGCTGGTCCGGCCGATATCCGAAGGTCACATCCTTAAATTCAATCTTTGCCTCAGCGGTGTCGGGAATCCTGACCTCCTGCATTACGGGGCTTTCCTTTTCGGTTAGAAATTCATTAATATGCCGGATCCCGGCGACAGCGGATTGAATATTCTGAATCTCCATGCCGATGGATTCCAGTGGTTCAAAAATCTTGCCCACATATGCGATGACTGCCACAGCGGACCCAACCTCCATACCAAAAAGCTGTTGCAGGCTCCCGCCCTGAGCAGCACCGACCATCATGATTGCCACGACGGCTGCCTGTGTGATCAGGATGATGGGGGAATAAATACTGTCGTACAGATTTGAGCGGTTGACTGCATCATAGCTTTCCGAGATATACGTATCATACTTTTCTTCCATGTAGCGTTCCTTTTGGAATACATGGATCATACGGATATTCCGGATCGTTTCGGGAATATGATTATTCACCTTTGCAATCGCGATCCGGTTATCGCTCTGGGCACGAAGCGTGTTTTGCTGGAAGCGTCTGGTCAACCGGAACAGGAACGGTGTTACGCATACAAGGAGGATTCCCAGCCCCAGGCTTCTGGTAAAAATGATCATCAGAATACCGATCATTTTGAAGCTGTCGGCGATCATGCTGACGATGCCACTGGAATAAAGTGCATCGATGGTGTCGGCATCATTCACAAATACAGAAGCAATACGGCCACTGTCATGGACAGTAAAATAGTCTGCATTCAGGCGGTTCAGCTTCTTGCAAAGGCTGGAGCGAAGCCCGCGGGTCAGCTTCTGACCGAAGATTGTGATCGCTGCACCCTGTGCGGATTCAAACAGATCCGCCAGCAGAACTGTGAGCAGATAACAGACAGCCAGTGCAAACGGAATTCTGTGATCCTGCGCGATCAGATTGACGCCACGTTCCAAAACCAGAGGGGGCAAGAGTGCCGTAACTACAGAACCGATAATACAGACCAGCATCAGGGTTACGTATGCCGGATTTTTCCGGATGGAAGCGCATACCGATTCCGCTACAGGATTTTTCTGATTACGCATCAAGGTCACCTTCTTTTACCTGCCGGGTATAAAGCGCTGCATACAATGGCTGCTGTTCCATAAGCTGGATATGGTCGGAGTAGTCCGCGGTGCCATCGTGCAGAAATAACACATGGTCCAGCTGAGGGAAATGGTACAGACGGTGGGAGATCAACAAAATTACCCGATCCGGCACCTGCTCCCGGATATTTGCAAGGATCTGCGTTTCTGTTTGCCGGTCAACCGCTGCCAGAGGGTCATCCAGAACCAGTACGGGCCCGGCATGGGCCAGTGTCCTTGCCAGGGAAAGCCTTGCCTGCTGTCCACCGGAAAGCTGCGTGCCGGAAGGACCGATCAGGGTGTCAATCCCGTCCTTCATCCGGGCGGCCTCGTCCTTCAGGCAGACCGCTTTCAGCCATTTTTCGACATCGACGGCGTCTCCCAGTGCGACATTTTCCCCGACTGACATACTCATAAGCTCAGGCTCATGCCCCATATAAGAGATATAAGAATGCTTTTCTTCTTCGGAAAGTGCTGAAAAATCCCTGTCACCAAGACGGATGCTGCCTGTTCGTGGGACCTGATCCAGCAGGACCTTTCCAAGCATGCTCTTTCCGGAGGCTACCATTCCGGTGATACCGACGATCTCGCCCGGGGATGCTGTAAAGCTGATGTTCTCCAGCATCGTGTCCGCATTGTAGCCGCAGCTTACATGATCAAAGGTGAGGGTTACCGGGTCCGGGGACTGGCGGCAGGGAGCCTTTGCACCGGCGGGCTTCATCAGAGGCCTGATACGGCCCCAGGAAACCTCGGCTTTCTGAACGGCATTGAACAGCTTTGCCGCATGGCTGGTCTTTCTGGCGAGCTTGGTAAAACAGGCCAGAAATGTTGTAAAGGAAGCGATATCCCAACGGGTCCATCCGCTGCCGATGACATTCCGCGCGCCAAAATACAGGATCATAACGGTACCGATCATGGCTACGGCGTCATATACCGGTGTCAGGCTGCCTTCGAAGATATTGGCCCGGGCACTTTTCTTCTCGTAATCAGCCAGCAGCTCCTCATAGGCCCCGTTTCGGTTATTCTCACGTCCGAACAGCCGGTATGTGACAGCATTGCCCACACGATCCATGGTCATCTGATTCAGGGCTGAAGCACTTTCCTTATAAGCTGCATTGGCGGAGGAAACCTGCTTTTTCAGCCTGTCTGCAATGACGTAGGCGGCAGGCGTGAACAGCACGGAAAGAATGGTAAGTCTCCAGTCGAGAAGCGCCAGCATGACCACATAAACGACCATCACAACACCTGTATCAAAAATCTCGGTGGTGAATTTGCGCATGCCCTCTGCACAGGCATCCACATCCGCAATGGCTTTTGTCATCAATGAACCAAGCTTTTCCTCTTCCAGCTGTTTTTCCTTGAGGTGCACCAGCGCACTGTACAGGGTGTGGCGCATGCTGCGGCTGATGTCATTGGCAAAAATGCGCACATAGTACCGTTTGAGCGCTCTTGATACCTGCACACACAGGATGACGATGACATAGACGGCAGCAAGCTTTAGCATGGCAGGAGGATTTTTCAGCCCCTTTATGATATCGTACAGGTACTGGGCCAGCTGACCTTCAAAATATGGGCCCGCTGCCATACCGATATTGTACAGGAGGCCGGTCACAGTGATCACTGCCAGAACCAGCTTCTCCTGTGCGAAATAGGATGAGAGCCTGTCAGGAACCCGCACCCCGGCAATTTCTCTCTTTTTCACAGCAGCCGCTCCTTTACATATGCTTCTACATGGACAAAGTTTTCTTTGGATTCCTGCTTATTGCGTAAATATGCTTTTTCAAGTAACACCGCCAGCTGGATCCTTTCTTCCTCCGTCAGTTCCTGCCATAGCCACTCATAATATCTGGCTTCGATCGATGCTTTGGAATTTTTCAGCTGATCTGCCTTTTCGGTCGCATACAGCCGCTGACTTCTTTTATCCTTCGGATCCTCTTTGCGGACGAGATAGCCCTTTGCCTCCAGCGCGGCTGTTCTTCTGGCGGCTGCGCCTTTGTCCAGTGAGAGAACCTCTCGGACCCCGGCCTGTGTGATCCCCGGTCGTTTTCTGACCGTATGAAGAAAATCATATTCCGCGGTTCCAATCCCGTCCTGCCGCATCATCCGTGCGGTGAACCGGCTTACCTCTCTGGCAATCTTTGTAATCTGCCTTTTTGTAATATCCATAAAAATCTCCCTGTGTAAAAAGATGTAATATCAACCATAAAGTTGATATTACATCTTTCTGCGGATATGTCAAGTGTTTTTATGCAAGAAGGATGAATGATAGCAGCGTATTGTTTTTACGTCAGAATCTGCGGGCACCTTTAATGGTCCGGGTAAAGCTTATGCGCCTTCTCTGGCGTGAAAAACGGCGCCCTGCCGAAGAAGCAGAGCGCCGGATAACAGCACTGACTTGTATGGACCTGACACATTCCGGTGCCGGAGCAGGGGCAGGAAATCACATAACGTCTACCTTGCGTTTTACATCCTTCCGGATTCTGTATATAGCATATACCAGTGCGATTACCTCAGAAATCCAGAAGGCATACCAGACCGCCTTGATCCCGCAGAAGCTTCCGATGAGCCAGGCAAGTGGAATCAGGGGAATAAACTGCCGGAGGAAAGCACCGATCATGTTTGTATAGCCATCCTGCAGACCGGACGCCAGGTAACCGGATATCATGGTGACGGATGCGGGGATAAACATTGGGGCCATGATCCTCATGGCAGGAACGCCAACAGCAAGCATCGCTTTGCCTGCGGAGAAGAGACCAAGCAGCTTATCCGGGATTGCAAGGAATACCGCAGCGCCAACCAGAGAAATTGCGGCAGCCGCAGGATATATGATCTTCATACATTCCATGATTCGGAGTTTGTTCCGGGCTCCGTAATTATAGCCTACGATCGGAATCGCAGCCTGCCCAAGTCCGTTCATTGGCATGAAGAGGAAGGTCTGAAGCTTGTAATATACACCGAAGAATGCAACTGCTGTCGTGGAAAATGTCTGGAGGATTCCGTTAAAGCAGGTGACCATCATACTCTGCATTGCCTGCATGACGATGGTCGGGAGGCCTACCTTGTATATCGCCGAAATGTGTGCCCGGCTCAGTCGGAAGCCCCTTATACGGAGTGTTACCTCACGGTTGCAGAACTGTTGCAGAACAATACCCACGCACATGCTGAGCCACTGACCGACGACAGTTGCAATTGCCGCACCACGGATCCCCATGGCGGGGCAGCCGAGCAGGCCGAATATCATAATAGGGTCAAGAACAATGTTGCACACTGCCCCACAGATCAGGATTACCATGCTCAGGGCAGTCTTTCCAGTAGCCTGCATCAGCCGCTGGTAGGTCAGGCTTACCATGTTGCCAAGGGAAAATGTAAGGCAGACAAAAAGATATTCCCGGCAGGCATTGGCAATTTCAGCATCAGCGGTAAATATCGCTGCAAGCCTGGCAGAAAACAGCAGCCCGATGACGCCAAACAGCAGCCCCCAGAATATCGAAATTATCACACCGGTTACGGCCAGCTCTGATGCCTCTGTTTTTTTCCCGGCACCAAGGGCCTTTGACAGCACTGCGTTTAAGCCAACTGCGCTGCCAACACCGACTGAGATCATCAGCATCTGTACCGGATAAGCAAGAGAGGTAGCGGTCAACGCCTGCTCGCTGATCCTTGCCACAAACATGCTGTCCACAATGTTATAAAGCGACTGGATCAGAAGCGAGACCATCATAGGAAGTGACATGCCGAAGATCAGGCGTCCCATTGGCATTGTGGCCATTTTATTGTTTCGTTCCATTCAAGATTCCTCCCGGCACCGCCCGGACCGGTAAAACAAAAAAGCGCGAAATCAGGAAGGGGGGCGTTCCCTTCTGATTTCACGCTTTGTAAGCCGGCCTGTATGTTTGCGGTATATATGATATATAAGGCGAGAAACTGTAAGCGGATTGGTGGCCGCTACAGCAGTTCCTTTTAATTCTACAACATTTCTTCTGAAAAAGTCAATAATCTAAAATGAACCGGGTGCAGCAAGCTGCGTGATCATTCCAGGCTGCTGATCCAATCCTCAATATCCGCTTCCGAAGCATTGTTCAGCCGTTTCCCGGAGATGATATTGAGGTCAGGATAGTTTTCCTGAAGATCACTTACGCTCTGCTCTATGCCGCTCCCACCAGAGGTGCAGAAGGTATAGATTTTTACGCTTCCGAGATCATAGGACTCCAAAAAGGTCTGGACGATACGGGGATTGGTGCCCCACCAGATCGGATAGCCGAGATAGATTGTTTCATAATTGGTCACTGCACTCAGATCATTTGCGATCTCCGGTCTGGCATCCGGGTCGTCCTGCTCTTGATTGGCTCTGCAGTCGTCATCATTGTAGTTGAGATCTGCATCCGAGTAGGGCTCTGCAGGGGTGATCTCATAGAGATCCGAGCCCGTGGCCTCCGCCATCATTTCAGCAATCGCCCATGTGGTTCCGGTTCCGGAGAAGCAGACAACGGCAGAAGCTGTTGTGGCTTCTGTAGTTTCTTCGCTTTCGGTGTTTTCGCTGCTGTTAACGGCTTCAGAGAGTGCGTCCTGTGACTGGACAGCTGCTTCAGGGGCCATGGTATCGGTCGCCACCGGAGCCCCCACACTGTCTGCTTCTGCTGCATTCTTGACAGGCGCGTCAGTGGCGGTTGTTTCCTGCGCAGCGGATGACTGTGCTGCTTCCTGCCGGGCTGCTGTATTTGAAGCTGAACCGCACGATGACATAACAAGGGCCAGCATCAGGCTGACAATGGTCAGCGCTATTTTTTTCATGGTCTTCTGCCTCATCTCCTTACAGCTTTCCACCGTAGACCGGGAAAATGCCGCTCTTACCATAGCTCTCAATCTTCCTGAAATTCTTCAGGGTTTCCATATCCACGGTGCTGATCATCAATAAACCAGGTGCCCAGCCCAAGCTGAGGAACCTTCACACCATTGTTCAGCGTTAAGCGATTGTTATACATTTGAATCTTCTCCTTTTCATAAATAAAATCCTTTTGTTTGGCATAGGAGGAAACCCACTTCCCTTGGGAGATGGGAGAAGCCTTGTAAATTTCTATCCGTCAGCCTGACTCTCAATATACTTTTGGATGATCGTCGACGATACATCACCTATACTACAAGCAAAATAGCCATCAGACCAAAAGATTTTCTTTTTCCAATACTGTTTAGACAGAAAACCTGAATACTTTTGCCATAGATAGTATGTAGTTTGTTATTTTATGACTTTTACAATGTCACATATGCAGTTTCGGCTGCAGATGCAGCGGAGGCCGGTGCAGTCGTGTAAGCGCATAACAGTTGGCCGCCTGACTTTATTCCTGAGCCTGGCGGCCATTTTTGCATTTTTAATTATTCGTCATCAGTATCCAGACCATACCGGCACAGCTCATTGATCGTGTGCTGGTAATATTCCTTCTTTTTTCTTGAAACGATGGACTCCCGAAGGCTCAGGATGGAAAACATTTCGTCCGCAACGGACTCCATGGGGATATAGGTTTCAGAATGTGACAGATATCCAAGCATCATCTTTGCCGTAAAGTCCGTGTTCAGCTCCGATGCGATCAGGGCGGCAAATTCCTTCGGATATCCTTTTCGTAGCATACAGGCATACAGCGCGCTGCTTTTTGCAGATAATTCTTTCATGTTACTCATTACCCTCCCGATTCCGAACTGCCGTAACATTACCGGACCTGACCCTTTCGGGGCATGGCTGTTCTGCAATCACAGCTTTTGCAGAAGCAGATGGAAATGGATACTCTCCTTGCCGCTGTCAATTCCGGCACTTTTTATCTCACGAACGGGAATCGAAAATTCGAATCCGGTAAAGAGTTCCTCCAGCTGATTCCGTGCCGCATAGAAATGCGGTGTACCTCCGGCATGGATGAGGGTAAAACAATCCGCGTGTTCGGCTTCGCCTGCGGACTGAAAGGCAGGATCATTTTGCGACAGAAGTGTAAGATATGCTTCGCCACCGGGCCGCAGGACTCTCTTTAGCTCCTTCAGTGCGGCGAAATAGCCCGCGGTATCTGTATGATAGGATACGTTATAATCGAGCAGACAGTCAAAGCTGTTATCCGCAAAGGGCATATGGAAGATGTCACCCTGAACAATGTTCAGCCGGAGCGCTCTTTCCGCGGATACCTGTTTCAGATTGTCCAGCGCCTCAGGGCTCTGATCCAGCGCCGTGACAAGGAAGCCGGATTTCGCAAAGTAAAGGGCATGTCGGCCGGGGCCGCAGCCGCTGTCGAGGAAGGTGTTGAAACCGCAGCTCTTCCAGCGCTCCGCAAGATAAGGGATCTCAATTGCCGGTTGCATCCAGCGCTTTACTTTTTCTTCTGTCCAGTTCCAGTTCATACGCGGTCTCCTTTTCAAACCCACAGGCTTTTGCTGTGGCTCGGGAATTCAGTGCGTTTTTATTGTGATTGCCCGGCAGGCGTATGCTGCATGTAAGCGCCGCCAAAGAAATTATATCATAGATATTATATTTATGGCTTACCGACCGTAAAAATAAATCAAACCGGCCCGGGATCGCAGTGCAAGAACACTGGAATCCCGGGCTTCACTTTTTCCTTTGTGGATTTAGATTTTTCGAACGATCGACTTAAACCGTTCAATCGGGATGCCAAGCTCCGACTCATACCTTGTGTAAACATCTACAACAGTGACTTCGGTTTCACCATCATAGCCGTTGACGATCACACTATCACCGGCCTGAACATCGAGGGAATCGCAGAGATAATCGTAGGTCCTGCCATTTGCAGAGAATTTGACTCTGGCCAGGCGATATTCCCTGCCTTCCTTTGGCGCAGCGGCAGGGGCGTACACGCGGAATGCCTCGCACCTGATCCGGGCAGTCAGCTCATCGTCATAATAGAATTCAAAACGGTCATCTACATCATTATAGTAGCAGTAATCATACCTGACGGTATCTGCATCGCCTGAAAACCAAAGCTCTGAGACGTTGATGGCAGTCATGGAGAAACTCACGGTGCGCCGGCAGAGGTTCAAAGGCCCGATGGTTACAAGGATCTGCTCCGGGACAGGGCATGCCTTCGTTGCGAAGCGTTCACCGGTTAGTTCCCAGGCTCCGTCAGCAAGGGCGGCCCGGGTCAGGGTGCAGCGGTTGTTGCTCTGGGCCAGATTCATGAGGTGTACCGGAGCGCCATAGTCGCGGTATTCCTGAAAATAATTCGCCGGGAGCTTTGGGCGGATTTCATCAAGTGCCTTCTGAATGCCCATGACAACAGTGGTATTACCGAAGAAATCAGAATCCATTGCACGGATCTTCGCTGCGTAATCGGCCTGAAGATAGTAAATAAAGGCATTTTCATTGTTTACTTCTTCATCAATCCCACTGGCATATACATTTCCCATGCGGAGGGCAGCATCAGCAAAGCTGGCATTTTCGCCTCTGAGAAAATACTTGATACTATCCTCATAGACCATACCGTAAAGGTTACGGGCAGTCTTCTGGCTTTGCCTGCAGCCATATCCATGCCGGTACATATCAGCCAGCTTGTACATACCCTCGTAGAGCCCGTTTGCTGCGGCAATTCCAAAGTAATGGAAGGCTTTTTCGTATTCCGGAACGCCACCGTTGCAGCGACCGTAATAGAAGATATAGCCAAGGGTGTTTGCATATTGCGGGTCGTCCTTCAGTTCAAAAAGGTGGATCATGCAGTCTCTGGAGGTGGGCCAGTCACAGGCATAAAGGCGGTTTCCACCATAGCAGGCATAGCCCTTGATACGAAGTGCCAGAACGCAGTCTTCTGCACACAGCTCATCGATCAGCCTGCGCGCCAGGATCAATTCCTTTTCATCGGCATGCTCCACACGCCAGTCATCGCCAAAGGGACGGATATAGTCCTTTTTTTCCTGCCTGGTAAAGTTCCATTCCAGGATCGGTTTGCCCTTGTTGGCGGCGTATCGTTCCAGATCCATCAGCATGGTATCAAGGCTTAGCGCCTCGGAAAGATGCACTTCATCAGCGCAATCAGACCAGGCGTTGTCCAGGTCCCACCAGATATCATCGAACCAACTGCTGCCGGAGAGCGTCAGACCTTGATATCCTTTGAGATCCTCTGGCGTATCATCCGTGCCTTCCAGATCCCCGCGGGCCCGGTCTATACCGAAGGCCTCTTCCAGCTCTGTGAGGGGGTAGAACCAGAACTCACCAAAATCAGCAATGGTAGGGTCTTTCTCCAGCAGATTACGAAGCGCTATGGTCAGATCCTCCAGCGTGTACTGATAGCTGTCCGGGCATACCACTTCAATATCTTCGAATTCAGATTTTTTGATCAGTTCCTGAAAGGTCAGCTCGTACCGCGCGATCTGCTGCATCTGTGCGGCTGTCAGCTCAATCCTTTCTGTCTGTTTTTCATCCATTATTCTTCCTCCTTCCAGTATTCGTTAGTCATGGCCTCATGAAAAGTGATCTTGCCCTCCAGTAGTGGTGCAATCATTTCCCCGGGGCAGTCGTTGATCTCCCGGGCTTTCAGTTCAGTGACTGCCAGATAAAGCTCCGGTGAGAGCTCGGCCAGCGGCCTTTCTGTAGCCGTTACCCAGGACTGCAGGACGCGAAGGGCTCCGGTCCTCTGCATGGCATATGGACTGTTTAAGGCGGTCACTACAAAATCACATCCGGCCAGCGGATGCCCGAAAAGGCCCTGAAGCAGGAGGTTAAGGGCAGTGTAGTTGTCAAATTGCTCACTGGGAGCAAATCCGGCTACAGGCTCGCCGGTCATTTCCCGGAGCGGCAGCTGCTCACGGAAAATATCCAGTGTTGCCTCCAGATATTCCGGGCTTTCCATCAGATAGGCACAATTGGAAAAGCAGTCCTTAAAATTGTGCTTCATGCAGGAGAATAGCGCCGCATGATAAGGCAGGCCCAGTTTCTTTGCCATAGGTATGGCGCGACCGGTTTTCACAGCCTCTGCAACGGCTGCTCTGCAGGCCTCTGAATGCAGCATGACATCACAGCCAGCGATGAGATCGGCGGCGTTTGATCCTTCATTGTCGTAATCCTCGAGCCAGCGACTGATCGTCCAAATGACGTCATAATCCTTCCAGGACAGATGAAAGTTCCCGGACTGCTGAAGAAACTGCCGGAGAATACGGCAGGGATCTTCAAGCGTTGAAAGACCGGGAGCCGGGTCTTCGTCGAGAAGCGCGGCGATCAGGATGACCATGGCATCATATTCTTCTGCAGTCATGCTGCCGAAGAGGATTGCTTCCGCATCAGATTTTTGCCAGCAGGTCAGGGCAGAGTAGGCGTTTATAACGCCATTCATGGTGCCCTCGGTAAAGATCCATCTGCGGATATCCTCAGTTTCTGGTTCCAAATGCCTTATGGCATGGATCCTGCCCCAGCTGTATGTATGCTTTGCCAGATAGAAGATATCCTCATTGCCGGTTTCCCATTTCTGCATGTTCCAGACAGCAAAGAGTGTGAATTCATCATAAAGACCAATACGGCGGATCATCGTCTTGTCATCCTCGGAGGGTTCGCCGAAAAGCTCCATCAGCGCCAGACCGATCTTCACACACTCGATATTGGCAGAGGAAAGGATCAGCAAGCGGGCCATCTGATAGACATTGCACGGGTCAAGGTGTCTGTTATGGTCGACCACATATTTCTGAAGCTTATCAATTATGCTTACAGCCCGATACTCTGTACACAAGGATGCGAAGATGGAATCGGCTTCCTCATAACGCTTGCCGGCAGCAGCCTTCAGCGCTCTGGCCATAGTTCTGGCAGCGGCGGAATTTAATCCCGCATTCCCCATACCGTAGAAGAGTGTCACACCATCCTTAGAACCGGGTGACCATGTAAATTCATCCGGGCTGTCGGGCTCTGGAATCGAAAAGCCCTCCGGCAGCATGCCATCCTTCAAATTATCGCAGATCAATTGGTAAATAGATTTGCTCATTACATGTCCTCCATAGTTTCCTTCTAGCCTCAAATTCTTTTTCTGGTATCAGTATACCATCGATTTTGTCCCAAAAATCTCCCAGAACGCCTCAGATACAAAAATTTTTTGACCCTTAAATGAAAAATTAAACGCAATTTTTTCTATACATTTACTTTTACAAACCGGCGGTTTTCCGCCGCGTCTTTTTCACTGCACAGCTGGAGGAGGGAAATCCTGTGGGGCTGTGCGTGATATCTGCGCCTTTGCGGGGGGGATATTGCCTGTGGCGTTCAGACTTGCCATGTGATAAGATAATAGTAAGTATATGGGGTGACGCCGATGGAGTATACCAATATTCTCGATATAAGCAGCCGCAGTGAGTTCCGAAGCTGACTGCAGGCGAATCATGCAACAGAGCAGGAATGCTATGTGGAGCTGAAGCTTGGAAAGCCGGTGGACGAGGAACACTTCTGGTACCTGGACGCTGTGGAGGAAGCCCTCTGCTTTGGATGGGTGGACAGCACAGCTCGTATCATCGACGGCAGGAGTATGCGGCGTTTTTCGCCGCGAAGAAAGGGCGGAAACTGGACCGAGCTGAACAAGGAACGGGTCCGGCGCCTTGAAAAGCTGGGCCTGATGACCGACGCGGGAAGAAGGGTACTGCCCCCGATGGGGCCACGTAGCTTCCGGATCGATCAGGAAACAGAGACTGAGCTGAAGCGTGCCCGCGTCTGGACAAAATTCAGGTCGTTGCCGCCGCTTTATCAGCGCGTCCGCGCCTCCAATCTGAAGTTTTACCGGGAGCATTATGCTGAAGGCTATCAGCGGATGCTGAAGCATACGATCGAAGCCACACGGCAGGGAAAGACCTTTGGCGAATGGAATGACTTCGGAAGGCTATTGGATTATTAGCCCGCAATTTTACAGAAAATTATTTACAAAGAGAGGTTGGACTGCTGTGCTACAGGATATCGCGCCGCACAGGCTGTATAATGAATATGATCCGGATGCGGTACCCGCGCCGGAGGACCCGGTGCTGATCTGCAGCGGGACTGCAATCTATGCCGGAGGTGAAGGGGAAAAGCTCATATTCCCCAGGGTGAAGGATGTAAAGGAACTCCCCCTGACCTATGCCTTCCGGGTTGATGATACGAAATATTTTCTGGCCCTCCCGGATGACGACGGGGCGCCTGAGGATGCGCTCGGCCTTAACGGCTTTGCCTTTCAGAACCTTCGCGGGTTTCAGACCTCCGTTGCCAACCTCTACGGCTTTATCGCGCATACCGCGGTGCATTTGGCCATGTGGTACCGGGACAGCCACTTTTGCGGCAGATGCGGCGCGGCAACCGTTCATTCTGAAAAGGAGCGGGCCATGCAGTGCCCCATCTGCGGAAAGACCTTTTATCCGCGTATTATGCCCGCAGTGATCGTAGGCGTTACAAACGGGGATCAGCTGCTGGTCACCAAATACGCGCAGGGCTTCAAATATTATGCGCTGATCGCCGGCTTTACTGAGATTGGCGAAACCCTTGAGCAGACAGTCGCACGTGAGGTCATGGAGGAGGTCGGCCTGAAGGTGAAAAATATCAGGTATTATAAGTCCCAGCCCTGGGGAATCGCAAACGACATCCTCGTAGGCTATTATTGTGAAGTGGACGGCAGTACCGAAATTCACATGGACCGAAATGAGCTGAAGGTTGCGGAGTGGAGAAGTCGGAGTGAGATCGAATTACAGCCGGGGCAGTACAGCATGACCAACGAAATGATGCGGATGTTCCGGGACGGCCTTGTGTGATCTCGAGAAAAGGCACATTCACATATATGCGTAAGCCCGGCCAGATTGTTCGGGATTTCAGCAAAAGCAATATAAATATATAGAAAATATATAAATTCTATATAAGCATCATGCGTTTCTGACTGTGTTGCCAGACCTTGTGGCCCGGTGTAATTTCTACGCCACCGTCGGCTTTTACACCCTCACGGATACCGGCGGCAACCAGCAGCTGGACGTGATGGAGCGGTCCTTCTGCTTCTAAGTCCCGGCGTACCTCGATAAGAGATCTCAACGCCTGCAGGATTGCACCGGGCTGGCGTGCGACTGCCGCGACTGAGCGGGAGCCAGAAAAATACAAGAAAATAAAACTGACAGAGTGCATCGTAAAGATTGCGGGCTCTGTCAGTTTTTCTGTTCCGGTAAATATTCAAATAAGTTCTGCTGACCAAGTGAAGCCTCGCACGACTAAAGTCGCGTGCTTCCAACACAGGAAAAAGATTGAGTTTTTTCCTGTATATCCTCTTTAAGAGGATGGACTTCGTTTCTACTATACAGTCTGAACTCAGTTGCTTAAGCAGCATACGCTGCCAAGACCGCATTCAAACTAATTAACGTAGATAACGTGCAGGTGCTTCTCTTAGCTGCCTGAGGAACTTTTGCCTCAAGCGCCAACCTCTCCCTCTCGGGCAAGGATTTTAAGATTTCACGGACAAAGTATCTGCTTCCTATATTATAGGATGCTGAAAGGTCACAGTTATATACCTTGCCATTTGCAAACTTACACATGCTGTAGGAATCCAGCTCTGCCTCTTTACCGCGTAATACCCGGCCGGAGCCATCGTAGGCCAGACGGCTTGTTCCCCATGCATTAACATGGCTAATACGAATTCCCAATCTATGTGCTTTATCGGTCACCATTTTCTGTACATACTGTGATCTCCAGAGATGTAACCACTGTTTTTTACTACCGCGTTTCTTGCCTCCGATATCCAGATGCTCGAAAACAATGACATCTGCGTCATAGAGCTGAGCGCAGTCTACAATAAACTGTGCCGTCTCTACAGCAATATGACTGTTGATGCCTTTCGCTGCTGCCCACAGACGAGGAGTAAGTCTGTTACCATGCTGCTGTACCTTTTTGATCCTGTTTACGGAATGACTCAGAGAGTCTTGTTCTTTTGTCAGCCTTAAAAATTTTCTGGCAAAGATAGTGCCCTCAGAATTCATTACGCTGCAGGTACAGGCATTATTAATGCCGAGGTCTACAGCTATGGCAATCTGATCATTAATCGCAGTGTCTCTTAATGTTACTTTTTCCTCAAAAGGGAAATCCAGAAACCATTCCCTGCCACGCTTCTGAAGCGTAGGCGCACATTTTTTCCGGGATGCGCAGTGTCTGGTGATATAGTCCACATCGGATTTCTTTAACTGCACAGTAAGCCAATCCCAGGTATTACGAATGAAAACTTTGATTCTGGCTTCATATGTGTCGGTCTGTTCATACATATTATCCCTGTACATACAGGGATATACATATCCTGCTTTTGGAACAGATGGCTCCTTTCCACGGGATTTCGGGTCAGCAACTTCCCAATTAGCGAGGTTACTCTTATACGAAGATACCTTTCCGATTGCCTCGTTTATTGCTCCTCGGCGCAAATAACTTGGCATCTTATAAAATTTCCTGTCGAAGTCGTATAGAGGGTTAGGATGTTCCTTTGTAGCATGGGTAATAGTTTCAATGTGAGTAAGCTTGTTTTGTCCTTTGAAGGCATTGATAACATCCCAATTTTCAATACAGACCTCTACAAAGTAGTCTACGGCACGTCTATATACAACTATAGTATCCTTAAATATACTGTTGTAGTGTTTAATTTTAACACTATATGTTGAGTATATCTGCATACCGCAGGCCTCCTTCTATTTGGATTTTTGACGACTGAGGCTAATATTTTCGTATATTAGAAATACAGTGCATCTATATTTATATTATACCATATATTTACTGAAATAGCCAAAAGCCGCCTAACTCATGACTGAAGTCACGAGCGTGCAGCGGCAAATCGTCAAA
>R14__coassemble_1564_pt1 | contig 11255 bp, 6 predicted proteins | sample R14__metabat2_high_PE_043 | metagenome-assembled genome bin R14
TGAGCAGGTGCATCGCCCTGAGGGGTGCCCATACCAGCCACATTTGCAGGGGTTCATGGCACATACCAGCATGAAATCCGCAGGATAGGTACAGGAGCCTGTGACGCGGGAAATGGTCACAACCCCATCCTCCAGAGGCTGCCGCATGACCTCCAGTGTATCCTTACTGAACTCAGGCAACTCGTCCAGGAACAGTACACCATTGTGTGCAAGGCTGATCTCACCGGGCCTGGGATTTGTGCCACCGCCCGCAAGTCCGGCAGGAGAGACCGTGTGATGGGGTGAGCGGAAGGGCCGCGTGGTGACAAGCGGCTGCTCCTTTGTAAGCATACCCAGCACAGAGTATACCTGACTGGTATCCAGCGATTCTTCACGGGTCAGCTCCGGTAAAATCGAAGGCAGGCGCTTGGCCAGCATGGATTTTCCGGCGCCGGGTGGGCCCACCATCAGAATGTTGTGGGATCCTGCGGCCGCAATCTCCAGCGCCCGTTTGACATTTTCCTGCCCCTTTACATCTTCAAAGTCCAGAAGTGCCCGGGAGGAGGGCACCGGCGTCCAGGGGGTGACAGGCTCCATGAGCTCAAGTCCGGTCAGATGTCGGCATAGCTGCCCAATATCGGAGGGCGCATAGACGGTTATATCACCGGCGAGGGTTGCCTCCGGCCCATTATCTGCAGGGACCACCAGCGTGTGAATCCCTGCTTTTTTTGCGGCAAGTGCCATGGGCAGAATACCGGATACGGCACGGAGCTCACCGGTCATGCTGATCTCACCCAGAAAAGCCCAGTCACTGCCGATAGCGGGCAGCTGCCCGGTGGCGATGAGAATCCCGATCATGATCGGCAGGTCGTAAACTGTGCCGGACTTTTTTGTGCCCGCGGGAGCCAGGTTTACAGTGATCCTGCCTGTGGGAAATTTCAGACCGGAGCTGGCTGCGGCAGCGCGTACCCGTTCCCGGGATTCCTTTACCGCGGTATCCGGAAGGCCAACCACATCAAAATTCGGGAGACCTGTGGTAACAGCGCATTCCACCGTGACCCGGTAGCCCGAGATGCCGGAAAGACCCAGTGAACTCAAGGCGATGACCATAGCTTTTCCTCCAATCCTGTTTTCGCTGCGGAAGACGGTTGTTTTCGCAGATTATTTATGCCTGAAAAAGAATACACCCACACCGCCAATGCCAATGTGCACACCCAGTACAGCGCCAATCTGCATGGTCAGAAAATCCGCGTCAGGGAGACGTTGGGACAGCAGGGCCTGCATAGAAGCGGCCGTTTCCGGGTCGTCCGCGTGGGTGATGCCAATGGTTTGGTCCGGGCACTCCTTCGCACGTTCCGCAACGATGTCCGCAACACGCTCCAGTGACTTTTTCCGTCCCCGCACCTTGGCGATGACCTCCATTTCACCGTCGTCCACATCCAGAACCGGCTTGATATTCAGCAGATTTGCCGTATAGCCCAGTGTTTTCGAGATGCGCCCGCCGCGGATCATCCAGGTCAGGTCTGTGATGCAGAATACGTGCTCAACCTGGCTGATGAGGTACTCTGCCTGCTGAGTAGCTTCGTCAAAGGTTGCACCGGCTTCCACTGCTTTTGCGGTTTCCAGGGCGATGAGGCCGGTAGCAAAGGAACCGCCGCGGGAATCCAGCGTCAGCAGCTGACGTTCCGGGAATTCCGTCTGCAGCTCCTGCATGATATGGCTGATCAGCTGACATGTGCCCGACATCTTTGAAGAGAAAGCGAGGCAGAGCAAATCCTCACCCTGCTCCAGCAGCTGCCGCAGGGTGCTTATGGTATCGTCATAGGCGATCTGTGAGGTTTTGGGCAGAATGCCCTGTCGCATATAGCCGTAGACCTCTGCAGTCTGTATGGTGACACCGTCAATATACTCCCGGTCCTCCACCAGCACATGCAGCGGGAGCACGGTGATCCTGTACTGCGCGATCAGATCGGCAGGGATATCACAGGTGCTGTCAACAATGATCCTTGTCAAAGGTACCGCCTCCGGTTTCCTTGGTTTAAGAATATTTTAGTGAGCGGGCAGGGGATTGTCAAGAAGACAGACCAACGGCCTGCCCTTCGGAATTGCCGCTAAGAAAAATGCCGGGCTGCGATCAGCCCGGCATTTATATTCAGAGAAATTGCTACAGTCAGGGGTTCAGGGTTGTCCGGTAGGTCCAACTGCGATCAAAGTAATAAAGCGCAATACTGCCATCGTCATTGAGCCGCAGCAGATTAAAATAATCGTGGGAGCTGTAAAGCTTTTTGGGCGAAACTCTGCCGCCGGTTTTAAGCCGCATCAGACTGGTTTTTGTACTGCCGCCATAGTTACTGGCAGTAATATAATAAAGGTAACCATCTTCCCAGATCAGACTGTAAACAGGGTCCTGGTCCTGCTCGGGGCTTTGACCTGACCTGTTGTTGTACCAGACCTGCTCGCTGATGATCACCGGGTCAGATGTGTCGCTGTTGGCAGAATAGAGCACACCGGCACAGGTAAAATAGACCCGGTCATCTGCCAGAACCCAGTTTATGCTGACATCCGGATCCATCTCATAACGCGGATTAAAATGCAGGATCACAGAAGCAAAATCATAGTTCTCCATCGTAAGGCCATCCGTAGAGCTTCCCGGATGCTCGAACGGCTGTGAAAACCATAGGATGCCGCAGAACACGGCCACTGCAAGGATGACGCCTGCAGAAATCCCGGCAATCAGCTTTCTGCGTTGTTTCTTTTCGGCCGCTGTGGGAGTGTGATCCCAGCCCATTTTCTTAATCCAGGCCCTCTGGCGCCGCTGATGCTCCAGAAGGGCAAGGACGCCCCTGGCAGTGGCCGACAGCAGGAAGATGATCACTGGAACTGAAACCGGCAGATACAGCAGGGCAAAATTCAGCAGCATGATGATCCCGGTCAGAACAGTCAGTATAGTCAGAACTGTGCGCAGAAGCCGCAGCCCCTTTGACATCTGAATTTCCGTTTCATTGCTGACTCCGTGGCTCTCCTCTGCTGCGCGCAGCTGGCGGGTATCGTTCATCAGGTCACTTTTTACCAGCAGATCATCCCGTTTGTCTACCGAAACCGCTACGGCAGCCTGACGCACGCTTTTATCGCCCGGCAGCAGGTCGGAGCTTTCCTGTGCCGGAGTGGTCTGACCCTTCTGATTCATAATCACGCCTTCTTTCTCAGAATTATCTGAATTCAGTATAGCGTAGATATTTGCATCTGACAAGTAACCTGAAAAAATATCTGAAAGACCGAAAAAACGAAAAACCGGGATTGACAGAAATCCTGCATGAATGTATCATATGTATGGTACAAGCTGAGCGCCCAAAGGATACATACCGGTAGGAATACTACGACACATTTCAAATGTATCATACAGGTAATTTCCCGGTGGCAGAGGCTGCTCCTCTCAGGCTTTAATGTAATAAAGTACAAGGCATTTTTATGCAATATTACAGGGAAGAGAATGATTTTTGCCGCAGGCTTGTGGGATGTGGAAAAGTTTCTGCTTTACCCGAAACCGATTTACAAGATTCCACAATTTTGATACAATGAGTCTGTAGGTATGAATCTGCAGGCGTCAGAGCCGTACCAATCAGAAATCCCGAAAATCAAGGGGAAGTCCCCGTTTAATGAGGAGGAATTAACTTGGCTAGAAAGCTGAAATCCATGGATGGTAACGAAGCAGCTGCTCATGTAGCGTATGCGTTTACCGATGTTGCTGCCATCTACCCGATCACCCCTTCTTCTGTTATGGCTGAGCATGTCGATGAATGGGCTGCCGGCGGCAGAAAGAACCTCTTTGGTCAGACCGTTAAGGTTGCGGAAATGCAGTCCGAGGGCGGTGCCGCAGGTGCAGTTCACGGCTCCCTGTCCGCAGGCGCGCTGACTACTACCTTTACTGCATCTCAGGGCCTGCTGCTGATGATTCCCAACATGTATAAGATCGCGGCCGAAAATGTGCCCTGTGTCATGCATGTTTCCGCACGTGCGCTGGCGACCCATGCGCTGAGCATTTTCGGTGACCACTCCGACGTTATGGCATGTCGTGGCACCGGCTTCTCCATGCTGGCATCCACCAACCCTCAGGAGGTTATGGATCTGGCTGCGGTTGCGCATCTGGCTGCAATTGAAGGCAAGGCTGCATTCCTGCATTTCTTTGACGGCTTCCGTACCTCTCACGAGATCCAGAAGATCGCCATGTGGGATTATTCCGAACTGGACGATATGATGGACCGCAAGGCAGTTCAGGAATTCCGTGATGGCGCGCTGAACCCCAACCATCCCCATATCAAGGGCACTGCAGAAAATCCTGACATCTTCTTCCAGACCCGTGAGGCGTGCAACACCCATTATGATGAGATTCCCGGTCTGGTCGTCAAGTACATGGACAAGGTCAACGAAAAGCTCGGTACCGATTACGCACCCTTTAACTACTATGGTGCTGAGGACGCAGAGTATGTCATTGTTGCTATGGGCTCTGTTGTCGACGCACTCAAGGAGGTCTGTGATTACCTCAACGGTAAGGGCTGCAAGGTTGGCGTTGTGAATGTTCACCTCTATCGTCCCTTTGTCGCTGATTACCTGGATCAGGTGATCCCCCAGACATGTAAGCGGATCGCCGTGCTCGACCGTTGCAAGGAGCCCGGTGCTCTGGGTGAGCCTCTGTATCTGGATGTCATTGCTGCTATGGCTGCAAAGCGTCCCGGCATGTACATCATTGGCGGCCGCTATGGCCTTGGTTCCAAGGATGTTGGTACCGGCTGCCTGATCTCTGCCTATAACAACCTGATGGAAGAGAAGCCCAAGGCTCCCTTCACTCTGGGCATTGATGACGATGTTACCCATCTGTCCCTGCCTGTTACGGATAACACCGACTGCCAGGCAAAGGCAAACACCTCCTGTAAGTTCTGGGGCCTCGGCGGCGACGGTACTGTCGGTGCAAACAAGAGCTCCATTAAGATCATCGGTGATAATACCGATCTGAAGGCACAGGCATATTTCCAGTATGACTCCAAGAAGTCCGGTGGTGTTACCATCTCCCACCTGCGCTTTGGCCCCGAGGAGATCCGTTCCACCTATTATGTTACCGCTTCTGACTTTGTTGCCTGCCACAATGTCTCCTATCTTGAGAAGTATGATATGGCTACCGACTGTAAGCCCGGTGGTACCTTCCTTATGAACTGCGGCTACAGCGTCGAAGAGCTTTCCGGCATTCTGTCCGCAAAGTCCAAGCGCTACATTGCCCAGAACAAGGTTAACTGCTACACCATTGATGCTGTTAAGATCGGCAAGGAGCTGGGTCTGGGCAACAAGTATAATATGGTACTCATGTCCGCATTCTTCAAGCTGGCTGATATCATTCCCATTGATGATGCAGTAAAATATATGAAGAGAACCTGCGAAACCTCCTATGGCAAGCTGGGTGAAGAGGTTGTCAACAAGAATAAGAACGCTGTTGACGCCGGCCTGACCGGTCTTGTAAAGCTGGAGATTCCTGCAGAGTGGGCTGAGGCGACTACCGGCGGTGTTGCTCCTGTTCCCGCAGCGACCGGCAATGAAGAGCTGGATACCTTCGCAAAGGATATTCTGGTTCCCGCAAATGCCATGGTCGGTGACAGTATCCCTGTTTCCAAGCTCATGTCCCTGGCTGACGGCTCTATCCCCAGCGGTACTGCCGCTCTGGAGAAGCGCGGCATCGCAGTGGATGTTCCCTCCTGGATCCCCGAAAACTGCATCCAGTGCAACCGTTGCGCATATGTTTGCCCCCATGCAGCCATCCGTCCCTTCGTCCTCACTCAGGCAGAGGCTGATGCCGCTCCCGAGGGTCTGAAGACCGCAAAGATGATGGGCAAGGGTATGGCTGATCTGAAGTTTACGCTGGCACTGTCCCCCATGGACTGCACCGGCTGCGGTTCCTGTATCAATGTCTGCCCAGCCAAGAACAAGGCACTGGGTGTTGTAGCTCTGAACGACTCCATGCCCCAGCAGGATGTCTTTGACTATGCTGTTAAGGAAGTCTCTGAGAAGGAGGTTCCCTTCAAGGTCGATACTGTTAAGGGTTCCCAGTTCAAGCAGCCTCTGTTTGAATTCTCCGGTGCCTGCGCAGGCTGTGGCGAGACACCTTATGTTAAGCTGATCACCCAGCTCTTTGGCGACCGTATGATCATCGCCAATGCAACCGGCTGCTCCTCCATCTGGGGTGCATCTGCTCCTTCTATTCCCTATACCACCAATAAGGCCGGCAAGGGTCCCGCCTGGGCGAACTCCCTGTTTGAAGACAATGCGGAATTCGGCTACGGCATGATGCTGGGTACCCAGCAGCGCCGTGAGAAGCTTAAGGGCCTTGTTGAGGCGCTGGTTGCCGAAGAGATTCCCGCCGAGCTGAAGGCTGCGGCAGAGTCCTGGCTGGCTGTCTTTAATGAGGGCGAAGGCTCCAGAAATCCCTCCGCTGCTTTTGAAGCACAGATCAATGCCTTTAAGGATACTGTTCCCGCGCTGGCTGAGATTGCCGAGATGACCGACATGCTGGTCAAACCCTCTCAGTGGATCTTCGGTGGTGACGGCTGGGCCTATGATATCGGCTACGGCGGCGTAGACCATGTACTGGCGCAGAACCAGAATGTCAACATCTTCGTCCTGGATACCGAGGTTTACTCCAACACCGGCGGACAGGCCTCCAAGGCAACCCCCATCGGCGCAGTGGCAGAGTTTGCTGCAGCAGGTAAGGCTGTCAAGAAGAAGGATCTGGCCCAGATTGCCATGACCTATGGCTATGTCTATGTTGCTCAGATCGGTATGGGCGCTGATTATCAGCAGACCCTGAATGCGATCAAGGAGGCAGAGGCTTACGATGGTCCTTCCCTGATCATCGCCTATGCACCCTGTATCAACCACCATGCAAAGGCTGGTATGTCCAAGGCACAGACCACGATCGAGCGTGCCGTCAAGGCCGGCTACTGGCATCTGTTCCGCTTCAACCCCGATAAGGAACAGCCCTTCACCCTGGACTCCAAGGCTCCCACCGATAAGTATAACGATTACATCATGTCCGAGACTCGTTACTCTTCACTGGCAAAGTCCTTCCCCGAGCGCGCAAAGGTCCTCTTTGCGGCAGCTGAGGATTACGCAGCCGAGAAGTACGATATGCTTGTCAAGCAGCAGGAAAACCAGTGATCAGACAGCTGATGCGCTGAAAGAATGTATTGCCTGGCCCCTCATGCGAGGGGCCAGGCTTTTTCAATTAGGCGGTTAAGTGAAAAGTGCTTAAAAAGAGCTCCCGGTACAGGCACTGTACCGGGAGCAGCCGGCTGACGGGGGGAGATCAGCCGAAAACGTGAAAGCAGTATTGGAGAATGCTGCAAACAACAAAAGTTCTTTTTCATTATACAGGATTTAGCTTTGGCGGACAATTCACAATACGCACAAAAATAATTAATATTTTTGTAATAGAATGCCATGCTGCACAAATATTGCGGCCTGCCGAACCGCAAAATCTGCTTGCGTATAGAGAAACTGCGTGTTACAATATGTAACGATTGTAATGAAAATGAAACCGCGGGGTGCAAGGAATGAGAATCAAGCATAATCTGATCCGGCTGGCAGCTTTTGGTCTGCTGGTGTCCTTATTGATGACAGGTGTTTTCGCTATGCCGGGGCAATACGGCTCCGGCATGGAAGGTGGCTCTGGTGTCGCGGCACTGACAACCGCAGCCGGGGACCTTTCCTGCTTTGACAGGTTTACCGTCAGGGAGCTGTCGGCGGGTGAAACCCTGCGTAAGGGTGTGGATGTTTCCTATTATCAGGGAAACATTGACTGGCAGGCAGCGGCAGACAGTGGGCTGGAATTTGCGATCATCCGTGTTGCCTACCGCGCATGGGGAACCGGCGCTCTGTATTATGACCAGTTCTATCAGCGGAACATTGAAGGGGCACTGGATGCAGGGCTACAGGTTGGTGTATATATCTACAGTCAGGCGACAACCGAGGACGAGGCCGCAGAGGAAGCACAGTTTGTACTGGATCTGGTGGATGGTTACCCGTTGCAGCTGCCGATCGTTATGGACCTTGAATATGGAGAATCCGGCGGGCATTTTACGGGCCGGCTCTATAACGCGGGGCTTTCCAGCGAAGAAGCGACGGCCATCTGTAACAGCTTCTGTGCGACTGTACGTGAAGCCGGCTATATGCCTATGATCTATGCAAACAGAAACATGCTGGAGAACAGCCTGAATGCAGATGAACTGGAAGGACTTGTCTGGCTGGCAAATTATACAACAATGACTGGCTACGCCGGTGACTATGCGTTCTGGCAGTGCGCTGCCAATGGCGCTGTGCCGGGGATTGATTATGAGTGTGATATTGACTTCTGGTTCGATGACGGAACTCTCGATGGGGCGTTGGAGATGCCCTTCCTGGATGTCCGGAAGGATCGATGGAGCTATGAGTCTGTACTTTACTGTTATCTGAATGGGATCGTAAACGGCAGAAGTGCCACAAAATTTGAACCGGCGGCCTATATCACGCGTGGCGAGGTCGTCACCATGCTCTACCGGGCAGCCGGGGAGCCGGCGGTGGAGGGACAGTGTGTGTTTACTGACCTGACACTGAACTATTATAAGACCCCAATCCTTTGGGCACAGCTGAAGGGGGTAACGAACGGACGTACATCTGTCACATTTGAGCCGGAGGCCAATATTACCCGACAGGAATTTGTCACAATGCTTTACCGCTATGCCGGTGAACCGGCTGTCTCCGGAACCCTGGAAGGTTACTCGGATGCGGCACAGATCCACAGCTACGCAAAGGACGCAATGCTTTGGGCCGTGCAGAACGGGATCATGAACGGAACTTCCCCCACAACGCTGAGCCCCACAAGCTTTGCCACAAGAGAGCAGATCGCAACCCTGCTGGCAAGATTTCTGCAACACTGAATAAACGGAAGAGGACCTGGCAGAGAAGCTGAGACATGCTTACTGTCAGGTCCTTTTTAGATATATCAGGTGAAATTTAATGCTTGCGCCAGATACGCTGCTCTGCGGCAGCGGCAGCCAGCTCGTCCCGAAAATCCGGATGGGCAATGGAAATGAGGCGCTCGGCGCGTTCCCAGGAGGAAGCACCCTCCAGATTGACCACGCCATATTCGGTGGCAATATAGTAAACCTGGCTTCTGGGGGATGTAATGATATCCCCATGAAAATGCGGCACGATACAGGATACCAGCTTCCCGTCCTTATCCCGATAGGTGGAGTTCAGACAGATAAAGGATTTTCCACCGCGTGAAATGGAGGCACCCTCCAGAAAATCCAACTGGCCGCCAGTTCCACTGATCTGCCGGGTCCCAACGCTTTCCGCGCTGACCTGCCCATAGAGGTCTACACTGATACAGCTGTTGATGGATACCATGTTGTCAATCTGACCGATGATATCCGGCTTGTTGACGTATTCAAGCGGATAGGCCTTTACACTGGGGTTGTCATCCAGCCAGTCATAGAGAGCGGGAGAACCGATCGCAAAGCCAAGTACGTTTTTGCCACGGTTGATGTTCTTGTAGCGGTTTGTCAGCTTGCCGGCTTCATACAGGGCCAGATAGGCATCGGAGCAAAGCTCCGTATGCATGCCAAGGTCGCGAAGGTCAGACTGTGCCAGAAGCTCGCCGACCGCATTGGGCATGCCACCAACGCCTATCTGCAGGGTTGCGCCGTTAACAATATAGGGCAGCAGATTCTCGGCAATCTTCCGCTCCTGGGGAGTGATGACATGGGGAGCGGGGACTGGAAAGGGCGCATGCTCACCCTCCACAACATAATCAACCTCGGAAATATGAATGCAGTCATCATAGCCTCCACGGACCTTCGGCAGGTTTTCGTTGACCTCAACGATCACAATCTTTGCCTGACGGAGGATTTCTGCGGCAGTGCCTGCATTGATGGAAAAGCTGAAATAGCCATGACGGTCCATGGGCGGGACGGCAATCATGGCGACGTCCACATCAATAAAATAGTGGTAATAGGCGGTCAGATTGTGAAAGACCATGGGTGTATAAAAGCAAAGCCCCTTATCGCAGAGCTTACGCTCATAGCTGGAGCAGTGCCAGCTATGATAGGTAAAATGCTCCTGTGAAGGATCGCACTCCGCCACATGAATCGGACCATCCAGCAGATTTCCCCGGATTTTGACATCAGTCAACTCATCCCTGCGTTTAGCTAATGCCTCGTCCAGCAGGGTGGGCTTGGAGGTGGCGGTGTTATAATCCACCCAGTCACCGCTCTTGACCAGACTGACGGCTTTTTCGGGCGTGGTGAGCTTACTCCGGTATTCAGCATAAAAATCCCGCATGATAAACCTCCGATCAGTGATCTGTATGTTTGTAATTCTGAATACAGGCAAATGCCTGCGGGTCAGGGTAGCTGCAGGAGAGAATCAATCTCATCCGTAAGGCTTTGGACAAAGAGTCCCAGATGCAGACCATCGATAAACCTGTGGTTGACCTCAATGGAAATCCCAAGTATTTTCCTGCCGTTTTCCTCTGTGTATCTGCCCCAGGTGATGGACGGAATGGCACTGTACCGGGATTCCGGCCGGTCTAAATCCCGCTCATTGGTGACAGCGGTAATGTCCATCCATGGAAGACATGAGATGTAAAGCAGTTCCTCAGATTCGGTCTCAGGGATGATGAAGCTTTTCTGGGCCGCACTGCGGCGGGCTGCCTCCAGACAGAAATCTGCGATACCCAATGACATGCTCTCCGGCGGCATAGTGATAATGCGGAAGAGCTCCTCTCCGGGAGCAAGATCCGTAAAGCTGGGAGCGCGCAGCTCCATGCGGTAGATGCTATTGCCATCAGTCATATAGTGAAACGCATCCACCCGATTGACAGCGCTGGTGACCAGCCAGGTCATTGCGTAATAAAAGCTGAGTCCATGCGCTTTGACGTATTCATAAACTGCGGTGATATCCTGCCGGAAGGTTACCATATAAAAGGGGTTGGATACACCTCCGAAAAAGGTGTAGTGTTCCCGGCGGGGCCAGCTGCTGAATTCAATCTCTTCCATTTCCTGCCTCCGAACGTCTGATCTCCTCTTATTATAACAGATTTTTCAGTATGGATACAGTATGAATTGAAAACTTTAAGGGGAAGGTAGTGCCTTCCGGCGACGATGAAAATAAAAAAAGAGACCTGCAAAAGCAGATCTCTTTGGTGGACGATAACGGACTCGAACCGCTGACCCTTCGCACGTCAAGCGAATGCT
>R14__coassemble_2190_pt1 | contig 8558 bp, 6 predicted proteins | sample R14__metabat2_high_PE_043 | metagenome-assembled genome bin R14
GGATCAAAAAGGTACAGCAGCATGGTAACAGACTTACTCCTCGTCTGTGGGCAGCGGCAAAAGGAATCAATAACCACATTGCTGTTGAGACAGCACAGTTTATTGTATCCTGTGCTCAACTCTATGACGCAGATGTAATCGTATTTGAGCATCTGGATACCAGGGGCAAGAAACATGGCAGCACAAAACAGAAGTTACATCTCTGGCGGTCACAGTATGTACAGAAAATTGTAGCCAATAAAGCCCACAGGCTGGGGATCCGAATCAGTCACGTCAATGCATGGGGAACGAGCCGTTTGGCCTTCGATGGCTCCGGATGTGTATTGCGCGGCAAAGAGGCGGATCTTGGCTCCTATAGTGTTTGTAAGTTTACAAATGGCAAAGTATATAACTGCGACCTTTCCACATCCTACAACATAGGGAGCAGATACTTTGTTCGGGAAATCTTAAAATCCTTGCCCGAAAGGGAGAGGTTAGCTCTTGAGGCAGAAGTTCCTCAGGCAGCTAAGAGAAGCACCTGCACGTTGTCTACGTTAATTAGTCTGAATGCGGTCTTAGCAGCTTATGCTGCTTAAGCAACTGAGTTCAGACTGTATAGTAGAAACGAAGTCCATCCTCTTAAAGAGGATATACAGGAAAAAACTCAATCTTTTTCCTGTGTTGGAAGCACGCGACTTTAGTCGTGTGAGGCTTCACATTAAAACAATAGAATTGCATATAATAACAATCATGAATCATTACGATGCATTGGATTTACAGCGCCCAGCTTTTAGCAGGGCGCTGTTCTTATATTGTGGTATTACCAGTGCTTCGCAGGGCGCGGAATATCTTTGGCGTGATCCCGTTTTTCTGCCGGAAGACTCTGGTAAAATAGCCAGGGCTGTCAAAGCCTGTGATTTCCGAAACAGCAGAAATGCTCAGATCCGTCTGGGAAAGAAGCTTTTCGGCCTCCTGCAGCCGGATCTGATTCAGATATTTTATCGGAGAGGCCTGAATACAGACAGAAAAGCAGCGGGATGCTTCCCGCTCACTTACTCCGGCAGAGGCGGCGATGTCCGAAAGGGTGAGTTTTTCTCCGTAGTGCGCATGGATGTGGTTCAGCATCTGCCGCATACGAAGCTGCAGGGCGCGGTCGTGTCCCTCCGGGAGGGCGGCACCGGTGTTCAGCATGGGCAGAAGGGACTGCCAGATCAGGAGCAGTGCGCATTGCACTCGAAGTGCGTAAAGCGGATCACTGCCGTTCGCGGTTATCATAAGCGCATTCTGTACTGAATCGGAAAGCGCGCCTGTCTGTGCGTTGCCGGCCGGAAATATCGCAAAGCTCTGCCCGGAATTCTGAACCGGAAGAATTTGTTCACGGTAAACGCGCCCATCCGGAGCAGCCAGCAGCTCCGGAGCAAAGAGGAGATCTCTCAGGATGCAGCCTCCGCCATCCTCAAAGCGGTGTATCGTGCCGCTGTTCAGAAAGAGAATATCGCCTGACTGGAGCTGATGCGTTTCCGTCAGCAGGCGGAGCGTCAGGGGCCCGTTTTCTACCAATGTCAGCTCAAAGGACCGATGCCAGTGCCAGTCAATACGGTTTTCCGCACAGAGCGCAAGCTCGTCCCGGTAATGTGCAAAGGGAAAATCCGGGGTGCCGTAATCCCATAGAGAACGTCCCTCTGCATCGGTCCGCATTTGCAGTTTTTCCATTGCGGTTCCTCCTCTGTCCGAAATTTACTATTATGTGGCGATTATTTCAGGGTATTTCCCGTGCTAATATGCTATAATTTTACATTATACAGCAGGGAGGCATAATATGAAAGCAAAATTTACGCCCCTACCCCCCGATACCGAACCGAAGCTGTTTGGTCTTTTCACCCGGGACAGAAGCTTTTACCGAACCTTTTTCTCTCTCCTCATCGTCATCGCACTGCAGCAGCTTGCCGCACTGACTGTTAACCTTGTGGATAATGTGATGCTTGGCCGCTACACCGAGCTTGCGCTTTCGGGTGCCACACTGGTCAACCAGCTTCAGTTTGTCCTGCAGCAGGTGGCTTCGGGCATCGGCATGGGGGTTGTGGTCCTTTCTTCCCAGTACTGGGGACAGAAGCGAATCGAACCGATCCGCAAGATCATCTCTCTGGGCCTGAAGTTCGGCCTGTTTATTGGCATTATTTTCTTCACGGTCACCCTTCTCGTTCCCCATCAGGTACTGGGGCTCTTTACCAATGACAGCGCGGTCATAGCAGAGGGAGTGCGATATCTGCAACTGATGTGCTGGACCTATCTGATCTTTTCCGTTTCCAACTCACTGATGTACGCGATGCAGAGCGTGGAGACTGCGTTTATCGGCACCGTCATGTCAGTCAGTACGATCTTCATCAACCTCTGCCTGAACTATGTCTTCATCTACGGACATTTCGGTGCGCCTGAGCTTGGTATCCGCGGCGCGGCAGTGGCAACGCTGATCAGTCGTACCGTCGAGCTGGTCATCATCGTGGTATACGTCCTGAAGATTGACAAAAAGCTGCGCATGAAGCTCAGGGACCTTCTGCAGTTCAACTTCGAATACCTGAAGGATTATCTTAAGGTGGCTACTCCGGTAGTCATGAGCGGCTTTCTCTGGGGTATTGCGCAGGCTGCGCAGACCGTGATTTTGGGCCATATCAACGCGACCGTGATCGCTGCAAACAGTATTGCATCCGTGATCTTCCAGCTTTTTGTCTGCTTTGGCTTCGCATGTGCCAATGTTGCCTCCATCATCATGGGAAAGACCATTGGAGCGGGAAAGCTTCACCTTGTACGCTCCTACGCAAAAACCATGCAGGGAATCTTCCTGCTGCTGGGAATCTGCAGCTGCATCCTGATGCTTTTAACGAGGAATGCGATTGTCAGCATCTATTCTGTGTCAGAGGAAACAAAAGCACTTGCATCGCAGTTTCTGATCATCCTTGGCATCACATCCATCGGGTCCTGCTATGAGTTCCCGGTTGAAAGCGGCATCATTGCGGGCGGAGGCACCACAAAATACGCGCCCATTGTAGACAACCTGTTCATGTGGTTGTTTACCATCCCGTTCTCCGCGCTCAGCGCGTTTATATTCGGATTTCCACCGGTCGTTACCTTCTGCATCCTGAAGGCGGATCAGTTCCTGAAGTGTATCCCCAATTCCATTAAATGCAACCGTTTCCACTGGGTGAAGGTGCTGACGCGTGATTGATGAGCGGCGCTGCACGCGCGTGACTTTAGCCGTGTGAGACTTCACGCAGCCCTTGGTACTATACCCGCTGCCATGACCCGGCGCGCTGTGTTATTTTAAGCTGTGCTTGTGTTTACTGCCCTGCCAAAAGCAGGGCAGCATTCTTTCTGTGGAGAACAGGCGAAAAGTGTGCTAAGATTAAAGCCATGAATTATTTGAGCAGGACCGGATGATCTGAGGAGGCTCCCGCTGAAGGGAATGATTGTATGGAGCATAAAGAAGCATTTTTGCAGAAGACAGTTGTGGTATGGCTCGGCGCAATGATCAGCTGCCTCCTTTGGGGCAGCGCCTTTCCGTGTGTGAAACTGGGTTACGCATGGTGTGGGATTACGGCAGACGCCACTGCAGACCAGATAGTATTTGCCGGGCTGCGCTTTACACTTGCCGGCATTCTTACGGCCCTGATCGGAAGCATAGCCGGCCGCAGGGCACTGGTGCCGGAACGCCGCGCGGTACCGAGCATATTCAGGCTTTGCATGCTGCAGACTGTGCTTCAGTACCTTTTCTTTTATATTGGCATGGCCCATACATCCGGCGTGAAAGCATCGATCATCGAAGGTGTAAATGTGTTTGTGGCGGTTCTGATATCCGCCCTGCTGTTTCATATGGAGCAGTTCACAACACGAAAGCTCCTTGGCTGTGTGATCGGCTTTGCGGGCGTTGTGCTGGTAAACCTGAACGGAAACGGCATTGACCTGGCACTGAAATGGAACGGAGAGGGCTTTATCTTCCTGTCCACTGTCGCGTACGCCTTTTCGTCTGTTGTGATGAAGCGGTACTCCAAAGAGTACAACCCTGTCATGCTGAGCGGGTATCAGTTTATCCTTGGCGGCCTGATCATGCTGGCCGCCGGCCTGACAGCAGGGGGAGGCGTGCAGATCACTGACGCGAAGGCGCTGGGGATGCTCTGCTATCTTGCCTGTGTCTCAGCTGTGGCATACGCAATCTGGTCGGTTCTGCTGAAGTATAATCCGGTATCCAGAGTCGCGGTGTTTGGCTTTATGAATCCCGTCTTCGGCGTGCTGCTGTCCGCGTGGTTGCTGAAGGAATCCGACAGCGTAGGGGTCAGCGCCTTGATCGCCCTGCTGCTTGTCTGCGTGGGGATTTATATTGTGAACAGGCCCCAAAATGAAAAAGAAGGCATTTAATTAAGGGCTAATATATTAGCGAAATAGCAGGGATAAATGTAAAATAGCTAATATATTAGTCGATGAAATTGACGGTGCTGTATATTTATGGTATAATTTTGCTGTAAAGGGATGAGGTGGTATTATGCAGGCAAAATGGGAAACCGCAGAAGAACTGAATCTTGCACTTGCCAGACGTTTTGTCCTGATCCGGAAACGGAAAGGAATCTCCGGCAAAACACTCAGCGCCTTATCCGGAGTAAGCTATGGTTCACTTCGACGATTTGAGCAAACAGGTCAGATATCACTTCTTTCATTGACAAGACTCGCTATGGCGCTGAACTGTGAGGACGAGATCAGAAACCTGTTTAAAGATATTCCGTACAGCAACATGAAGGAAATCGAGAATGAAAAACGTTGAAACAATCCATGTAAAATATCATGACCGTACAGTTGGAACTATGGTCCTGACCAGAAACCATCAGATTGCTTTTTCCTATGATGACACATGGACATCTGACGGGTTTTCCATCAGCCCATTCTCATTACCACTGCAAGAAGGCGTGTTTGTTTCCTCCAAGCCCCATTTTCAGGGGCTGTTTGGCGTGTTTGCCGACAGCCTGCCTGATGCATGGGGCCAGCTTCTGGTCGATCGACTGTTAAAAAAGCAGGGCGTTGATATCGGGGCAATTACTGCATTGGACAGGCTTGCGATTGTTGGAAGCTCAGGAATGGGAGCATTAACCTATGAACCCGAGATCACATTAGGAAATATGGAAACGGTTCCTGCATTAGATGCATTGGCTACGGAGTGTTCAAAGCTTCTGCAAGCGCAGGAATGCAAAGATCTGGAATTACTTCATCGACTCGGTGGGAGCAGCGGCGGCGCAAGGCCCAAAGTAACGATTGAATCCGAAGGGAAGCTTTGGCTTGTAAAATTTCCGGCCAGCGTGGACGCTCCGGAGGTTGGCCTGATGGAATATGAGTACTGCAGATGTGCAGCCGCATGTGGGATTACAGTGCCGGAGGTAAAGCTGTTTGATTCCGAAAATGGCCCCGGATACTTTGGGATTCAGCGATTTGATCATATCCATGGTGAGCGAAAGCATATGCTGACCGCTGCTGCGATGCTGGAAGCAGATTATCGGGTACCATGTCTTGATTACACAGATTTATTTAAGCTGACAAAGATCGTTACAAGGAATTCAAAAGAACAGCTTAAGGAAATGTATCGGAGAATGTGCTTTAATGTTTTTGCGCACAACCGGGATGATCATGCGAAAAATTTTACCTGGTTATATAATGAGCAGGCAGATACATTTTCATTGAGTCCGGCATATGACCTGACCTGGAGCACAACATTCTTTGGAGAGCATACAACGTCAATTGGTGGAAATGGAAAGGCCCCATGTGAGACTGATTTGATTCGCGTTGGGACACAGGCTGGACTATCAAAAAATTTCTGTAAAGAATCAGCAGAATTAATAAAAAATACTGTTGAGAAAGAGCTTCATAACTGGCTCTAACAGCGCAACAGCGAGAATTGACTCACATTGCTATAGCGGCAGGGCAATCAGGGCGCAGGTCCCTAGATTGTCAGAATGAGAATATGCATATCTTAAATACGATCGTATATCCGATTGATGCGGATAACCTGGAACTCTCTATGAACTGAATTCGTGCAAAGCACGCACCTTGCAGTGATCAGGTAAACTGCAGTCAGGTATTCCGAAGGTTCACACCAACGGATAACGGGCTCGTGAACGGCCCGCGCATACACGAGCAGCCAACGTTGGTCTGAAAAGAGTAATTGCACGGTATCCAAAGAAACCACGTCCATAGGAACTACAGTACCGCATGGGCGTGGAGGTTCATCATAGGTGACAGAGACCAGAGTGAATGGAATTCTTTTGTTGAGGATCTGAAGGCGATGGACGCTGAGCGCTGCGTTGAGCTGTACCAGAATGCCCTTGATCGTTACTATCAGCGGTAATTAACAGTGTGTATCCTGCCCGATACAAGTTCATGCCTGTATCGGGCAGGATCTTTTACAGAGAAGGAAGATATTTATGACACGTTATGCATCCATGCTTTCACCCCTGCAGCTCGGCAATGTTATGCTGAAGAACAGAATGCTGTCTTCCGCGGCGACACCCCACTTTATGCAGGGCACAGAAACCTTTCCCACGGAAAAGTGGATTACATTGATGGCCAATCGCGCACGCAACGGTGCGGCAGCGGTCCATATCAATCATCTTGAGCATCCGCGGCCAATGAAGCCGGATCTGGAGCTTGTCAACATGACGCCGGCGCACTTTTCAACATTGGATATCGGGGATCCGTCTACGCATAACTATATCTGTCAGATGATCGACGCAATTCGCTTTTACGGTTCCATTGCGCTGACCAGCCCTATGGGAGAGCAGCTGCGCCCGCACATGGACGAGCCGCTTGTGATGATCCCCGGACAGGGAGGGCCCGGAAGTCCTCCGGTCTGCGATGATCTGACGAAGAAGGATATGCAGATGCATATCGATTCCGTTGTGAAGGAAGCGGTGCTGCTGAGAAAACTTGGGTTTGAGATGTTCTCCCTGCACAATGCCTACAGGAACGGGCCTGTTTCTCAGCTGCTCTCGCCTATGTGCAATCATCGTACGGATGAGTATGGCGGAGATGTAAAAGGCCGGTCCAGACTGCTGCTGGAAATCTTTGATGCTCTGAAGCAGACCCTTGGAAGAGACTTTCCGCTGGAATGTCTGGTAAGCGGTGAAGAAAAGGGCGGTATTACCATCCGTGATACGATTGAACTCGCAAGGCTTGCAGAGGGCAAGATTGATCTTCTGACGATCCGTCAGGGAGAGCAGGACCCGCAGCATCCCATCGGCTTTACCTCCACCAGGAAAAATCCATGCCCGAATCTGGCGGCAGCAGCGGCAGTAAAGGCAGATGTGTCTGCCCGCGGCGGCAAGCTCCGGGTCGGCGTATCCGCCGGTCTGCAGAATCCGGATTTCTGCGACAGTATCATCCGGGAAGGTAAGGCAGACATGCTCTGTATGGCCCGTGCCTTTATCTGCGACAGCCAGTATGGCGAAAAGGTATACGCTGGCAGGGGAGAGGATGTACGGCCCTGTATCCGCTGCAATAAATGCCATGTGCCCAACGACAGTGATAAATTCCGCTCCTACTGTTCCGTGAATCCCGAGATCGGACTCGAGGATAAGCTTGAACGCATGATCCCCGAAAAATCCGAGCCGAAAAAGGTTGCGGTGATCGGCGGAGGTCCTGCCGGAATGGTTTGCGCGATTACCGCGGCAAAACGTGGGCATAGCGTTACCCTTTATGAAAAGGCGCCTGTATTAGGCGGACAGCTCCTCCATGCGGACTATGCGAATTTCAAATGGCCGCTTGCAGATTATAAAAACTACCTGATCCGGCAGCTGGATGTGAATGGGGTCCTGGTCAGGACCAATACGGAGGCCGCCCCGGAGATGATCGCTGCGGAAAATTATGATGCCGCGGTTGTCGCGATCGGTCCTGTTTTCCGCAAGGCAGATATTCCCGGTAACGAAAGCGCATTGGTTCCGATGGATGTGTTCGGTCATCCGGAAAGAGCGGGAAGTTCCGCGATCATCATCGGCGGCAGCGAAACCGCTGTGGAAACCGGTATGTATCTGGCCCGTCAGGGAGTAGCCGTCACGGTCCTTTCAAGGCAGCGTATGCTGGCATCTGACGCTCCGCATGCGCATTATATAAGCATGCTGGAGGACGCCTATCGGAATCAGCAGGGCTTTGCCTGGGAAACAGAGGTCACAAAGTACCTGTCAATTGAAGATGGACAGCTCACCTGGATCGATCACAACGGTGAGCAGAAATGCCTGAAAGCGGACAGCGTCATATGCGCCTCCGGAACGGCCCCCAGACATCAGGAAGCAGCGCAGTTCTATGGGGCGGCAGAGCGCACATACTATATCGGTGACTGTAACCGGGCCGGAGATGTGCATAAGGCGGTTGTTGCCGGCTGGTCAACAGCCAATCTGCTGTAAAGAGGAACTCCTTGTTGTAATCATTTGCACGGCTCATATATCGACCTTTTCGCACAGGAGAAATCTTTCGTGGTGTTTTTAAGTCATCCGTGAGTCAATAACCCCCACTTAACGCAAAGCGTTTGAAGTGGGGGCTTGAAAAGAAGA
>R14__coassemble_2293_pt1 | contig 8259 bp, 5 predicted proteins | sample R14__metabat2_high_PE_043 | metagenome-assembled genome bin R14
CATGTGAAGATAGGTAATGCCAACATCTACCGTCCTTCCAATCGGGAGGGCGGTTATTTTTTTACATATAGGAAAGGCTCCCTTTATGTCGTACAGTCTGAACAGTTCCTGTAGTTCATAAAGGGAGCAGTTTTTATAATTGTGGGTTTAACCTATGGTGTTGGATGATTGCTCTGCACCGATTTGTGGGGAAGCATTTAAATGGTAAGGCCAAGCTCTGCACCGGCACGGATCGCGTCAATGACCTTGCCAAGATGAGCTGCGTTTCCAATCGAAACCGCCGGGATCCCAAGCTGCTTGATCGAATCCAGCAGGCTGTTGTCTGCGTGACTGCCGGAGGCTACGACAACGCAGTCTGCGGTATAGTGGAGTTCCTGCGTGCTGCCATCCTTTCTTGTTTCTATACAGTCTACACCTTCTCCGGTAATGGCGGTTACCAGTGTGTTCTTTTTGAAGGGAACCCCCAGACGGTTGAGGTCGCCCAGAACAGGCCAGCTGGTTCCGGACTCGAAGCCGGTACCAATCTTACGGCCTTTCTCCAGCAGGATTACCTTCCTGTCAGAATGGTTGACCCTGTGGAGAATATGCTCCATGCTGTCAGACTGATAAATTGTTGAGAAGAAGAGCTGCTGTGCATCCATAGCACCTCTGCGTGCCAGATACTGGGCAGTAAAGCAACCGATATAGCTGCCGCCGATGACAACGACGTTTTTGCCGGGGGTGACATCGCCGCGAAGTACCTCGGTGCTGGTATACACCGGAATAGAATCCTCTGACCTGGGGAGCTGTGTCTGGTTCGGCTGTCCGCCACAGGCTACGATAACCTGATCATAGCCGGTGCAGTCATCTGCGGTTGCTTTTGTGTTCAGCAGGACCCTGACACCTGCACGGGGGAGGTTTGTCTCATAAAACCGGATCAGGGTTTCAAACTCCTGCCGTGCCGGAATGATCGCTCCGAGCTTTACCTGCCCGCCAATTCGGTCAGATTGCTCCATCAGGGTAACCTGATGTCCGCGGGAAGCAGCCCGCAGGGCGGCTTCACAGCCCGCAGGGCCGCCACCGATCACAAGCAGCTTTTTTGGTGTATCGGCCATAATAAATGGGTATTCAAGCTCTCTGCCACAGATGCCGTTTACAAGGCAGGTGATGGGCCTGTCAAAGAAGGTGTTTGCCAGACAGCCCTGATTACAGGCCATGCAGGGGCGGATCTCCTCCGGGTGATCTGCAAAGGACTTATTCGGGAGCTCAGGATCCGCGATCAGAGGACGCCCCATGCCGATCAGGTCGGCCTTGCCTAACGCCAGGGCTTCTTCGCCGGTGGCGGGGTCCATCATACGGTTGCACATCATGACCGGTACGCTGACGACGCTTCTGATTCCCTTGCCGAGGTAGGCGAGACCGGCCCGGGGCAGGTCACCTGTCAGCTGTGGTATTTTGGTTTCGTGCCAGCCGCCGGTCACGTTGAACATGCTGATGCCGGCTTCTTCCGCAAGGGGAGCAAATGCCATGCTGTCTTCCAGCGTGTTGGAGCCCGGAACAAAGTCATCTGCGCCCAGACGCAGGATCAACGGATATTCCGGACCCACAGCCTCACGGACGGACCGGATCACGGCCAGTGGGAAGCGGCAGCGGTTTTCAAAGGAACCGCCGAATTCATCTGTACGAAGATTCGTAAGGGGTGAAAGAAACTGACATAGCAGATAGCCGGAAGATGCGCTGATCTCTACGGCGTCAAATCCGGCCGCAACAGCTCTTTTGGCGCCGGCTGCGTAATCCTTCAGTAATGAAAAAATCTGCTCACGGCTCATTTCCGGTGCGGTTTCTCTTGTATAGGAGGCGTAGGTTGCTGAGGGTGAAAGGGCATCACCACCACAGGGAACATCTGCCTTTGGCATATAACGACCAGCGTGGTACAGCTGAACCGCAACCTTACCACCGCGCTGATGCACGCCATCGGTGAACTCCTTCCAGCCCGGGACGGTATCGTCATCGGCAAGTGACATGGAATTGGCCTTGGCACCATAGCCGTCAAAACGGCAGGAGCCGACGATGATCAGTCCGGCTCCGCCCTCTACGCGTTTCCAGTAATATTCGCTGAAGCGTGGCGTATTGTAGCCATCCTCTGTATATAGATGGTGCATGGCGGGCATAACAATCCTGTTTTTTAATTTCATCGGTCCAATCTCAATTGGTGATGCAAGCCTGCTGAATTTCATTGGGATCCTCCTCAATCGCTGCCCTGAAGAGAGTGACAGCCTGTCATTGGGTTTTTAAAATCTGAATATAGTTTAACATTTTCATACTTAAATACAAGCACAATCCTGAAGCGGCTTGATTATTTTGCCGTATTCTATTAAAATAAAAGCGAAAGTGAAAGAACTGGGGGTGCCGGAATGATCCTTACAGCCGGTGTCGATAACACGAATGTTGTGCTTGGCTGCTTTGACGGTAACAGGGTATGCTTTACTACACGCATTGCTACAGACAGAAAGAAGACCGGAATCGAATATGCCATCAGCATCAGGAGTATTCTGGAGCTTTATGCGATCCCGATGCAGGAGATCAGCGGCAGTATTTTTTCTTGTGTAGTGCCTGCGCTTGCACTGGTCATGCGGGAGGCGCTGCGGCTGCTTTTTCACAGAGAACCGCTTATGGTCGGGCCCGGCGTGAAGAGTGGGATCAGCATTGTGACAGAGAGCATATCAACTGTCGGCGGTGATCTTGTGGCTATGGCAGCAGCTGCCGTGACGGAATATGCTGCACCCATGATCCTTGTTGATCTGGATACTGCGACTGTAATGGTTGCAATCGATGAACGGAAGCGCTTTACCGGAACTGTCATCGCTCCCGGGGCTCAGATTTCCGCACAGGCACTGGCACAGGAATGCGATAATCTGCCCCAGGTGATCATGGAGGCACCCCGGGAGATCATCGGCAAAAACACCTCCGACAGTATGCGTTCCGGTATTATATTCGGTACTGCGGCTATGGTGGATGGTATGGTCGAACGGATCAGCGAGAAGCTTGGTGGTGTCAATACGATCGTTGCGACCGGAAGTCTTGCGGGTACGATCGTACCGCATTGTCGCAGCAGCATGCAGGTGGATGACCTTCTGCTGTTGAAGGGGCTGAAGCTGATCTATGACAGAAACCAGCACAGAAGCTGACAGCAGAGAATTCGCAACAGGTGAACGCATTCACAGAAACGGTTGATAAAAGGCCGGCTCCCTCCGGAGCCGGCCTTCTCGATTGCTTATGACAGACATATTTTTACATCAGAGGAGCAACCAGACGCAGTACCGCACGAGTCAGTCTGACCAGGGGATTGGCGGTACAGTCCTGGAGTGTGATCTCCTGACTGACCGCGAAGGTTTCGCGAAAGTCTCTGGAAATATCGGGCAGACAATCGGCGTTATAAAGGAATACGCCGTCTTCAAAGTGAAGGTAAAGGCTCCGGAAGTCCAGGTTGATGGTCCCGACTGTGGCATATTTGCCATCCACGCAGAATACCTTTGAATGGATAAAGCCGGGCGTATATTCGTAGATCCGGACATTACTGCGGAGCAGCTGCTCGTAAAAGCTTCGGGTAACGGTGTGTACATAGCGCTTATCCGGAATGTGCGGCGTTATGATCCTGACATCCAGTCCGGATTTTGCGGCGGTGCAGAGGGCCTCGGACATGGAATGGTCAATGATCAGATAGGGGGTCATGATCCAGACGGACTGATGCGCGCGCGCGATCATGTTCAGGTAAACGGTCTGACCAACGGCCTCATCATCTGTTGGCACGTCCTGATAGGGCTGCACAAAGCCTCCGGTGCCTGGCTCGGATTCCGCAGGCAGAAAATCGGAAATTGTTGCGCTGCTGCCGGAAATATAATCCCACAGTGACAGAAACATGACAGTCATGGACCATACAGCATCACCACGCAGCTCCAGCGCATTGTCCTTCCAGTGCCCGAAACGCTCGTGTTCGTTGATATATTCATCAGCCAGGTTGATACCACCGGTGAAGCCAACCTTACCGTCGATGATCATGAGCTTGCGGTGATCACGATTGTTCAGCCTCGGCGTCATGATCGGAACAAAGGGCATGAAAACCCGACACTGGATGCCAAAGGACTCCAGCTGCTTCCGATAGCCCACAGGCAGGGTGGTTATGCATCCGAAATCATCATAAATGACCCGGACATCCAGCCCCTCCGCTGCCTTCTGCTTCAGCACAGCAAGAATACTATCCCACATCTGGCCGGGGCTGATGATGAAATATTCCAGAAAGATGTAATGCTCCGCGCTTTGCAGTGCATCCAGCATGGCGGGCAGCGCAACTTCGCCGGGCGTTAGATAGCGTGTGTGGGTATTACGGTAAACGGGACAGCCGGCAACCTTTTGCAGATAAGTCGACTGTACAACAGCATCCGCTGAGTACCATTGCAGTTCTTCCATAATGTCCGGATTTTGGGGCAGATGATCACGCATACTGGTATCGACTGCTCGCATACGCTCCTGGTGGTGGGGGGAAATCCGGTTTCCGCCGAGGATCAGATAAAACAGACCACCAAAGACCGGGAAGGCCATGATCGGAGCGATCCACGCAAGCTTATAGGCCGGGTTTGTATTACGGCTGATCACGAACAGCGTGACCAGCAGGCTAAGCAGCAGGGAAGCGATATAAAACCAGCGGCTGTTGTCCTGAAAATACCAGATCATCAGGAGGAAGAAGAAAATCTGCGCCAGCAAACTGATGCCCACGACAGTGACGCGGCGGAATGCGAACTTCAGAAGGTTGACAAGTTTCTTTAAACCTGGAAGCTTCAAGAAGGTAACTCCTTTCTAAGATTTGGAAAAGAAAACCGCTCCATCCGGAGCGGTTTTCAAATCGTCAATTACTTGAACATAGGAACGATGTAGAGAATGACGCAGGAGATTGCAAGAATGACAAAACCGGCGATCATGACATACTTCAGAGGCTTGGTGCGGGGACCGCCGCCCTTAGCCCAGGAAGAAGTCTGCATAGCAAACAGACCGGCGAGCATGCTGAGCAGAGCCCAATAGTTACCGATGTTGGAATCCTTCCACCAGGTAGGAATACCGATCAGAACGAGAACACCAGCCACAAGGAAGATGTAGGAAATGATCAGCCAGAACCAGTACTTGAAACCGCTGCGGCCTTTGTCGGCAAATTCAGCATTCAGCTTGTCAAAATTATCCACTTAGAATACCCCCTAAAATAGAAAACCAAACGGCTTATTTGTAAGTTAAATATACCACAAACCGATGTTTGCAGTCAACATGAAGTTTAGGTAAAAGTGTAGAAATTGAAGCGGTTGCTTTATGAACTTTTACCCGTTCTAAATACTTGACAGATGCCTGTATTCTGTGCATTATGACTGCTTCAGCAGGCGTTGCACCGCGGTGCAGCGCAGGATCACGGTCAGAATATGAAGCGCTGAGGCCTCCAGCGCGGCCCGGGTCAGCGTTGCTTCATAGGGGCGAACACCATTGTTACTGACGGGTGTACCGGAGGCAATCGCGTTTGCCAGGGCCTCGATGCAGTCAGGACCGCCGGGCTGGATCATGTCGTTTCCGGCACAGATGTTTAACGGATAGCTGCTGATGCCACCACCCCAGTCAGTCATGATCAGGCCGGTGAAGCCCCATTCATCGCGTGCGATCGCGGTGCAAAGGTCATAGTTGTTGGCAGATGGCATTCCGTTAATATCATTATAGGAGGTCATGATCGCCCAGGGCTGCGCGGTCCTGACGGCAATCTCAAAGCCCTTCAGGTAAATCTCACGCAGAGCCCGCTGAGAGATGATGTCATTGGAGCTGGTGCGCTGGGTCTCCTGACTGTTACCTGCAAAGTGCTTGATGGTTACACCGACACCATGCTTCTGTACGCCCTTCGCAATGGAGGCAGCGCAGAAGCCTGTGAGCAGGGGATCCTCTGAGAAATACTCGAAGTTTCTGCCGCAAAGCGGGTTACGGTGGATATTCATGCCCGGGGCCAGCCAGAGCTCTACACCATATTCAAGCATTTCCACAGCGACTGCCTCGCCGAATTCGGTAAGAACCTCGGGATCCCAGCTGGAAGCTAGCAGGGAGCCGACAGGGAAGGCTGTGCAAAGCTGCATAGCGGTTACATTACCTTCGTCATCTGTGAGCTTCTGCTTGATGCGGATCCCGGCAGGACCATCAGAAAGTGTAATGGGCGGAATGCCATACTGCTCGGTCAGGTTCGCGGTCTCACCGGCAGCGCCGACGCATTTCATGCCTCCTCCGCCGAGGATGCCACTGAAGGGCTGCTCAAAATCGGCGGGCATCGAATCTGTGGGGAAGCCGGACATGTCCATGCCAATCCCGCAGGCAAGCGCGCACAGGGCAGAGGTATCCATTGCCGCAACAAATTCCTCCAGTGTTGCCTCGCCGTTCAGAACGTCCTTCAGCTGCAGATGGCTTCGGCCACGGGGAAGCATGGTGAAGCCCTTGCGGTAGGAAACAGAGCCGGTCTTAAAGTCACGGGCGGAAATCCGGACAGCATGCTTTCTTGCGAATTCCAGCTCCTCGGCCTCACCACTGTAGGAATAGGCCGGGATATCGGCAGGGGAGATTGTCTCAAAATCTGCAGGCGTATGGCCCATGCGGTCGGAGAGCGTCAGGGTTGTGACATCCTGCGGGAGATAGACAGCACCGCATACCGAGGTGGCACGGCTGCTGGTACCTATGCGGATATAATAATAGCCCTTTTCAAGGATGTAGGAGGCGCTGGCCTCGCCAAAGGAAGCAAAATCAGAAAGACGGAAATGCAGAGACAGAGTCTCTGTTTCGCCGGGTAGCAGGGAGGCTGTCTTGCCAAAGGCGCAAAGCTTCTGCAGAGGCTGTGCAAGCTTTTCACCGGGACAGGTCAGATAGACCTGAACAACCTGACGGTCTGCGTAAACGCTGCCGGTGTTTTCCACCTCTGTAGTGACGGTGACCTCATCACCGGTTACCGCGACAGAATAGGAGCAGAGCTCGCTTTTTCCATAGCTGAGGCCATATCCAAATGGGAAGAGTACATCTTCACCGAAGGTGTCAAAATATCGGTAGCCCACAAACACATCTTCATGATAGTATACATTGATCTGCTCTGTGGTCTGTCCCATATCCATGACCATATTGCCGTTTCCGTGCAGAGTACGGTAATCCTCTGCGCCCGGATATTGCAGATAATGGCGGGGCCAGGTGTCCGTTAGCCGACCGGTGGGCAGCTCTGCAGCAGTAAGCACATCGGCAGCGGCACCGGCGTCCTGACCGGGCAGGCCCATAAACAGGACGGCACTGAACTTCGGTACATAGTCGGCAATCTCAAGATAACCGGCTGTATTCAGTACGAGAATGGTCTTTTCAAAATGGGCGGTAATGCTGTTCATCAGGGCGCGTTCACCGTCGTTCAGATACAGCTCGCCGTCCCTGGCGTACAGATCGGCACCCTCGCCGGCAACACGGGTTAGGATCATGATCGCGGCACTGTTACTGATGGCAAAGCTGCGGATCTCCTGGTCGGTTATGGGCATTTCTTCGTTACAGGTTCCCTTGGGAACCATAAAGCCCTCTACGCACTGGTTTTCGTGGCCCAGACACCAGGAACGGTATTTCCGGCTCAGGTCGGCATCAGGCTGAATGGAAGGACACTCCTCAAGGCCCTCCAGAAAGGACACGGTGCGGATATTGTTGACATTGCCGGAGCCGGTACCACCCTTGACTGTGTAGACCTGGCCGACGCCGAAAACGGCGACTTTAACGGGTTCATCTGCACTGCCGAGAAGGGGCAGCGTGTTGTTGATATTCTTCAGCAGGACCATGCTGCGGGCGGCCAGAGAGCGGGCGGCAGCGGCATTTTTCAGCATTCTGTTGGTTGGCTGCATATGGGAACCTCCTGTTGTTGTGTTTTCTGAATATAGTATAAACGAAAGTAAACCGTTCCGCAACGTTTTTCGGGGAAAGAAGTTTATATAAGGGGAATACGCAGGAGAGGACAAGGGCCCGAACACTTACCGGAAAACATGATTTTCGGTTGCAATGTGCAGGGAAATCCTATATAATAATGAAAAATCTATACTATGATCCGGAGGTCCTTTGCAATGGCCATTACAAGAGAAACGATTATCGGTACGATCCTTGACACCAATCCTGAAGCAGCACCCATGTTCCTGTCCATCGGCATGCACTGCCTGGGCTGCCCCTCTTCCCGCGGAGAAACCGTAGAAGAGGCCTGCA
>R14__coassemble_2453_pt1 | contig 7840 bp, 7 predicted proteins | sample R14__metabat2_high_PE_043 | metagenome-assembled genome bin R14
ACCCCCGCCTACGTCTCTTCGTCTTAGAGGCGGGGGATTGCTTAACTGCGTTCAATTTACTGCAATCGTGCCGGACAGGATCAAAAAGACCCATAGTCCGATATGAAGAAGCGTAAAGAGCGGAACCAGGATACAGAACTTCATATGCCGGGTCTTATGCCGAAAGGCCAGCATGCCAAGACCGGCCCCGAGTCCTCCGCCGATCAGAGCGGTCACAAGAAGCGTAGCCTCGGAAATGCGCCAGCGATGATGCCTGGCCTTGGACTTATCCACACCGTACAGAATAAAAGTCACAAGAGTTATGACCACATACCAGATAATAACGATCATTTTCCACATCATTTATTCCTCATAGCCCAGGCTTTTCAGAAAAGCCCGGCAGCCCGCTTCGATCTGTCTGTAGACACCATCAAAGTCCCGGGTGTACCAGGGATCATCGATCTCGCCGGGATGGTTTGTGAAATCCAGAAGACGTCTGACCTTGCCCTCCGGATCGCTGCCTATGATACGCATAAGATTTCGTACATTCCAGTCGTCCATGACGATCAGATGATCATAGGCCTCATAATCTGCTCTTCTGACCTGCCGGGCCGTCTTGCCCTCGCAGGAAATGCCGTGGACGCTCAATATCTTTCTTGCCGGCGGATAGACAGCGTTGCCGATCTCCTCCGTACTGGTAGCCGCAGAGGCCACGGAAAAGTCAGAGGAAAGATGTCTTTTTGCGATCATATCCTTCAAAATAAACTCTGCCATGGGAGATCGGCAGATGTTGCCGTGGCAAACGAACAGTACTTTGATCACTCTTTTTATTCTCCTTCGAATTGCGACGTTTTGAGAAGAAAATCCTTATTTTATGAGGGTTTGCGGCACTTTTCGCTCTGCCGCTTCAAGTCCCTTTTTTCCTGAAATTCGTCTCTAAACATCGCCTGTTTTCGTATGATTACTGCAGGTTTTGCAGTAAAAATTGCAGTACTTTTATCATTTTACTGCAAAGGCTTTTGCCTTATTTTTCGGGCTTTCGAGCCCCATCACCCGGTTAAAATCATTCATGGCATCGTCAAAGCTGAGCTCCGTATAGGTGTCCATGGTGACCGCGATCTCCGAATGTCCCATGATGTACTGGAGGTTCTTCGGATTCATGCCCTTGCGGGCCATCTTGCTGCAGAAGGTGTGTCTGCAGACGTGGGGTGTAATGTGGGGAAGCTGGATCTTGTAGATGCTGTTGTACTTCTTCACGATATCCCGGAAGTAATGCTGCCAGTGCAATGCCACCTTGGGCCGGTCGTACTGATCCAGGCAATAGAAGCCTGCATGGCCGTCCACCATGGTCTCATACTTGACCGGAGGCCGGTTGGCCGCCAGGTTGCGGAAGCATTCCTCCACCTCCGGGGACATGGGCACGTCCCGGATGCCGGATTCCGTCTTGGTGGTCTCATAGCGCAGCAGCATATCCGACAGACGGACCAGCTGGCCGCGCACGTGGATGCAGTGATTTTTGAAATCCACTTCCTTGGGAGTCAGCCCGCAGAATTCCGAGATACGAAGGCCGGTATTGAGAAGGATGTAGATGGCATCATAGTAGATGCAGAAATGATCATCCTCCTGAATGAAACGCAGGAACTCCTGCTCCTGCTTCGGCGTCAGTGCATGCCTCTTCTGGCTGTCGTTGTAAAGCACCTCCTGCAGCTCGAAGCCGAAGGGATTCTTCCGGATCAGGTCATCCTCCACCGCCATCTGAAAGGCCGGCCGCAGGACTCCGCGGATGTTGTGAATGGTGCTGTAATGCTTGCCATCCTGCTGCTGGAGCTTGATCAGCCACAGCTTGGCATCGGAGATCTTCACCTTATCGATCCTGGTCTTGCCAAAGGGTTCCTTTGCGATCAGGTTCAAGGTCGTCCGATATCCCTGCTTGGTGCTGTCCTTTACGCCGGTCTTGGTGGCCACATACTTCTCTGCCAGTTCCAGGACCGTGTAATCTCCGCCGAAATCATAGATACCGTTCTGCCGGTTGGACTCGATCTCCGCTTCCTTCTCCCGCAGGGAAGGCTCCCTGCGTTTGCCGGGCGGCGTCTTATCCTTCTTCTCCAGTCGGTTGCTGTACACGCTGCGGCGCCTGCCGGAAATATCCGTGTACTGGTACATATAGCGTCCACCGCTTCTCTGGCTCTCTCCACTCCGTAATACGCGACCTTTATCGTCGCGCCTTACTTCATCTTTCTTGCTCATGGCATACTCTCCTTTCGAGTGCGGAGAGCCTTGGTTTGACCCGTATAGTATAGCATACCAAGGCTTATCACCGCTACTCTTCAGATCGCCTCTGAAACTGCTTTATTTCCCGGTATTTCCTCTTAAATTACCTCCTGCTGATCCAGGAAATTCTCAAAGAGTTTGCGCTTGATCAGGACCCTGTCCTTATTCTTCAGCAGATACTCAGCGTGAGGATCCTCGGCGATCAGTTCTCTGAGCCGCTTATCGCCGATGTGGAAATAACAGGATGCCTCGTTGATGGTCAGCGCGTATTTCTCCCATGCGGGCACTTCAAATTTTTCTCTGGTTGATTTGTTCATTCGCGTCCTCCCTGAAAGATCTGATGAAAGATTGACTTCTTTGTCTGATGGATCAATTTACGTTTGCTCTCGCCCCCAAAGGATACCAGCGTCGGGCACATCTGCAGAACTCTGTCGTAGATTCTCTTATGCTCACGCTCCTTAGGGTTCTGCAATTCCTTAAGGGACAGGTTGGTCGTGATGATCGTAGGCTTTCCACTCTCACATCTGGTATCGATAGCACGGAATACCATCTCCAGTCCATAATCCGTGGAACGCTCCATTCCAAAATCATCGAAGATGACCAGATCATATCGGGTCAAATCTTTACAGAGTTCTTCGCGTCCCTCGAAGCTTGCATTCAGAAAATCCCCCATGTTTCTCATCAGCGCCTTGATTTCCTGCTCCAGCAGAGCATTGGCAATGCAGGCGGCGGTAAAGCTCTTTCCGGTTCCCACATCTCCCCAGAAGAGCAGACCGCCCTTCTTCTTTTTCACGGTCTCCCAGTCATCCACAAACTGTCTGGCCAGTTCCAGGTTTTTCAGCTCGATCATGCCTGCCTTATCAAAGGTCTGCTCATATCTGCTGGGGCTTTTGAAGCAAACGCCCTTCAACCTGGCCACGGTATCCCTGTGTTCACGCTCCTTCTGCTCTGCCTCTTCTTTTTCCATACGTTCTCTTTCGCACTTGCAGGCAACAGGTACCGGATGGGGCACTTCCCTGTCTGTCCCATCCCAGAGGGGCCACATCACGATACACTCCTTTCTGGTATGGCATTTGCCGCAACAGAGGAACCCCTCCTCATCTCTGTAATCCTTCGGTTCCTCATTCAGTTTCTCATTCAGTTCCATATTCAATTTCATCTCCATATCTTTAATATCCTCCATCAAAAACTCTCTCCCGGTTCAAAGGAATAATCCGGAAATCCGGGCTTTGGCCCTGCCGATTTCTTCTCCTTCTTCTCTCTTTCGGCCCAGCTTCGGAGAGCTGCCTCATAGTTCTGATATTCCTTTCCGGTAGCGGCCATGTAGCTGCTCATCTCCTCGATCAGATCATCAATCCTGTAGGGATAGTCCGCCTTTAACTGTTGGTATTCCTTATCTGCAAGAAAGATATTCTTGTACTTCCCAAAGGCAGTAGGCTGGATTACTTCCTTATTTTGGTTAATATTATTTGTTTCTATTACTTTACTAGGAGTCGATAAACTGCCTCCCGTGGGTCTTGAAATCCGGCTTCCGCATGTCTTGTTTTTACACTCCACGAGGTCACTTTTTCTCACCTTGTCAGAAAATAGACTAAATCTGGGAATTAAAACATAAAGCTTGTTTGCCTTGGCGAATCCACCGGACTTACGAATCAGGAGTCCCGCTTCATCCAGTTCATTGAGTATAGCTTTAATCGTAGACTCCGACTTGCCGAGGGTCTCTGCCAGATCCGCGATGGGATAAACTGTGTAGATCTTCCCTTCCACGTTCCAGTCATTTTTCTGAGACAACCTGGCCCGATCATACAGGATCATGTATGTCAATTTTGCCGTTTGACTGATTGGTTCCCATAACAAAAATTCCGGAAACTGATAATAATTGGGGAACACCGTTCCCGATGTGATATATTCACCCATTTTGTCCTCCTGTTTCTCCTTGGTTCTTATACTTCTCGAAGAATTTCGGATATTAAATTTCGGCCGTCCGAAAAACCCTCCTACTATATATATGGGGACAAAAATCAGGCGAATATCTGTTCGAAACCCAAAAAAGGACTGTACTTTTTTCAGTACAATCCTTTAGCGATACTCGATATTATTTTCAGCCCCAACACGACATCAGAAATAAAAGTCCGGATGTGGGGGAGTTTGTCTGAAGGTTTTAATTTTTTGCAGGGACTGGGGAAGGCACTCCCCAGCAAGTTTACTCGAGGGCAAAAATGGAATAGACATTTTGTCTATACGAGAGTGAAACTTGCCCTGCTCATTCAGATTCCAGATTTGAGCTGCAGTCAGCAGGAACCGGTCTGCCCGTTGTCGTTCTATCTGCCAAGGAGCAGATCAGCTGAGCAACAACCGAGTGGCAATTTTAAATTTGCGAAAAACTATTTACACAACCAAAAATTTTGATTTTTTTATTTTTGGCAAAAATAAAGACCGGGAGGTGATCCTTTTCTTGAATCACTTCCCGGTCCTGAAACCGTACTTCTTTATTCAATTATGCAACGCTCTGATATAGAGCAAGTTTCGCCGCGTATGACAAACATGCTAAGAGCAAGTTTCGCCGTGGCTGTCAATAACTCGCTGAGAGCAAGTTTCGCCATGTTAAACATGAATCGAAATTGTTCTAGGGCAACTTGTTGGGGATCGTCTTCGCTCCGCTCCGGTCCGCGCTAAACGCAGGTCCACTGGACCTGCAGCGCCCCCAAGCCCTCGTGTTGGTGCCGGAAGCACAGTCTTTGCCATGGGCAAAGGGGATTTCTAATAATATTAACTATTCCATAAATTTCCAATGAAAACCACCTGCCGTGTTTTGCTTTCCTTTGCAAACTGCAGATATCCCATCACCACTACTTAGTCCTATACTTCTAGCTGCTTCAGCATATGTTAAATATACCATGCCAGTCTCTACGCATACAACCGATGATGGTGTTCTACCAGCACAAAATGGGCAACCTGCTCCCTTGGCTCTATTTCCGATAATCGCTTGCCATTCATGTCCTTTTTTACATTTCCACCAAACCTTTCTTCCAGATCTGCTAAGACACATTTGAGGAGTTACCTCCTCATTTTTATCCGGATGCCATTCGGCAGCCAAATCAGGATAAACTGTAGCCAAATCATTGAATCCTGTTAGTAGTCTATGGCTACTACAATAGGGGCATCCTGTACCTCGATGTGTTCTGACATTAACCTTTTCTTCCCACTCATGTCCCTTTTCACATATCCACCAAAATTTTCTGGTAGATCCTTTATAAATATTATTTGGCTGAATGTCACCATTCTTAGTTGGATGCCATTCTTTTACAATATTTGGAAAAGCTATCTCTAGAGAATCATCCTTTTTCGTATCAAGATATTCAGCATATATTTTAAGCCTATCTCGTTCAACATCTATATGATCGGGCAACTGTACATAAGTTTTAAGTCGATCAAACACCGTTACATCAATCAAATCGGAAGATTCCTTAACATAGATAAGAATGTCACATACATCATTATCTGTTGTCTTCTGGGGATATCGCGTACTAAATTCTTTAATGCGCATTAATATAATATGATTTTCTTTACAGATACGATATTTTTTTAAATCCGATTCGTATTCATGCAATATTCCGTCATATTCAATTCCTAAATTTAATGTGGGGATAAAAATATCTATTTCCATTCCACGTTCGAAACACTCTTTATAAGAATTGATAGCATCAGGATAACACTGCTTAATATAATAGAACAGCGCCTGCTCAGGAAAAGAAGACCTGCTATATTTTGTGCATTCAGGGCACCCTATACCTTTAGTAGTACGCGGTACAATTTGGGCGCACCACTCGTGTCCTCTTTCGCATTTCCACCAGACCTTTTTATTGCTTCCATAAGTAACTTCAGTTGGTTTTAAATCTCCATTTTTACGATAATTCCACTCTCTTGCTATTTCAGGGAAAGTGGTCTGTAAATCATTAAATCCCAAGAGTACCTTTTTATTTCCACAAAATGGGCATCCTCGTCCTTTAATTCTATTTACTATAGACGCCTGCCACTCATGACCTTTTTCGCATTTCCACCAAACTTTTCTATTGCTTCCAGCAGAGACCTCATCCGGGGTCAGCGTTCCGTTCTTCTCCACGTCCCACGATGCTGCCAAATGAGGAGCAACCCTACTAAGCATAGATTTTTCATTAACGGCATTATAGGATTTTTCCTGGCCCCTCCGAATATTCATGCACCTAGGACATAAACTTTCTGATGTACGGCTAGCAACATATGTTTGCCATTCAAATCCGCATTCCTTGCACACCCACCAAACTTTTCTATTACTTCCTGCTGTAATTTCAAAAGGCGTTAAACCTTCATTTTTTTCTTTATTCCACTCCGCAGCAATCGACGGATGTGTAGTTGCCAAATCATTAAACCCTCGTTTAACTTTGTGGTTCGAACAATATGGGCATCCATTTCCACGTGAGCACCTATGAGCCGGAGAATCCTGCCATTCATGCCCTTTTTCACAAATCCACCATACTTTTCGAGAACTACCAATTGTTATAGAGTTAGGTTGTAAATCACCATTTTTTACATAATTCCATTCCTTCGCTATTTCTGGATAGTTTGTGCTTAATCTATTATTATCATTAACAATTCTCTCTGTGGCTTTTTTCGCATTTTTTGTTCTATTGCATTGTGGACATGTTCTGCCAGAACTACGGTGACTAACCGTATCCTGCCACTCACAATTGCATGCAGGGCAAAGCCACCAATATTTTTTATTACTTTTAGGCATAACCTCCGATGGTAATACGCCGTCATTTTTTATAGGATGCCATTCTTTTGCAAGTTTCGGATTAAGCGTTGCCAAATCATTTTGCCCGCTTATCGCACGTTGTCCTGCACAATAAGGACAACCTGACCCCTTTACTCGGTTAACTACAACTGCCTGCCACTCATGACCTTTAGAACAACGCCACCATACTTTTTTATTTGAACCACACAAAATATCTGCAGGAGTTAACGTTCCATTTTTTTCAGGATCCCATTGTTGCGAAAGATCAGGATGTAATTGTAATAATGAATTTTCAATCATAAAAATCTTTACTCTTCATTTCTCCGCAGTGCTTTATAAATCTCTCTTGTCATCGTTTCCATAATCCTCTGATAAACTTCGGATTACTGAACAGCTGAAAGTTCCAAGCTATTATTTTCCCATTCTCTTTCGAATATCGTTCAGCCACTCGCCATTGTATTTAAAATATCTCGGACCGGCCAACGCCCACTTCGACTGCATCAAATGCTTTGCAAGCGCAGTCAAGGACCAGGTCTGTCCCTCGTATTCTACATGCCGTTCATCAGCGACCTTACACAAGATTCCTGATGCAGTATTTGCATTTGGCCAGAACTCAATCTCTGCCCCTACCGGGATCTCACACATAGCAAAGGTAAACGGAGACAAACGTTCCTTATGGGCATCACTCACTTCCTGGGCGATTGCAGCCTCCTGCTCTTCCTCTTTGTTCGGTTTCCATTTCTTCAGTCGATTCGAATAGCCATTGATCTCAGCAATTGCCTCCAGGATCAAATAAGCATCTTCCGGAGACATTGC
>R14__coassemble_2586_pt1 | contig 7482 bp, 7 predicted proteins | sample R14__metabat2_high_PE_043 | metagenome-assembled genome bin R14
GCAAAAGTTCCTCAGGCAGCTAAGAGAAGCACCTGCACGTTATCTACGTTAATTAATCTGAATGCGGTCTTAGCAGCTTATGCTGCATAAGTAACTGAGTTCAGACCGTATGGTAGAAACGCAGTCCATCCTCCTAAAGAGGATATACCGGAAGCAAGCGTAGTTTTTTCCGGTGTTGGAAGCACGCGACTTTAGTCGTGTGAGGCTTCACGAGCCACTCTACATGGACCACATCAACTACTACTATGCGCCGATCCGTGTCGGTGACAGCTTCCGGGTTGTTGTAGATCACCATGAGTTTAAGGATATCACGCCGGCGGAAGGATCTAACACCCGTACCTTCTATCTGATGGGCAGAGGCTCGATGTACAATCAGCGCGGCGAGCTGGTTATGCGCTGCGAAAAGAGAGCGCAGGATGCCTACTGGAATTTTGCCGATCCCAGCAAGCCAAAGCCGAATTGTGAAATGCCTATGGGCAGCTCCAGCCGGCCTGTCCACCAGTATACAGACGAGGATTGGGAGCGTATTTGGGATCTGTATGAGAGCGAGTACAATCGTGGTTCCGAAATCCTATACTGGGATGATGTAAACATCGGTGATGAACCTGCGCCGACTATCGAAGGGCCTATGACCACAATGGACTTTATCCGCTTCGATGCGATGCGGATCCTGAAGCAGCCCACGATCCATCAGGTCCGCAGGCCGGGCTCCTTCGGTCCCGGCGGCCCCGGCGGAGCAGAAGGACCAGAGGGGCTGGGTGACCTTGGCCCCGTAAAGCAGAAAGACGCAAAGCCGCAGGCCGCGCCTCCCAGTGGCAATCCTGTCCCCATGGAAAAGGATCGCTTCGGAATCTACCACTCCGGTCAGGAGGAGGGCTTTACCGACAGAAACGGCAGCGCCGAAATGCCGCATTTCCACAATACACTTGCGCGTAATATGACTGTCCGCACCTTCGTCAACTGGATGGGTGATGCCGGTACACTGCGTGCGCTTGCATGGCGTATTATTGTTGAGGTACCCGGCGCGCCGAATCCGTTCCCGGCCGATTCGGACCGCCCCAGCTATCTGCTTAAGGTGCCCTATATGAAAGATAAATACCTGAACCTTAAGGGCAAGGGCGGGGATCTTGTTATCTGCCGTGCGTATGTGACAGATAAATATATCTGTAATGGTCAGGCGCTGGTGGATCTTACCTGCTGGTGCGAAACCATTGACGGGGATATCATCGGCGAGGGCATGGCAACAGTCGAACTCCCCAGAAAGTAATTTTATCCTATGAGCTGACAGAAAATCCCTCCGTTTTCGGAGGGATTTTTTTACAACCAAATCATAGATATATACAACCATTTGGTTGTGACATGTTCAGATTTTCTGCGGAAAATACAGTTCATTCATAGAGCGATGATCCCGCAGAAACTCAATAAATTCCTTTGACAGGCTGCTGAGGTTTTCGGGATTGTACATACAGACCAGATGGACCTCCTCACCGGGGATCCGGTAAGCTCTGACCGCCGGATTTGTATGCAGCATACTGAAGCCGGAACCGAAGGTGATCGCCTCGCCCATTTCCGTCATCAGGTAGGTCGAATACGGGTTTGCGGTTGTGAATATGTGTTCCGGATAAAAGCGCTCTCTCATACATAAGGACAGGATTCGGTTGGTGCGCTGCTCGTTGCTGGTCACATAAAAGGGCTGGTTCCGAAAATCGTAAAGACTTGCGCCGACAGATGCGGTCGGCAGATCCCGGTTGACAAAGAAGTAGAGGGGGGTCCGGCATAACTCTATTTTCTGCAGCTGCCCGGGGTCTCCACCGTAATCGTCTGTGCACAGAATAAAATCAAACTTGTCCTGTGACAGCCATGTCACCAGGTCATCATAGGTGTCCGGCTGACCGTACCAGATCAGGGAGCCGCTCGCCTGCATAAAACGATTTGCGAGCGGGGTAAAAAAGGGGCCCGGCCGTAATCCGGCACCGCATCCAATGTTCAGGACACGGCTGCTGTTTCGAAGGTCATTTTTAATCTCGGTTCTGGCATGCTCAAGTGAGTTCTGCATTGTGAGAAAGGCCTTCTGCATGACCAGACCGGCATCTGTCAGCACGACACCGCGGGTTGTGCGGTGAAACAGGGTGCATTCCAGTTCAGTTTCCAGCTGACTGATCTGCTTGCTCAGGGCCTGCTGTGTAATGTGCAGCTCTTCTGCGGCTGCAGTAAAATTCAGCGTGTCAGAGAGTACAAGAAAATATTTGATCTTAATCTCATTCAGCATTGAAATCACCTCTCAGAAAGGAGCAGCATTCACAGAAAACATGAAAATTTTATGGACGGTTGTTGAAGAAAGCGGAAAGAGTTGTTTTCTCTTTTTCTGACTGTTTTTTATAATGATAGCATACAAAAAGAAAGAAGGCAAACGACTATGAGCGAACTTGTTTACTTTTCCGATCTTGCCGAAAAATTTGGCATTGAGGGAGGGACTATGCCTAAGATGGGCGGCCCCGGTGGCCCTGGCGGCCCCAGTGGCCCTGGCGGCCCCGGTGGACCTGGAGGCCCGGGTGGTCCCGGTGGACCCGGAGGCCCGGGTGGCCCCGGCGGGCCCGGTGCAGCGATCACCCATCCCAATGTCTGGCGGAAGGAAGGCGGGGAGAAGCTGCTTGCGTGGCTGAAAGAGAATTATAAGCCCGGTGATTCCTTCTGCTATGACGGACACGGCGATTGCTGGATGATGCTTGCGGTGATGTATGCGCTGAAGGATTGTGATATCAGCACCTGGATCGGTGCGTTCAATAAAAATCTTCCAATCGTTGCCTATCAGACCGGAGCTACCGCTGCAGATGGCCAGCCCTGTACCTTTACCGTTGAAGAACAGGGGGATGATGTTCTGGTCACTGTCCATCTTGATCCTGATAAGGGCCCCTTTGATATGCCCTTTGGTGAAATTGTGGCACCCGAGATCGCACCGGGTAAAAATATCTATATCCGGCTGGATGGCAGACATCTGCTCTTTACATTCCCCATGTCGCTGACCTACGGAGCGACCTGCCGCAGCATTGTCATGGATTATGACAATGAATGCTTTGTTTCCGTATCCAATACCTCTGAGCTTGAGGTTGGAGATCTTATTGAGAGTCCTTTTAAAAAGTAACAAATGAAGGAGGAAATTATAATGAAAAAACTATTTGCTACGCTGCTGGTGTTCTGCATGATCCTCACCCTCTTTAGCGCGTGTGGCAACAGCACAGCGACTGCTTCAGCCGAATCTGCGGCTGAGAGCGCAGTTGAGGAAGCCCCAGCTGAGGAAGCCGCAGCAGAAGAGGAAGCGCCTGCCGAAGAAGCTGCAGCAGAAGAGGCTTCTGCAGCTGAGGTTCCCGCTGAGGCGTCAGTGGCAGAGGAAGAGGCCGAAGCCGAAGAGACTGTAGACTATGTCAGCCCCTTCCCTCTGGAGGAGCATGCCACACTGACTGCATGGGCGATGTGGATCCCCGGCATTGAACAGTATGTGGATTCACCCATGGATACCAGTGTCTTTAAGGCAATGGAAGAGCTGACCAATGTCTCAATCGAAATGACGCTGGCCTCCAGCCCCGAAACTGCTATGACTGAGATCAACCTGCTGATCGCTTCCGGTGACTACCCGGATATAATCAATAACCTTTCCGGCTATTATTCTGCCGGTCTGGATTCCGCAATCGAGCAGGATGTGATCGTTGATATTCTGGATTATGAGGATATCATGCCCAACTATTTTGAGAAACTCCGCTATCGCAATGCCGTAGAGGACGCAACCACAGAGGGTGGCCACATCGGTGTTGTATATCAGGTCAGTAAGACCTCTGACGCCATCCAGAGCGGTCTGACTCTGCGTCAGGACTGGATTGAGGAGCTTGGAGCAGAAGTACCTACCACCTATGATGAGCTCCATGATCTGCTGATGCAGTTCAAGAGTGAATACAATGTAACGCAGCCAATCTATATCACAAAGAACGGTGTTCCCGATACCATGTTTGACGGCTTTGGCACCGAGCTCAGCTATGCAATGAATAACGAAGAGGGTTCCGCCCCCTGGAACTATGTAGATAACGGTGATGGCCTTGATGTTGTCTTTGGCTATATGGATGACAGCTTCTATGATGTCCTGGACCTGCTCAGCACCTGGTATGCAGATGGCCTCTTCAATGCAGACTATCTGAATAACAGCTATCGCGTAGATGCGGATAACCTGACCAGCGGTGAATTCGGCTGCCTCTTCGCAACCCAGCAGACCCTGAACGCAGGTAACACCTTCCAGGAGCATGCGTGGGCGGCTTATCCCAATATCTCTGTTGATGGCAATGCAATCGTTGAACCCAACGAGGAGACTGCGGCAATTGCAGCACAGGGCTATTCCATTACCACAACCTGTGAGGACATTGAGCTTGCCGCACAGTGGCTCGATTACCAGTATTGTGATGAGACCTATAACCTCAATAACTATGGTATCGAGGGCGAGGGCTTTGAATTCGATGAGAATGGCAATCCCCAGCTGTCTGACCTTGTTATGAATAACCCTGATGGGATCGCACAGGCCTATACACAGTTTATTTACCTGAGCGTTACCGGTTCCTTCTATCTGGATAATGACCGCTTCACCAGCAACTACTGTGTGGAAGCCAGAGAGTGCAACGACATCTGGAAGAGCGCCTACGATTACTATGATACCATCTACGATACCAGTGCGATCCAGCTCTCCGTTGAGGAGCAGGAGGACTACGCACAGATCTTCTCCGATATCTCCACCTATTGCAGTGAAGCCATTGCGGCCTTTATTACCGGGCAGAATGAGCTGACACAGGAATCCTTTGATGAGTTCCGCGACAACCTCACGTCCATGAATATTGATGACTGTATCGCAATTTATCAGGCTGCTGCCGACCGTTATGTCGAAGAGCTGAACGCTTAAACAAGTACGCATCCCCGGCCGGATTGCCGGCCGGGGACTTTCCTTGGAGGGATCCTATGCTTACCAAATCAGCATTATCACCGGAGCTCCAGATTGAACGCTGGGAGGACCGCCGTGATATTAAAAATCTGATGGGCAGATACAGCTATGACTGCCTGATCAAAAACGAGAAAGAAATTTATGAAAAGTACTGGTCCAAGCGGGACGATGTGTGCCTGATGTTCCTGAATGGTACCTATAAAGGCGCGGAGGCGGTCAAAGGCTTCTACGCGGCCCTCGACCGCTACAATTCCGAGCGGGCAACCTGGTATCGTGAAATGATGCCGGAAAAAACCGAAAAGCTGACGGATGAAGCGCTATACGGAATCGGCTCCTATCATGGCAAGCATCTTACGACACCAGCAATTTATGTGGCGGATGACGGTGAGACGGCCCAGGCAATCTACTGGTGCCATGATGTCGCGGACAGGATGAGTGAAGCCGGTAATGTGAACCAGTGGAGCATTGGCCTGCTGTTCATTGACCTTGTTTATGAAGATGACGGCTGGAAGCTCTGGCATCTAAGAAACGCCTTTGAAACAGAGGGCCCCCACGGACAGCCTTTCGGAACAGAATGGAAGCTGCCCGGTGAACCGATCCCTTATCTGAAGGAAAAGCTTGCGGAGGTGGACAGCTGGTTCCCCAAACCCAACGACCCGACGCCTTCGCACATCCCTTACTCCATCGGACGGGAGAAGCCGAGTTATCCGCACTGTCCCGGTCCCTATGCAAGCTGGGATGACGCGCAGAGCTATGGTATTTAAGGAGGCAACACTATGAGTAATTCTAAATTCCCATTCCCGGCGTATATCGAGTGTTGCCCCTATGAGCAGCTGCTCCCGGAATATACTCCGGAAGAGGAGCTGGACGCAGTTTTGGCAAAGGATGAGGTCATGAATATAATGGGCCTCCGCAATTACTATTATTGCTGTGGTGATGTGCCGGCAGTCCTTGAAAACCTTTGGGTTCAGAAGCCCGAAAACAGAAAAACAGCGTCCTTTGGGTCAAATTTCGGCTTCTATATCGGCTGGGATGAGATTCAGCGCTTTGTGGCCGAAAGCTGGTCAAAGCTTGAGATTGGGTCCGAGAGCCAGTCTGTGAATACCCCGTGGATTTATGTGGCCTTCGACAGACAGACCGCGCGTGGACTCTGGTACAGCGATGGCTTTGTGACTGACAAAAAGGGCAACACGGATGTCATCGCGCAGAAGGTTGCGGTAGATTTCATCCGCGAGGGTGACGAATGGAAAATATGGCATCTGGTTTATGGATCGGATCTGGTGGATGCGCTTCACGCCGAACCGATTGAGGGCGACTATGGTATGCTCGGCAAGCTGAAGGAATGGTTCGGAACCCCAACTGTAGTATGCACGACCCATGACCCCAGCTACAACTGGAACGATAATTATCCGGCTGAGCCTGTTCCTTATGAGACATTCCGGCTCAGTGAAAGCTATGCACCGGAAGGATGCCCCAGATACAGACAGCATATGCGGGAGGTTCGGAAAAATGAGAAAATCTAAACTGTCCTTTGAGCAGCGTGTTCACAACGCATATGGCAGTCAGGAGGTTGAAAATGTCCGGGCAAACCATGCCTTTGGTCACGCGCGCAATCTTTCAACCCGTGAATGGGGCAACATCTGGGCCACCTGTCCGGATACCGCCTGGGCGCACAGCTTTGGCCGAAACCGTGGTTTTGAAGCAATCTGGCGGATCTGTGTGGCAAATTACGATGTAAAGGGCTGCATCAACTATCTGAAGCTCTTTGACGCAAATTCTGATGGCCTCGGCTTTGATATGCGATCCATGATGATGGTTGCCATGCACTGCCTTTCCACAGAATGTATTGAGGTTGCGGATGACGGTAAAACCGCCCGTGCATGGCACCTGACCCCCGGCGGATGTTTTAACCATATGAGCCCGCCTATGGGACCGGTGGACGGCCCAAAGCGTCCGGAGATGATCTCCGGCGGCTATGAGCGGTATGGCTCTGATTATGTATTTGAGGATGGCCGGTGGAAGCTTCTGCATGAGCATATCTCACCTGATCTGCACGGCGCGTTCTGGCATGGGGATTTCTTCTACGAAGGCTTCAGAGAAAAATATACCGGGAATGAAAAGCCGCCCATGGGACCACCGCCCGGCGGCAGCAAGTACGACCAGATTGCACCGGATGGATTCCCGGAAATGCAGGAGCTGGTAGACAATCATTTTGATTACAGCGCGCTGCAGCCTGTGCAGCCCAGCTGCCGGCCTCCGGAGCCCTATGAAACCTTTAACGATGATAATACCTATGCGCCAATCATTGATCATGACTATTTTAAAAATCTGTAAGCTACTTTGCGTATAATGATCACGCGACTGGCTTCAAGCGCTCCCGGACAGATGATACGTTCTGTCCGGGAGATTCTGCTATTTTCGGCGTGTCATGGGTCGGTAAAACAGGATTTTTGATCAAACCGAATCTGGTGCAAATGCATTCCAGCTATGTTATAACTGACCCGAAG
>R14__coassemble_2912_pt1 | contig 6772 bp, 6 predicted proteins | sample R14__metabat2_high_PE_043 | metagenome-assembled genome bin R14
GAAGGTTTCTGCTATCCTCCGTTTAGATCGATCGAGTTTTATACGGAGGTTTCAGAAAATGAATACACAGGAAAAGAAGACCATGTCCGTCATGGAGATGGGCCGGATGCTTGGCCTGAAGAAGACGGATTCCTACTGGTTAGTACATAAGGGATGTTTTGAGACGACTCTGGTACAGGGCGTCATGCGGATCAACATTGCAAGCTTTGAGCACTGGTATGCCAATCAGATCAAGCACAGGAAGGTGGACGGTCCGCCGCCGGGGGAGGAACTGCGGGCATACTCCTATTCCGTTTGGGAGATGGCCGAGGTCCTTGGAGTCACCAAGGATATCGTTTATGCCATCATCAAGAGGGACAAGCTTGAGACCTTTGAGGTCGATACCTGGATGCGGGTCAGGAAGGATGTTTTCCAAAAGTGGTATGTTTCTCAGACAAAGTACAGAACCGCTGAGGACCGGGAGCGCGATGCAGAGCAGGAGAACACCTCCATGACCATGCCCCAGATGGCCAGGCTTCTGGGGATCACCCGAGATGAGGTATACGACATCCTGGGGAAGAAGGCAAACAGGGGTGCCTTTGATATCATCACCATGGCAGACAGAAAGCGCGTCACACTGGAAAGCTTTGAACGCTGGTACCAGGCTCAGAATCAGTATCAGAAGGTCACAAAGAAAACTTCCGGACTGCGGAAAGAATCGGAAAAGGCAGATGATTCAGTGCGTGCTGCGTTACTCTCTTCAGACCATATGAGCTTTACAGTAAGGGAGACTTCGCTTCTGATCGGGGTTCCGGTCAGGGAGGTTTACCGCATGATCGAGGATGAACTGCTGGACAGCTTTACCATCGGGAAAATGGTTCGGATCAGAAGGTCAGCCCTTGAATGGTGGCTGTCTCCGCAGGATGACGCCTTCCGAAGGGAGGTGAAGTAAATGGCCTCTCTCGTGGAACGCGGAAGCCGCTTTTATGTGGTCTACACTTACGAAAATGATGCCGGAGAAAAGAAGCAGAAATGGGAAGGCTACAAGTCGAAAGCAGATGCCATCCGCCGCAAATCCGAGGTGGAATACCGGCAGGAGCTGGGCAGTGTGGTGATCCCTCAATGCGAAACGATGCATGACCTGCTGCAGGAGTACATCTCCATGTACGGCAGAAATACCTGGGCACTTTCCACCTATACTTCCAATGTGAACATGATCAACAGCTATATTGAGCCTTATCTGGGGCAGATGAAGCTGAGCGACATCACGGCTCGGTCACTGGAGAAATATTACCAGACAATGCTGCGGACACAGGCTGTACCGAAGTGCACCGATAAGAAATATAAAAAGTCCGTCACCTTTGTTTCTGCCGAGACAGTGCGGCGCATACATAAGCTGCTCCACAGCTGCTTTGAGCAGGCAGTTCGCTGGGATCTGATGATCCGGAATCCGGCGGATTATGCCACGATTCCCAAGTCAACGAAAAAGCAGCGGGATATCTGGACTGCGGAAACACTGATGAAGGCCGTGGACCTGTGCGAGGATCCCAAGCTGAAGCTGGCCATCAATCTGTCCTTCGCCTGCTCGCTTCGAATCGGGGAACTCCTCGGCCTGACCTGGTCCTGCATTGACATTTCAGAAGAAAGTATTCAAAACGGAACAGCTTATGTATATGTGAATAAGGAGCTGCAACGGGTGGACCGCAGCGCGCTCCGTCAGCTGGATGAAAAGGATGTGATCTTTGAATTTCCGCTCCTGTCTGACAAGAATAAGACGCAGCTGGTTTTAAAGAAGCCGAAGACGGCCACCAGTATACGGAAGGTCTTCCTCCCGCGGACGGTTGCCCGGATGCTGGTTGACTGGAAAGCAAGTCAGGATGAACTGCGCGAGGCGCTGGGCTCCGAGTTCGTGGACTATGATCTGGTATTCACGGGATATTACGGCATGCCGACCGAAGCGACTTCCATCACGACCGCCTTTCAGAGGCTGATCGAGGAGAATGATCTGCCGAGAGTGGTCTTTCACAGTCTGCGCCATTCCAGTATCACTTATAAGCTGAAACTGAACGGCGGCGACATCAAGGCGGTGCAGGGGGACTCCGGTCACGCCCAGGCCAAGATGGTCACGGATCAGTATTCTCACATTCTGGATGATGACCGCAAGGTCAATGCACAGTTGTTTGAGCAGGCCTTTTATGAGAAGAAGGATGTGCAGCCGCAGGAAGATCCTCCTGCAGAAAGTGAGGATAACCGCCAATCCGGTTCTGTCATATCCTCTGCGGATCAGCAGCTGCTGGAGAAGCTGTTGAACGACGAGACAACGGCAGCTTTGCTCATGGCTCTGGCGAAAAAACTTTCATAAGGCGGTAGTTTATCACCCGCCATTTACATAACCTGCAGGGCCTTGAAATACGGGTCCAGCAGGCTTAAAATATCTAAAAAAGGCGGTAATTGGAAAAGACTACTACCGCCATTTTTAGCAATTTCTAAAATTCTGCTAATCGAAATGTGTTTACACGGAGTGAAACGGATGAACACCCGTGAACACAAATGAAAACGGAATGCGGAAAAATGGCTTTTACACAATGCACAGACGATCACAGAATGCAACAGAATAACGCATATGACAAACGCTAACCCAATCTCCTAAGCGGTAGGTCGGAGGTTCGAATCCTCTCGTGGGTGCCAGACGGCACGGATTTTTCGTTAGCAGAATGATCCGTGTCGTTTTTTCATGCCCATTATACCAGATGGAAGCCTGCTAAGTATAGCCCTGTTTGATTAGCAGCCCTGCTAATAAAATCCGTTATTCTGCTAACGGAAAATTTGCTGAATTTCCGAAAATCTGCTAAGTTTGGCGTAAAGGCGGCAGTTAAAATGTACCCCAGAAAGTGGACATGAAGCGTTTGCACATTCGGAATTTATCACGTCCTTGTGCCTTCAGCTGGTCACAATATACAAAATACATAATCGACATTCCTAACAATAAACGATATAATCAATACAGGCATAAGTTGGCGGCAACTGAAATTTCAGCAGGGGTGAAATATAAGTTGGCAAGAACCATACCACAGACATAGTGAAACCCGAAGCAAGAGGCGGACTTGAAATGCGCAACGCTTCCTTATGCCGGCCGGAGCTAGGGCAGGCAGGACCTGGGATGCTCTGGTGACGTTTCGGAAAGGTACCAACGAAACGGTGCAGGAAGCGGGACAAGCTGCACACTTTAAAAACAGATAAACGCTTAATTGGCGAGGATGTGGAAGCAATTTTTAAAAGAGAAAAGGTGAATACAGGAAGACAATATAATCTGGACCTTTTAAAGGCACTGGCAATTGCCTCTATGATCATTTGCCACACAGTGACCATTTTAAGCGAGGCCCGTGCAGAGTATGAGAGTGAATTCGGATATTGGTTTGCAAATGACTTCCTGGGCTCCTATCTGGCGGTGGCGCATGCATTTATGTTTTGCATGGGAGTCGGATTTGTATATTCAAGAAACAATGAACCAAGGGCACTTTTGGCGAGAGGAATCAGGATTTATATCATGGGATATGTCCTGAATTTCTTCCGGGGCGGAATGTATGCGCTTGTTGCCGGAATATTTGATTCGAGCTATTGGGGCATGGTCGGTTACATGCTTCTGATGCAGGACATATTGCAGTTTGCGGGACTGGGTATGATGCTTACGGCATTTTTTAAGAAGTTAAAATTGGATTGCCGAATCATTCTGGCGATTTCCGTTGTGATGTCGGTAGTTTCCCAGCTTACAGCAATGAAGTATCAGGGGAGCACTTTCATGAACGTACTGATAGGTTCCTTTGTGCCGACTGCAGAGGATTATTCTACCTTCGTCCTTTTTAGCTGGTATTTCTTTGTTGCGGCAGGAATCTGTTTTGGAGAGGTTCTGCAAAGAGTAAAAAACCTCAGGCGATTTTATGGGTGGCTGCTGGGCGCTTCGGGTATAATCATGATCGTATACATTGCGGCGACTGTGAAATTTGGCTGCTTTTTCCTTTGCCCGGGAGGTGTTTATTACTATACAGGCATATTGGAGTCAATTGGGCTTTTATCCATCGATTTTGTTCTGATGTCGATTATGTATCTGGCCTTAAGCCGATTGACGGCAGACAAACTAGCAGGCAGCAAGCCTTTGAAGGTATGCTGGAAGATGAGCAGGAATATCAATCAGATTTATTTTGCACAGTGGTGTATCATAGGCTTCTTTACTGTCATTTTTGTATATTTACTTGAACTTCCCATGCTGTATTGCGTTACTTACCCGATGGGGGTGGGGATCATAATACTGTCCTATTGGGCGGCAGAGTTTTGGATCAAGTGGAAAAGCTGTAAAGAAGGATAAAAGCAGTCCAATAAATAGTGATTTGCCGTACGGAAATTTCCTGTCCGCCCCTTGACAAATCCGGGTCGGGACAAAACCTGTCAGAATCGGTCAAAGTGAGTCACAGGCGGGCAAATACTAAGCGATTGCAGCACTTGTTTATGGGGGCAGCCCTGACAAGCTATAAAAATGAGGTGAAGAAAATGTCAAAAGTCTGGTTTATAACCGGTGCCGGTAAGGGCATGGGAAATGCAATCGTAAAGGAAGTACTAAAGCACGGCGGCTGTGTGGTGGCGACCAGCCGCAATGGGGATGACATCGAGGTCGGCGCAGAATATGCGGACCGTATCCTCTGCCTGAAGCTGGATATCTCCGAGCCGGATCAGAAGGTTTACGAAGAGGCGGTAAGTAAGGCAGTCGAAAGATTCGGCCGGATTGATGTGCTGGTAAACAATGCCGGTTATGGCGCAGTCACCTTTTTCGAGGAGACCAGTGAGGAAACCATCAAAAAGCTGTATGAGACCAATGTCTTCGGCACCATGCGAGTGACCAGAGCGGTGCTTCCCATGATGAGAAAGCAGCGCAGCGGGCATATCTTCAACATTGCCTCCACCGCAGCCTATGCACCGGGCCCTGTGATCTATCATTCCTCCAAGTTTGCGGTGACAGGCTTCTCTGTTGCGCTTGCTTTTGAGGTGGAGCCCTTCGGTATCAAGGTAACCAATGTGGCTCCGGGCATGTTCCGCACCAGCTTCTATGATAAGGGCAAGTGGGGCACGGAAAGCGACTACCATGTGGAAGACTATGATGCCTGCCGCTGGCAGACCGGCCTTGTGGCGGAGTGTCAGAAAAATCTGCAGCCGGGAGATCCGGTGAAGCTTGCACAGGTCATCATCAAGGCATCGGAAAGTGAGAATCCGCCCCTGCATCTGGCCATTGGCGAGGACGGCCCGGGTGTGGTGGAAGCCTATTGCGAGAAGCTGCAGGCAGATACTGATGCCTGGAGAGAGATCGCATCGAAGACGAGCTTTGAGTAATGGATGAGGTCGGCAAACACTAATTTGCCGAGCACCTATAATTGAATAACCTTTTATATATCCCAGTTACCGACTGATCACCGGTGACTGGGATATTTTGCGCGATATGGGGACCAGGCGGCTGCTGTGCTATTGCACGAGCAGACATCTGGTCCCTAACGCGTTCAGCGACAGAGCTTGCTCTGGAGCGTTTGCCCAAAATCATCCACAGGTGCACATGTGGCGGATCTTCCGGGCAGCAGCAAATCACAAGGTATTTATCAGAAGCACCGGGTCCGTCTCCTATACTCGCGGGCCCGGGCAAGGAGGAAATTCTTATGGCATTTTTCAACAGCGCAGTCGATGTACTGCAGACTCTCGTCGTTGCACTCGGTGCCGGTCTCGGCATCTGGGGTGCGCTCAACCTTCTGGAAGGCTACGGCAACGATAACCCCTGCGCCAAGTCCCAGGGCATGAAGCAGTTGTTGGCCTGATAGATGGAGGAAAAATTAAGAAATCTGGAGCAAAAGTAACGAAAAACAAGTAAAAATCAAGAAATCTCCAGCCTGAAGTGATCATGAGTACCAAAATACGATGATTTGAGAGGAATCACCATGGTACGAACCATTCTAACAGGAATATTAAAAATTGCACTCATACCACTGGCCCTGGCCTGTACACTGGCAGCCTGGACCTGCATCTTCCTGACCTGGGTATCCTCGTGGATATTCAATGCCCTGGCCATGATTCTTTTTCTGACCGCTCTGGGAAGTGCCGGGTTCGGTCTGGAATCGAAGGAGGAAGTGATCCGGATGCTCGTGACGGCATTCGTCATCTTCATCCTGCCTCATATCGTGGATGGTCTGGCAGCAGGCCTGCTGATCCTGAAATACCGGCTCATGAGCTGGATATTCGGATAAGAAAAATTGAATATGGAAATTAGACTTAAGAGTCTTTGTATCTGATCGATGAATCAATGCAAAGGCTCTTTTTTCGTCAATACTCACAAAAATAAAAAAGGTTGATGGCAGGGGGTGAAATTTGGTCTCTCCCAGGCGCGATAGGTGAAGGAAATAAATTTTTTGAAAAAATCCGGAAAAGATGCGTAAAAGCCTCCCGAAAAGTGCGCGTATGGTGAAGGGATTAAATTTTTTTCACTGGCACGTATACTTTCGGCCTCTCAGGAGTACTTATATAGAGGCCTTTTTAAAACAACTGAAATTTTTTAAAAAAGTTTTCCGGTTCATGGCACATTGGACCCCGAATCCAGCGGTATAGGTGAAGGGACTTGTAGCAACCGGGAAAATAAAAAATTCCGGATGAGGGTACCAATTTGGCCGTTTCAAAGTGATTAAGTGAAGAACTTTTTCAAAAATGCGGATTTTTTGCCTCTCAGGAATGATATTATGAGGGCTTTTTTCAAAAACATTTTTTG
>R14__coassemble_3594_pt1 | contig 5725 bp, 5 predicted proteins | sample R14__metabat2_high_PE_043 | metagenome-assembled genome bin R14
TCCGGTCCAGTACAGATGGTACCACAACCCACAGCTATACCTACGGGGACAGCAGCTGGCTGGATTTGCTGACAGCCTATGACGGGCACAGCATTAGCTATGATGAGATTGGTAACCCGGACAGCTGGTATAACAGTACCGGTGACTGGAGCCTGACCTGGTCGAACGGCCACCAGCTGACGGGTGCATCGGAATCCGGGCAGTCCATAAGCTCTACCTATGACCTGGCGGGCATCCGGGACAGCAAGACTGTAGATGGAACGACCTATAACTACATTACCCAGAACGGGCAGGTCGTCCGGCAGACCTGGGGCAGTAATACGCTGGACATTATCTACGATAACAACAGTCGTCCCTATGCCATGCGCTATAACGGCACGCTTTACTATTACGTGCTGGACCTGCAGGGCGATGTGATCGCGGTCATAGATGAAAGCGGTGCAATAGTTGCCAGCTACTGCTATAACGCCTGGGGTGAGGTGCTTTCAGCCACAGGTACCCTGGCAGAGATCAACCCCATCCGTTACTGCGGGTATTACTACGACAGCGAGACAGGGTTCTATTATGTATCCAGCCGTTATTATGATCCTGAGATTGGTCGGTGGATTAATGCAGATACTACAGATGTATTATCTTTGCCCTATTATCATCCGGGACAATACAATCTGTTTTCTTACTGCAACAACAATCCAGTAAACGACAGGGATGATGACGGACAGTTATCATGGCTTGCCAAAATCGCAATTGGAGCCACAGCAGTTGCAGTTGGTGTAGGTGTAACAGTTCTTACAGGCGGAGCAGCACTACCGGCACTTGTCGCAGGAGTTAAGGCTGCTTGCGTTGCAGGTGCTATATCCGCTGGTACTAGTGCTGCAACAACAGCAGTACGTTCTGCGGTATCTGGAGATAGCTTTCCTACAGTTGTTCAGAAATCTGCAAAGGCAGCTGTAGATGGTTTTGCAGATGGCTTTATGGCAGGAGGCATCGCCGCTGGCGCATCGCAAGTTGCTAGTGGAGGATTTAAAATTGCTGCTAAGCTAGGTGCAAAAACGGGAAGGAGCGGTGGAATAAAGCTTGGTAACACCAGAATATTATCACCAGATGCAGCTTGGCAAAAGAATAATGGAGGCACTTTGCTAAAGGTTGGAAAGACTTTCAGAATTGATGTTGGTTCAAATACATTATTGCATATGCATATTCCCAAGGCCTCTTCGCATATTCAGATTGGTACAATTGGTGCTGGCATATACGGAGGGTTAAGATGAAAAAAACTGAAGTTACTTGTTTTCGTTATAAGAGACATAATGATATTTATGTTAGCAATGTGTATTTTTCAACCGATGTATTGCTATCAATGTTAGATGTTTTTCCAGATCAAAAGATAATTGTTCTGATAGAATCAGATGAAAATAATATCCAAACATTATCGTCGATAGGCAAAAGCATAGGAATAGCAGAGGTAGTGTCCTATTTTCCCGTGCCAAGATTTTCGGCTGCTTGCAACAAAATGGAGTTGCATTGTTTGTTCAAACAAGCTGATGTGAATGATTTTGAAGGGGCGTTTATAGCCAGTATAAACAATGGCATTATACCGAATGAGTTAATCTGTTCTATAGCCCGTACAGCAAGCTCTATGGTAAAATGCGGAATATCTGACATATCGCTCTCTATCAATTTCCCTGAAAATCAAATGATAATATCTTTTACTAAGGAAAAATATGAAGTGATGTCTATTAAAGATAAAATCTGTAGCATTTTCGGGGACTAGAATACCACTATACCAGTAAGCAACGCCTTTGGGGGACAAAAGGCAGACTGCTGGGATAATCCCAAGCCATTAAAGGTTTCAGGAGTGCTCCTGACAAGTTTTGACTTTGTGGTATCACAGTGGCCATGCTTGCTGGTACATAGTGGATAGCCCGTGATATGTAAACATTTTGTGAACATTTAAAATTGAGACTTGCATTTTTGCCTTTAAGTGAGGAAACAGTTGGAGGGACTTCTCTCCCTCCGACTGTTACTCTCACGGTAAAGGAGGCAACTTTGGAAAAGGTCAAGCTTAATCTTGTCATTACCAAGGACCTGAGTAGACTGGGCAGAGATTATATCCAGACCGGCTATTACACCGATGTGTATTTCAGCTGGAAACGGGTACGGTATATCGCCGTAAATGACGGGATTGACACCAATCGGGATGATAACGGCATTACACCGTTCTAGAACATTCTGAACGATATGTACGCAAAAGATTTGTAAAGTCAGCGAAACGTCAAAGAGTCTACAATGGGTACTATATCAGTGCACATGCACCTTTACCTATGACGATCTGGGACAACTGACCGGAGAGACCAACAGCAGCGGCAGCTTCATCTATACCTATGACAGCTACGGAAATATCCGTTCCAGTACAGATGGTACCACAACCCACAGCTATACCTACGGGGACAGCAACTGGCTGGATCTGCTGACTACCTATGACGGGCACAGCATTACGTATGATGAGATTGGAAATCCGGACAGCTGGCACAACAGTACCGGTGACTGGAGCCTGACCTGGTCGAACGGCCGCCAGCTGACGGGTGCATCGGAATCCGGGCAGTCCATAAGCTATACCTATGACCTGGCCGGCATCCGGGACAGTAAGACTGTAGATGGAACGACCTATAGCTACATTACCCAGAACGGGCAGGTAGTACGGCAGACCTGGGGCAGTAATACGCTGGATATTATCTACGATAACAACAGCCGGCCCTATGCCATGCGCTATAACGGCACGCTTTACTATTACGTGCTGGACCTGCAGGGCGATGTGATCGCGATCATAGATGAAAGCGGTGCAATAGTTGCCAGCTATTGCTATAACGCCTGGGGTGAGGTGCTTTCAGCCACAGGTACACGTGCAGCGATTGCCGCCATCCTAGATATTATAATCCTCTGGTGAAGCGGTGTGTTAATACAGATAACAAGAACTGCCGGCGGTTCAGAATTCAGTCTGAACCGCCGGCAGTTTCCTATATATTGGGATTAGATCTGCATGGCAGCGGAGAATGCGCTGCGGGTGCAGGTGTGAATGTTACCAACCTGATTACAGTCACCGATCGCAAAGAAGCGGGTGCCACAGCCGGAATAGCTGACGGCTTCCTCCTGAAGCGGCTGCATACCGCCGCATGCAACTACACTGTCGCATTCAATCGTGTGGGCAGCGCCACTGCGGTCACGATATGTGACGGAGCCCGGCGTCATGGAAAGTGTGGCTACGTCGGTCATGGCGGTGAAGTCTCCGCCCAAAACTCGCATGGCATCCTCCAGACAGCCATAGTAATGGGAAAACTGAGCATCGTCAGCCAACTGCTTCCGGCGGGAAAGAACGGTTACCTGATGCCCGGAACGGCCCAGGTAGATTGCGGTTTCCACGCCAGTTTCAGAGCCCCCGACTACTACAACGCGTTTGCCAAGCCGGTCCGCGTGACCATAGACCTCAGTGGGGCTGAAGATACCGGAATCTTCAGCGCCGGGGACTGCGGGCTTTTTGGCAGTGGCGCCTACAGCAGCAATCACGGCATCATAATTCATTTGACTGAGCGCATCCGGAGAAGGACATGTATTGAGGTGAACGGTAACCTCTTTTTCTGCCAGCTGGGCAATAAGCCAGTTCATGTAGCGCTTCAGCGGCCATTTGAAGTCTGCCTGAGAGGTGATGGCCAGCTGACCGCCCAGTATGCCGGACTTTTCATACAGATCGACGCTGTGGCCACGGCGCCGGCATTCCAGGGCAGCACACATGCCCGCCGGACCGCCGCCAATGATGGCAACATGCTTCGGCGTGGTTTCGGCAGGGAACATACGCTCAATCTTGTGCTCCAGACCCATTTTTGGATTTACGTAGCACTTGACGTTGTCACGCGCGTGGCAGCGATTGCAGCGAAGGCACGGTACTACGTCATTGCCTCTGCCTTCAATCAGCTTCTGACCATATTCCGGGTCGCAGATGAAAGCACGGGCAACGGCAAACATATCTGCCCAGCCATTTTTCAGCCACTGCTCCATCTGGTCCGGGTCCTGATAGCCGCCATTGGGCGCAATCGTGATCCGGATACCGGCTTCCTTCAGCGCTCTGGCGTGTGCCAGTGTGCAGGGGGCCTCATCGGGACGGGAGTTAAAGCCGGTGGGATGTGCCTGATCCATGTCGTCAGCACGAAGCTGCAGGATATCCACAAGGCCTTCCCATTGTCTGGCGTAGCCGATAAAGTCTTCAAGCGTATAACCGTCCGGGCCTTTTTCGGTGGCCGAGCACTGTGCTTCAATCAGGAAATCACTGCCGCAGAGCTCCTTTGTACGCTGGAAGATGGCACGGGTAAGGGCAGTTTTATCACCGTATTTGTCGGTACGGTGGTTGTGCCTGGGTGACAGAGATTTTGCCATCAGAGAATTTCCGTAGGACATATAGAAGCAAACCATGTCAAAGCCCATCTGCCGGAAGGCGTTTGCCTTCTGTGCCAGCAGCTCGACCAGATGGTCCAGCTCCTCTGTGGTTGCCACATGCGTCTTAACCGGTGGACCCATATGGGGAAGCCCTGCCGGCTCCTCTGAGAGGGTAAGGCTGTGGGGCTCGATGCCCATCATGGATGCAGAGGCAAGAGAACCATAGAGATGGATCTCATCAGTCATGTGGGAATAGTAGAGCTTACAGCCACGGGTCTCAGCCTCAAGATTTCCCATACCGGGTCCGCCAAAGCTGCCAATGCCCCAGATATCCGGTCCACCGGGACCACCCGGGCCGCCCGGACCGCCTGGGCCCATGCCTCCGCTTTCGCCGAAGAAGGGGTCAGCCTTCCAATCGGCACCCTGACAGGTGACGATGGCGGCCCCGGAGCGCGCGAGCTCCGCCATGTGTGAGATCATACCCTCACCGGGATAGTTTTCGTCCCCCTGAAATGCGCCGGAAACAGCGCGGGTTACCAGAAGGCGGTTTTTGATCAGTCGTCCACCAACCAGAATGGGGGACATTAGCTTAGGATAGCCTGCTGCCATATTAGAGACTCCTCTCATTGTGTTATATCTGTCAGTCCGCCGGGAGATCGACCCCGCGGCGTATGAGTTCTTCCTCATAGCGTGCCTTAGCGGCCAGCAGAAAGGGCTTTTCTCCGTTTTGACGGAGCTTTTCATTGGTGTCCTGCAGCGCTTTTAAAATGGTATCGGTCCGCAGGGTGCTGGTTACCTTATATTTATCGTTCATTGCTCTCAGCCTCTTCCCAGGTGATAGGTCCTGTACTGAATGGCCTCGGCCAGGTGCATGGGACCAATCTCCTCGCTGCCGTCCAGATCGGCAATGGTCCTTGCAACCCGAAGGATCCGGTCATAGGAGCGCGCGGTCAGGTTCATGCTCTCAAAGGCCATTTTCATAAGAGCGGTGCACTCACGGTCAAGACGGCAGATCTGCTGTACCGCAGCGGGCGGCATGGAGCCGTTGCTGCGGATGTCAGAACCGAAAAACCGCTGCTTCTGGCGTTCCCGGGCAGCATCCACCCGCACCTTGATGGCGGCGGAGGACTCACCCTTCTGCCGGGAGGAAAGTGCTTCAAATTCCAGTGCCGGCACCTCAATGATCATATCGATACGGTCCAGCAGGGGCCCGGACAGGCGGGAGAGATACTGGTCAACCGCACGCTGTGAGCAGGTGCATCGCCCTGAGGGGTGCCCATACCAGCCACATTTGCAGGGGTTC
>R14__coassemble_3741_pt1 | contig 5546 bp, 5 predicted proteins | sample R14__metabat2_high_PE_043 | metagenome-assembled genome bin R14
CTTCCGGCCATTGGGCTAAGGTACCATCTCAGGAGATTTCCGATCTTTTCACCAAATAAACCCTATAGAACGCAAAAAATCCCTTGCCGAGATTTCTCTCAGCAAGGGATTGCTTTTTAATATGGATACCTTTGAACACCTCTTGGAATCATTCTTTACCCCAAAACCACCTGGTATGAAGAATGATGACCTTTCAGAGTTCTGTTATCAAATTGTTATCAGAAGAGATTTTCAATTTCAGAAAACCCAGTGTTTTCAAGGCTTTTCGGGATTTCTGCAATTATTCCCACTCCACTGTTCCGGGCGGCTTCGATGTGATATCGTAAACTACCCGGTTAACATGATCAACTTCATTTATAATTCTGTTAGATATGCGTCCCAGTAGATCATATGGTATTTTTGCCCAGTCAGCAGTCATAAAATCATCGGTTGTGACAGCGCGGATTGCTATCAATTCATCATAGGTTCTGGCATCACCCATGACACCGACCGTTTTAACCCCGGGAAGCACTGCAAAAAACTGTGCCAGTTCACTTTCGTATCCTGCTTTAGCAACCTCATCACGCAGGACTGCATCTGCTTCCTGCAGTATTTTTACGCGCTCCGCCGTAATTTCACCGATCACACGTACACCAAGGCCTGGGCCAGGGAACGGCTGCCGCCATACTAGCTCATGGGGAATTCCAAGTTTTTCACCTACACGCCTGACTTCGTCCTTAAAGAGATCTTTCAACGGCTCAATGACACCCTCAAACTGAATATCCGCCGGGCGCTCAACCATATTGTGATGTGTCTTAATCTTTGCCGCATCACCCTTGCCGCTTTCAATCCGATCCGGGTATATTGTTCCCTGTGCAAGGAAACCGCCTGCGTACCTTGCGCGTATTTCATCCCAGAAAACCTTATAAAACTCAGTACCGATAATCTTTCTCTTTTCTTCAGGGTCTGCAACTCCCTTCAGCTTTGCAAGGAAGGTTTCCTGGCAATTTATCCTGACAAAATTCATATCGAACAACCTTGTAAAGGTATCCTCTACAAAATCGCCCTCATCTTTTCGCATGAGTCCCTGATCAACAAATACGCAGGTAAGTTTTTTTCCGATTGCTCTTGACAGCAGTGCAGCTGCAACGGAAGAATCTACTCCGCCAGACAAGCCAAGCACAACACCACGGTCGCCAATCTGCTCTCTGAGAGACTGAATCGTATCCTCAACAAATGTGTCCATTACCCAGTCGCCTGAACACTTACAAACCTCAAACAGGAAATTACGAAGCATCTGTTTACCATATTCAGAGTGTGTAACCTCCGGATGAAACTGAACAGCATACAGACTTTCTTCCGGGAGTTCCATAGCTGCGCATGGACAGTTATCAGTAGTTGCTGTGATCTTAAAGCCATCTGGTACCTTCGAAATATAATCCGTATGGCTCATCCAGACAACATTCTTCTCCGGAATCCCCATAAAAAGGCTGCTTTCATGATCCACATTTACTTCAATCCGACCGTATTCACGCATTGGTGCATGTTCAATAACCCCTCCGCGCATGTATGCCATCAGCTGGGCACCATAGCAAATCCCCAGGACCGGAATTCCAAGTTTCAGAATTGCACTATCATAATGCGGAGACGTCTCATCATAAACAGAATTTGGTCCGCCTGTAAAAATAATGCCCTTCGGATTCAAAGAACGAATTTTGTCAATTGAGACAGTATACGGTAATATCTCTGCATATACATTACAATCTCTGACTCTTCTGGCAATCAGCTGATTATATTGTCCGCCAAAATCGAGTACGATTATAAGCTCTTTGCTGTCCATATAGTTTCCCCCCAACAACAAGCATTTTACTTTTTTGTTTTTTCATCTACTTTTCTTCTGAGTATTGCATATTCAGGAGCGACCACCGGGAGCTTCATATGAATTTCCATCTGAGGATGCGGGCAGTAATCGATTTCTTCACCTTCCGCATTTTGCATCGAACCAACCAAAACCGCAACCGGTTCCATTCCCGGTATCAGCAGCTCCAGTTGATCTCCTCTCCAAATGCGTCCGCGTTGCGTCAGAATTGCATTTCCCGCGTCATCGCAGGAAATGACATAAGCCACAACATCCCAATCGCGAATATACCTTGCATCCTCATAAAATTGCCCTTGCTCCGGTCTGCCGTAGAAAAAGCCCTGGTAATAATGCCTGTGTGATATTTTGTCGACCTCATCACGCCAGATTTTATTGAGAGGCCTCCCCTCCACCGCCGCGTCAATTCCGTGACGGTATGCATTTGTAACACAGGCAGCATAATACGAGGACTTTGCGCGGCCTTCAATCTTGAATGAATCAATACCGGCCTGTATCAGCTCCGGGATATGATCTATCATGCACAGATCACGTCAATTCATGATATAAGTACCGTTGTCGTCATCTTCGATCTGAAAATATTCACCGGGCCTTTTTCCTCCATAAGTGCATATTTCCATCTGCAGGGCTGTGCGCAGGCACCATGGTTTGCATCTCGTCCTGCAAGGTAATTACTAAGCAGGCACCTACCCGAAAAGCTAACACACATTGCACCATGTACAAACGCTTCCAACTCAAGCTCGTTTGGGATATGGTCACGAATATCTCTGATTTCTTCAAGGCTCAGTTCTCTTGCGAGTACAACCCTTGTTGCACCAAATTCATACCAGCATCTGGCTGTATCCGCCGACACAATTCCCATTTGTGTACTGATATGTCGCTGTACACCCGGTGCGTATTTCTCAGCTGCCTTGAATACACCAAGATCCCCCAGAATAAACGCATCCACCCCCGCATCCTGACAAAGTTCAAAAAATGGCGGCATCTCGCGTATCTCGTCTGTTCTCGCCAGGATATTTGCGGTTACATAAACCTTTACATCATTTTCATGGCAATAATGCACTGCCTGTATCAGTTCTTCGTCGCTGAAGTTTCCGGCCTTGGCGCGCATACCATACTGTTTTCCAGCCAAATACACTGCATCTGCTCCATAGCGAACCGCCATCTGCAGCTTTTCCGGATCACCTGCTGGCGACAAAAGTTCAGGCTTACTGAACATTTATCGTTTCCTCCTCACCATCTTCATTCGTGATCGTCTGCTGGTAAAACGGTTCAACAGCAACACCGCCATTTTCCGTTTCTGTACTGTCTGCCTCAGTCTCTGTAGACTCTTCGGTTGTCTCCTCAGGCGCTGCTTCTGTCTCAGTGTCCTGCAGTGCTGACTCCGAAATAAATTCCTGCTGCTCAATATAAGTATAGAAAAACTCATGTGTGCCGCTGCTGTTCAGCGCATAGAAATAATAATCAGAGCTTTCCGGATAAATCGCAGCCATAATACTAGAAAGTCCAGGGTTCGCGATTGGACCTGGCGGTAAGCCTTTATATTTGTATGTATTGTATGGGCTATCGTACGCAAGGTCACTATCCGTCAAAACCGGCTTATATTCACCAAGTGCATATTCCACTGTCGCATCAATCTGAAGGAGCTCATGGACTCTTGATGTTAATCTGTTATAGATAACCGAAGCAATTGTAGGCCGTTCAGCATCAGACCCTGCTTCTTTCTCTATTAACGACGCCAGGGTAATAATCTTTGACAGATCCATCATGGCCGCATCGATTTCTTCAGTGCTATAGCTGCCTTCTGCTTCCATTCTGCTGCGAAGATCCTGATTCAATGAATCAATTGCTCCAATCATGATCTCCGTTACTTTATTATTAAAGTTTGAAAGGAATTTATTCACAACCCTTTCCGGAGTATCACCAACGTAAAATTCATACGTATCCGGGAACATATATCCTTCAAGCCGGTTATATTCGCCATATGGAATTCCCTGTAAAAACTCATAGTCAAACTCATAATTTGCGCAGACTTCTTTCAGCTCTTCCTCCGTGCACACATCATTTTCGGAAAGCATGTTTATAATCTGATCAAGTGAATATCCTTCTGGGAATGTCAGAGTAACCGTCTTTCTTGTTTCACTATTTGCTGAAAGACCATTAACCAGTGCATGGTAGTCAAACATCTGATTTAACTCAAATGTTCCGGCACTGAATTTCTGTTCCGCATGACTGAATTTTCCATATATCACAAAAAGATACTTATAATTGATCAGTCCGTTTGACTGCAGATTTTCCGCAACGTCCATCAGAGTATCGTTTTCGCCTATGACAATAGTCACTTCATTATCCGCTTTTGTAAGTGCCAGCACATCATCCGCAGCAAACCACAGTAAAATTGCAATTCCAATTGAAAATGCAAGCACAATCATCATATAGACAATCGTATGAACTATCGAGCCGCCGCTTTGCTCCTCATCATATTCATCATCATAGAATTCATCGTCCATGACGGATTCCGATATAGGATCGTTCAGCTCAAAGCTGTCTGCGAATTCTTCTGTATCACTGCTGTCGACATATTCCTGTTCGCTGGAATACCAGTTATCTGAGATCTCATTCTCATTTCTCATATGCAGTTCTCCTATCTAAAAGCATGCGTATGTTGAGATTACTTTACTCGTCTATAAACCATATAATCACAGATTTCCTCAGGCGTGTACTCACCATGCAGTGCTCCGGCAAGCTCAAGGCCAAATTCAATTGCTGCACCCGGTGCGCGGGCTGTAATGAAGTTATCGTCCCGCACAACCTGCTGATCCATCTTCAATGATGCACCTTCCATAACAGTTTCAAAACCAGGATAGCAGACTGCATTTTTACCGTTCAGCCAACCACGTTTCCCCAGAATGCTTGGCGCTGCGCAAATTGCTGCCACGATCAGATGATTTTCTACCGCATATGTAACCGCATCCATAGCCCGCTGATTCGCTTCAATTGCAGCAACACCATCCCCGCCGCCGGGAAGGACGATCATTTCCATGCTCTGATATTCAAGTTCTTCAATCGTCAGGTCTGCATGAATCACAATTCCATGGGCACCTTCAATTTCTGTACCACCAATTCCAACGTATTTCATGGGGATTCTGGCACGCCTCAGGATATCTCCGGGTGCGATTGCTTCAATCTCTTCGAATCCTTTGCCCAAAATAATATATACCATTATCTAAGCTCCTTTACCGCTTTTAAAACATCCTCATGAATCGACTCAATTGTTCTCATTTTCCCATTGATTGTACAGGGAATGACCTTCCAGTTAAACATAGCAGCTGCCATCAATGCAGATGCCCTGCACTTTCTGAGATACTCCAGATTATTTTCATGAATATCTGTTGGGGTATCGCTGTCTTTGTTTCTGTTTCTGATATTTTCTTCTGTCACTTCAGTCGGAACATCCAGATATATCACAAGGTCTGGCTCAGGCAGGCCCAGCAGTCTGTATTCAAAATCAAATAACCATTTGAAATAAGTTTCTTTTTCACTATCCGTCAGTTTACTGCCCTGATGCACTGCATTCGACGTGGTATATCTGTCTGCAAGTACCGTCACACCAGCAGCATACTGTTTTCCCCAATCATCTTTAAAGGAAGCATATCGGTCTACTGCATAAAATGTGGATGCCGCATATGCA
>R14__coassemble_3972_pt1 | contig 5316 bp, 7 predicted proteins | sample R14__metabat2_high_PE_043 | metagenome-assembled genome bin R14
TACAGTATCAGTTACAGTATCAGTTACAGTATCAGTTACAGTATCAGTTACAGTATCAGTTACAGTAACAGCTAGATTTGCTAGGTTTTGCTTAGCATTGCTAGACTTTGCTAGGTTTTGCTTAGCATTGCTAGACTTTGCTAGGTTTTGCTTAGCATTGCTAGACTTTGCTAGCCCTCCAGTTCTGCCAGCCTCTGCACGTCTGGCACGTTTTGCCTCCCATGCAGCCGCATCTCTATCAATTGTGCGTCGCCAATGGCGGAAGGTTTGGCTTACCGCCAGATCTTCAATCTGATCAACCGCAATACCGTTGGTGTACCGGAGGAGCAGCGTTAACAAGATTCCGCGCTGCTCAATAGTTAGATCTTCGATATCGTCCAGATAATCCGTATACAAGACGAAGCTGGTTTTATCAGCCACTATCCGGCACCTCCTCCAGATACACCTCTATCCGTGGATTATCAGGATCGCAATAGAATGCATCCGAGTATCCGCGCACATGCTTCCAGCCATCACCGGGGATCGTCCGTGTGGCTACCAGTGCATCAAGGATCACCTTGTGCGCGAAGCCGCTGATGTTGTCGAGATCCCGCTTTCTGTTCGGCTCGTAGAATCGGAAATGCACCACAACCGGCATCATTATTTTGCCCGGCTTTTGTTGCCTGATTGCCCACATCACGGCGCTCTGTGCGTTCCGCTTCATGGCCGCACCGACATGGTAGTTCGTCCGGTTGGCGGCGGTGTATTCATTCATTCCCGGGAAGCGGCCATTTTTCAGGCCGCTTGCGGAATTCATGATGATCCGTTTCATGCTTCTGCTGCAGTGGGCTCAATGACCTCGCCTGTCTCGTTGTCAACGTCAATGATCGTTACATCGGGCTCTGCGTACATGTCTTCACTGATAGAGGACTTGATCGTTTCGTCTGTGCTGACCGCCTTCACAAAATCACTCTTGAGCGGGGCATACTTCAGGCACTTCTTGAGGACGGTCTTTTTTGCCATTTCTTCGAAATTCGTCTGCCACGGACCGTTGCCGAAGCTCTTGGAGTACCGCTTCGCGTGCTCACGGACATCTTCCACGCTCATGCACGCGAATGACTCGCCGCCGTCCTTGGTCTTAAACACCGCGTAGAAGTAAATCGGATTACCTCTGCAAGTTTTTGCCGGAACATGCTTCAGAGTAGGATTCAGGCCAAGAGCGTACTCAAACTCGTCATTCTCATAGACTGTCTCGGCATAGATTGTTTTAATCTCGCCGGATCTGTACGCCAGATCGATCAGGCCCTTATAGCCAAGCTGAAACTGGCACTCCATCTGACCATGATTTCGGTATGGCAGGAGGTATGCCTGCCCGAGCGGTGTGTTAGGCTCTACGCCGAGCTGTGCAGCTGTCATCATGGCACCAAGGAAAGACTTTGGAGAGCATTCCGCAAGCTTCGGGTTTGTGCTGAGTGCGGAAAGCGTGATCCGCGTGAATCGCTCAGGAGTGAGTACGGAAGGGAGTGCCTTTTTGATCTCTCCCTCCATGCTCTTGATGAGGCCCTTGATTGAGGTGTCCTTCTTAGGTCTGGCAGCAACTGCCTGCTGTTTCTGATTTGCATTTGCGATGATTGCGGTATCCATTATTTAACCTCCTTGAATTTGAACACGCGGGTTGTTGATTGTTTGTAGTAATCGGAGAGATCCATCTCCGGGTGGGCTTTGTTGAATGCTTTCACGTCGAACGTCCGGCGGGTCTGAGGCTTCCAGGTGGCGAAGAATCGCTCAGTCTTGCCGCCGATTGCATCTCCAAGTGCTGCCTTGATGGCATTCTCTTCCGCGGTCTGTTCCTGCTTGAGTTGATCAATCTGTGATTTAATATCATTGATCATGTCGAAGTGAGCATCAAGGCCAAACAGATCAACCTCTGTGAGGCTTTCGTCCGCATCCGCATAAATCGTCTTGATTGCGGATGTCGTGGCTGCTGTGCCATCCACGGGCGGCGCAGTGCCGGCTTCGACATACTGCCAGAAGTCAATTGCTGCATCCCTGATGCCATCAAATTCTGCAGGGCTGATGTACATGGAGTAATCGGCGAAATCCGGTTTTTCGGCGTCGGCCTGTGTGGTCATGTGATAGATCTTAAAAGGGCCGGACCCCAGTACCAGCGCAGCGAGGAAATATTCCGCATATCCGCACACCGCCATGTACGCGACGCACTGTGCATAATACGAGAGCGGGAACGAATCATCGGTGAAATTCTCCCGGTTGTACGCAGACGCTGTTTTGCATTCCAGTCCGGCATTGCGGCCTACGATCTTCCGGTCTATAGTCGCGTGGAGATGCGGGTAGTCAGGATTGCGCAAGAGGTAGTTGCATTTCTGCACTTTCAGGCCGGAGCGCTCTACGAAGCGGTCTGCAACATACTGCTCAAGGTCGGTGCCCTGACGCATAGCCTCGTTCTGATCTGCCTCCGGGATCAGACCTGTTTTTCTGGCCCATACCGCATACGGCGATGTATAATTGTTCAGACCGAGGATGGCTCCGATCTCCGAGCCGCCAATGGAATTCCTTCGCTCCGCAAGCCACTGTTCATGGTCCTGAATTTTGATTTTTTTGATCACTTGTGTTACCCCCGTTTTTGAGATATAATCTGAGTGCGAGCCTTATATTCGCACACCTTGCCGTGCAGGAGATTGCCGTCTCCTGTGCGGTCTTTTTTTAGACCAGGATATCTCCCGGCCGATATGCAGATCCATCACCATGATGGACTGCGGTTTTACGCTTTTGTTTTACAGGCTTGTAAGCATACTCAGCAGTCTGCCTGATATACTGGTTCAGATCAGACTCTGCGTATCGTACAGTCCTCGGTGTGATCCTGTACCGAGGAATCTTTCCGGCCTTTACAAGATCATAGAACGATCTGACGGACACACCGAGCTTCTCGGCAGCCTCATTGGCTTTCAAATATTTATCCATCGATGGTCACCTCCTCTGCCGACCTCAGTTCGAAAATATACTCCAGCGTATACTCTGGCAGCAGATCACGCTGGATGGCGAACGCCTCAGAAATAGAGCATTCGCTCACGCCATAAATTTTGTTGTAAGCGGTTTTTTCGGCAACGCCGATGATGGCCGCCACAGTCTTAGTGCTGATGCCCTTCTCTCGGAGTACCTTTTGCAGATTGGTCATTTTGTCACCCCCTCCTATGTCCTATGGCCCTTGAGGGCCGCTGTTGTTAATTGGCATCCTTCATAATGTACGATGTAACGTACATTTGTCTATATAATATACCCCTCGGCGTATTTTGTCAAGCATTAAATTACCATGTGGCGTATTTTTTTACTTGATTCGGCGTGCGGTACATGGTATGCTGTTTGTGTATAGGAGGTGATATAAATGGACATGCTGGCAAAATTAGAGCGCAGGATGGCGGAGATTGGGGTTAATAAGAGGCAGCTCGCCATCCAAAGCGGAGTGCCCTATACAACAGTAATTGGATTCTGGGATAAGGGGTACGAAAACATGAAGCTATCTACGCTTCGGCGCCTCGCAGCGTATCTGCAGGTCTCAATCGATTATCTGGTCCGTGACGAGGTAACTGAACCATCTTATGGTATCGGGCAGGTATATGACACAATCAGCGCCAGAGAGAAAGAGCTGATCAACGCATACCGGAAACTAAACGATGCCGGACAGCAGCAGCTCGCCAATCAGGCGAAGATCATGGTGTCAATGGACGCCTATGCGAAAAGATGCGGGTGTATCATCCGCATAAATTTTGGCGCAAAATAAAAAAGCCTGCCACTATGGCAGGCTATAACGTAAAAAAGCCACTCTGGAATAGGGTGAATTCCAGGGTGGCAGATATTAAGTTCCCGATCAGTTACGCTTAATCGGTTGGCTGTTTCAGCAACTCCTATTATAGCACATGGTCGGTATCATTGGGAGTGTGAATTTTGAAAAAATCAGAAAAGTATCACTGGAATGGAAGATACTACACAAAGAGAGTTCGGAAGTCCGAGAACTATGCTGACGGATACCAGTTTCTCTACGGAAAGACCATAGCGGAATTAGAGGCAAAGATTGCTGAATACGAACACCAGAAACTATCCGGCAGAGACATGACCAGGCAGGATACTGTAGCTGTATGGATCGTCAAGTGGTGGAACAACCGGAAGAATGAGATGTCTCCGTCTGTCCTGAGCTACAGGAAGCCGATGATCAACCGTGTCATTGCACCGGCAATCGGGCAGATGCGTGTATCAGAAGTGAAACCGGAAAACATCAAAGGTATTATGGCTTCAGTATCAGACAAGTCAGCAAGCTATTGCAATAAGCTATACCAGTTGCTCAACGCGATTTTTACCGATGCCTATATCAATGGATTAACAGTTCGGAATCCGTGTATCGGCGTGAAATACGCAGGTGTGAAATCTGTCGAAAAAACAGCGATCACAGAAGAGCAATGGAATACACTCCGCGAAGCTGTCAGAGGAACCAGAGCAGAGCTTTTCTGCTATATAGGTTACTACACCGGTATGAGACGAGAAGAGATCTGCGGTCTGACCTGGAGTTCTGTGCATCTGGATGCAACTACCCCATACATCAGCGTAGAACATGCCTGCACATGGCCAGACAGGAAAGCCGGATGTTTCCCATCTCCACTGAAAACGAAAAACAGCCGCAGGAAAATCCCAATACATCCGGAATTACTCAAGCTTCTGCAGGCGCAGGATCAATCACAATCAGACTTTGTTATTCGTGGGAAAGACAATGGGCCTATATCATTTATGAGTTTGAGGAGACTGTGGGGAATCGTTGACGATAGAACGCTGCCTGAGTATCTCCCACCAAGCAGGCAGCGAGATTACAGGACAGATGCCAAAACCGGCAATAATAAGAAAGCGCCCAATGTTGATAAAACCATCGATTTCTACATTACACCGCACATACTCAGGCACAGCTTCGCGACGAACCTTGTACGGTCTGGCATGGATCTGAAGCGGATTCAAAGTCTAACCGGGCACGCAGACATAACGGTACTGCTTAATATATATGCCCACTTCAAAGAAATCCAGCCAGATGATCTAATAGGTGATATCATGGCTGCGATAAAATGATTGCTCACATCCGTACTCACATTTTACTCACATTGATTTTCAATTTCTCGCATTTATCTGCGTTTTTATGCACTTGCTTGCGCAAAAGCAAAATTAAAACATTCTCAAAATGTTCAGATAAATAAAGAAAAACACCCGAAAACCGAAGTTTTCAGGTGTAAAAACTGGTGACCCGCCGGGGATTCGAACCCCGGACACCCTGCTTAAAAGGCA
>R14__coassemble_4591_pt1 | contig 4762 bp, 3 predicted proteins | sample R14__metabat2_high_PE_043 | metagenome-assembled genome bin R14
TAAAAAACTGCGGCTGTTAGAGCACTCTGCCGGATTCTTGACAGAAAGAAGGGACGGCGCTCCTTCCATGACTGAAGTCACGGGTCTCCGCGCCTAAAAATGATGAAGAAAATAGAGATCATCCAGACCGCGGATATTCACGGAACGATTCGCGATTATGCCTATATCGCCGCGTATGTCAACAGGCTCAGGGAACAGAACGCTTCTGTCCTGCTTGTTGACTGTGGCGACATATTCCGCGGAAATATCCTTGCGGAATACAGCGGCGGCACGATTGTGGCTGAGATTATGAACCGGATCGGTTATGATTTTATGGTCTATGGAAATGACGAGCACTTTAAGGGCAGGGATGACGCGCTTGCCATGCGTGACAGGCTGAATTTTCCGGTGCTTGGAGCCCTGACACATGAAGCAGACGGCAGCTACCGCTTCCCTCCCTGCGGCATCACGGAGCTGGCCGGTATGAAGATTGGCGTGATTGGGCTGGAGCACAGCGAAATGCGGATGCATACATCCGGCTCCACCGACCCCTATGCAGAAACCGCCCACTGGTGTAGGGAGCTGCGTACGCAGGGCTGCGACATTGTCATGGTAATCTCGCATATGGGCATAGACCCGACCTACAAAACGCCGACCCCGGAGCTGGCCAGACAGGTCCCGGATCTGGATCTGATCGCGGATGGCCACAGTCACCATCCACTGCCGGAAGGTATTCGGGTCGGTAAGACGCTGGTCACACAGCCTGCGGACCACATGGGGTCCTTTGTGCATATCACCGTAACCGTGGATCAGGGAGAGGTGAATTCTGTCTGTAAGCTGATCGATGTCGGCCGGTGCAAAACGCAGCTTCGGCCTGACGCAGAGGTTCAAAGCATTCTTGACCGGGAGCTGGAGCGGATCCAGGCGGCTACTGTGATCGTCGGCCATACGCCATATCTTCTGGATGGTGGCAGACCGCAGATCCGCACACGGGAGACCAATCTGGGAGATATCGTATGTGATGCCTTCCGGGCAAAGACCGGCGCAGAGGTAGCCATCTACGGCGGTGGCGCGATCCGCGCGAGCCTTGAGGCGGGTGACATCTCAATCTTCGACCTGAAAAGTGTATTTGCAAACGGCGGAGAGCTGGCTGTGGCACGCTGCACAGGCGCTTGGATCCGCGCGCGGATGGAGCGCAGTCTTTCCGCCTACCCGGAGCAGTTTACCGGCTTCTGTCAGGTAAGTGGACTGCATCTCCTGTTTGATCTCGATGCGGCATCCGGCTCCAGAATATGCGCTATTACGCTGGACTCCGGCGAAGCTCTGGAGGATACCAAAGAGTACCTGGTCGCCGGACAATCCGCGGAGGACCCCATGATGCCTCAGGATTTAAGTCAACCACAGGCCCCCGGGGCTGGCCGGATGCCTCCGATGGACCACGCTCTTGCAAGAGGTCAGGAAGCCGCAGGCTGCACCTTCCTTAAAAACATTGGCCACAGCATGGATATTTTTACGGAATATCTCCAAAGCCCGGCCTGTAAGCTCTATGAAGCGTCGGCAGGACGGATCCGCGAGATCAAAAACCGCTAGCCCTCTTCACATGGTACCGCCCATATACTGGGGCCATCAGGTACATATCCACATGCAATCAGCAAATACAGGTGACCTGCAAAGCATATTTCTGCAGGCCGCCTGTTTTCTATATTTCGTTTATTATTTCGGGTCGGTTCACCACTGTACAGGCAGCAGGGCGCACAGGGCACTGGCCTCTATGCTTCCAGTATCAAAAACACGACCAGGTTATATATATTATATATAATATTTATATATTACAGGTAATTCAGCTGTTCTGCATATCTGTGATCATTAATTCTATTTGTGAGGATTTTTGCTTCTCTATAATTGCTGCACAGGAAAAGATCAATCATTATCTTTTACCCCTGAGATCATACCATCTATAAAAAAACAGCCAAAAGCACGACAATTATTTCCGCTTCACAACAAGCTAAAACTATGATAAAATACGATTGTTGCGGGATTTATAATTTTCCGCGTTGCCGCCTTGCCAGTGGCAATCATTTTGCACTTCCATTCTTCAAATAAATTACTTATCGCAGCATAATATCTTTCGTTTGGAGGTCCCGATTATGTTTTTTACTGCACATGATGGAGTCAAGCTCTTCTACGAAGAAAAAGGCTCAGGTCCTATTTTAATTATGGTTCACGGTTGGGCATGCAACCACAGCTTCTTTCAGGCACAAATTGACGAATTTTCGAAGGATTATCGTGTAATTGCTCCGGATTTACGCGGTCATGGGCAGTCGGAAACTGTTGTTCCGGGTTGTTCAATGAGTATTCCAAACCTTGCGAATGACCTTAATGATCTGATTGTTCACCTTGGAGCGGGAAAAGTTACGCTTCTTGGCTGGTCACTCGGTGTGTTGATTTCTTACTCATACATTCAGCAGTTTGGCTGTGATGCCATTGAGAAACTAATTTTGGTGGATATGTCACCTAAAACTTCCAATGATCCCGGTTGGGATTATGGTCAAGCACGCACAGAGACTTATAAGGATGTCATTGGCTGGCTTAGTTTCTACGCATTTAACTGGGCCGAGGCAGTTCCCACTTTTGTACCTGGCATGTTTGGAAACGGCAAACCAACTGCGGACCAGTGGCCACTTGCTGACTGGTGCGTCAGTCAGATTCTGCGAACCCGTTCAGACAATTTGCCTTACCTCAACATCTCCATGGCTGTTACTGATTTGCGAGAGGTTCTACCGACGATTACCGTACCTACACTGTTGATCCACGGTGCGCAAAGCGTGATGTTCGGTTCCCATGGTGCTTATCTGGTTACACTGATTCCCGGTGCTCAGCTAGCTATGCTGCCCGGCGGTCATATTATGTTTATGGAACATCCTGAAGAATTCAATGTCAGGGTACGCGCATTTCTTTCATAATTCATTTTTTCAAACATAAACTTTATCCGGAGATTCTGAGCGGAATCTCCGGATTTTCTCTACGTTACTATCATCCACCTTATATTCTTCCCCAATGGCTATATATTCGAGTGGCGTTTACCTTCTTCGATACTCACCGCAAACTACTGGTAAGCTCCCTCAAAAATCATGTTAAAGAGTTCCGTCGCAGATTATTCTGTTGATCGTGTGAAGTGCGTAGTGTCCGCGATTTTGTTTACCTGAAGCTGATTCAGGGCGTTATTGTAGGCCTCCAATGTATCATCGTCAAACAGAGCCCATTCCACAAGATCCAGCTTGCCCGGATGTGCCTCTATAAATTTATTTGCGGTCTGCACTGCGATTTCGGCGGCCTGATCTTTCGGATAAGAATACACGCCGGTTGAAATCGAAGGAAATGCTATAAAGCGAATTCCGTTGTCAACTGCGAGCTGTAAGGAATTTCGGTAGCAGTCTGCCAGTTTCTGATCCTCCTGACGGTTTCCGCCATGCCAGACCGGGCCAACCGTATGAATGATGTACTTGCAGGGAAGCTTATATGCCCCGGTGATTTTTGCTTCTCCGGTTTCGCACCCATGCAGAGTCCTGCATTCCTCTAACAGCTTTGGCCCTGCAGCCCTGTGAATGGCACCATCTACGCCACCACCGCCTAAAAGTCTCTTATTGGCTGCATTCACAATGGCATCCACATCGGAAAGCTTTGTAATATCCGCCTTGATCATACGGATTTCTGTCTTGTCCGATGCGGGAGCCTCTGCTAATTCCTCCGCATTCTCTTCGCGATAGAAGTTGCTGAAATTTCTGGAGAATTCCCTGAAGTTATAGGAATGTCCGGAACGGTCCATCACGGCAAAATCGATCCGTTGGAAAAAATCCTCCAGCCTCATTCCATCATAATCAAAGTTCTTCATCGCCTTATAAAACAGGTCTGATACGATATGGGCATCATTTCTGAATGCTCCACAGCCAAAGGCGCCGAGGATCACCATCTGATAGCCCAAATGCGCAGCAAGCTTCAGCATACCCGTAATCCGCTGATAGACCATATCTTCGTATTCCTGCTCTGTCATCCCCTCCATACCATAAGCAAGGTTGGGGGCCGCACAGGTCATGACAGACACGATCACGCTTTCCGAGAGCAGGCTTCCGTCCTCATCTTTGATGATCTCCACCTGAGGAGAGATCATAACGGCATCGGAACCCATGTATGTATGAAGAGATCTATTATATTTATAATATGCCTTTGCTGTATCCGACTCGAGGGACAGCAGAAGTGAACTCTTTCTGCAAAGATCTTCCTCCTGGGCTTTCGAGCCTTTGCGCACTCCACCACCCGGATTTACCGGATTGGCCAGATTCAGTACCAGCACCGGAAGGTGGTCTTTGCCAGGCAGAGAATCGGCCTCCTCGGTACGCCTTCGGGCAAGTGTATAGGAATCCGCATTTTCACAGCCAACATCAACGCGGCCAGTGACATGAACATGCTGAAAAGAATTATCTGCCTCTATCTGTTCAATATCCTGCGGAAGGTATACGTAGATTCCCTCCATCTCTGCTCGAGAAAGCTTCAGCGGGATCGTCTTTCCATCAATAGAATAATGACCTGACCGAAGGATCTTCAGGGTGTCATTTAGCATTGTAATATTAGCATTCCACATAGGGATCGCCTCCTTTAAATATAGTATATACCGGGAGAACCAGAAAAGGTCTCCCGGCAGGCGACGTTTCAGCCTTTTAGTTACAAATTTTTATCGAAGCCTGCCGCAAGAATACCCCCACCTCAGCGCCATTATATGGCGCAG
>R14__coassemble_4803_pt1 | contig 4594 bp, 3 predicted proteins | sample R14__metabat2_high_PE_043 | metagenome-assembled genome bin R14
ATATTCAGGGCTTCTTTTACTCGCGTCCACTGCCACTTGCAGATTTTGAAAAGGCACTTTTTGGCGATGCTGCTAAATAAAGAAGCATTAAACTTAAAACCTATATAACAAAAGAGGCTGTTGCGAAATTGCAACAGCCTTTAGTGTTTGTGGATATTTATTAATCTACGTCAAATACCTTGCCGGGGTTCATGATATTGTTGGGGTCGAGCGCACGTTTGATAGCTCTCATCATTTCCAGCTCATCCGGATTTGTGAATTGTTCCATCAAGGGTTTACGTTTGTAGCCAATGCCATGCTCACCGGATAATCTGCCACCGTGAGCATAGATGAAGCTGTAAACCTCTTGTTGGTTAGCATCAACGCGTTTATGCCATTCTTCCAGGTCTTCATCCGGGCGTTTGAGAACGTTGAAGTGGATGTTGCCATCACCGGCATGGCTAACGATGCGTGCTTCCAGATTGTATTTGTCAGCCAAACGCAACAGTTCTGCCAAGAGTTCGGGCTCCAAATCGATGGGCATAACAATATCTTCTTTGGAGAGATATGGAGATTCGGTACGAATAGCTTCAGAGTAGTTCTTACGTGCACGCCAAATGCTGTCGTGATCAGCAACGAGAACAGCTACAGCGCCCATTTCCGTGCAGATTTCGTCCAACTTCATAGCCTTCTCATCTAAATCATCCTCATTAATGCCTTCAACCTCGACAATCAGGTAGTTGCCCTTGTCGCTTTCTTGCAGGTTAGTGTTGAGGTATTTTTCTACGGATTTGATGGTTGCATTATCCATGAATTCTACACAGGTCGGGGTGATGCCAGCCTTCAAAATCTTGCCAACGGTGTTGATGGCAGGAGTGCGGTCATAGTAAACAGCCAAGAGGTCCATCATATATTCCGGTTTGGGCAATAATTTAACAGTAGCTTTCGTAATAATGCCCAAGGTGCCTTCAGAACCGATAATTAATTGGTCCATGCAATAGCCGGTAGATTGTTTTTTGAGGCGTGCGCCCAAGTTGACAATTTTGCCAGTGGGAGTTACAACCTCGATGGAGTAAACTTGGTGACGAGTAGTGCCATATTTTACAGCACGGTTGCCGCCGGCGTTGGTAGCGATGTTGCCACCGATGAAGCAGGAATCACCGCTGCAGGGGTCACCTGCATAGAAGAGACCTTTTTCTTCAACAGTTTTTTGTAATACAGAGGTGCGTACGCCAGGTTGAACAACAGCATACATAGCATCTTCTTCGATGGTTTCATATATCAGATTATTTTCCTGATTGAAGACATTAAAAAAGGCAAGATCCAGTTGGCCGTTTTGCAGATCGGTATCCAGAAAACGACTGCTTTTTTCTATCAGATCTATTCTTACATCCGGATAAATCCTATGGAATTCCGGAAGCACTTTAGGCATAACATAGGTATTTCGGAAAGAAGGCATACCGACCCGAAGGCGACCGGCTTGCTCTAACTGAAATTTTTTCATTTCTAAATCAAGCTGCTCAGACTGAGAAAGGATATCCCTGGCAAATTTTAGATAGCATTCACCGGCATAGGTCAGCTGGTACTGCCTTTTTACCCGGTTGAAAAGGGTTAAACCGTACTGTTTTTCCAATCTTTGAACAAACGCTGAAAGTGCCGGCTGAGTTACATAGAGTCTGGCAGCTGCATGTGACAGATTTTTTTCTTCTGCTATGGCAATAAAATACTCCAGGTCCTTAAATTCCATACATCAGCCCTCCTAAACTTTACTATAAATTATATTTATATTTAATATAAATATCAAGAATTTTGATAATTTGTTATTGAATGTTATATTTGTAATGAAAACTGAAAGCGATTCACTGATTCAGAAAAGAATATCAGGAGGGAGAAGAAATGAAAAGGAAAATAGTAAGCTGCCTGCTGGCCGCAGTTATGACAGCTTCGCTCATGGGCACTATGAGCGTTTCTGCTGAACAGGTGACCGGAACAGGTGTAGGACAGGGAATTGATGGTGATATCGTAGTGCAGGTAACTGCTGACGAATCCACAATCTACGATATTATGATCACAGAACAGAATGAAACGGTTGGAATAGGATCCGCAGCAGTGGATCAGCTGCCGGGAGAAATGGTAAAAAATAATACGATTTTAGTGGATGGAATTGCCGGTGCTACGGTATCAAGTGATGCCATTAAGACTGCTGTTAAGGCAGCTATTGAAGATGCGGGTCTGGACTCCTCTGTATTTGAAGTTGAGATGGAAGAGACGGAAGCTGTTGAAAAAACAGATGAAACACTTTCATGTGATGTAGTCATTGTAGGAGCCGGTGGTGCAGGACTGACAGCCGCTGCCATGGCCAGTGAGAGTGGTGCAGATGTAATCGTAGTTGAGAAAATGCCGATAGTCGGTGGAAACAGTTTGAAAGCAACGGGCGGTATGAATGCTGCAGATACCACTTATCAGGAAGCACTGGGAATCACAGATAGTGGTGTAGAAGAATTTATAGAAGATACCATGGAAGGCGGACACCAGCTGAATAATATAGATCTGGTTACCACCATGGCTGAAAATAGTGCAGAAGCCATTGACTGGCTGGCTTCCATTGGAGCTGAGCTTCCGAAAGTAGCTGCTACAGGTGGAACTGTTCATAAATATCTTCATGAGCCGGAGGATGGAAGTGCAGTAGGAAGTTTTCTGGTTGAGAAGCTTAATGCTAGATGTGAAGAACTGGGCATAGATGTCATGCTGAATACTGAGGCTACAGAAATCATTATGGAAGATGGTGCTGCAGCAGGTATCCTGGCAAATGATGCAGAACATAATTATACTATTGAAGCTGATGCGGTTATTCTCTGCACAGGAGGATTTGGTGCTAATTTTGATCTTATGACTCAGTATGACGAGTCCCTTGCCAATGCAGTAACCACCAATCATGCCGGAGCTACAGGTGACGGTATCCTGATGGGAGAAGCTGTCGGAGCAGCAACCGTTGATATGGACCAGATCCAGCTGCATCCGACCGTTTATCAGGAAACCGGACTGCTGGTATCTGAAAGTGTACGAAGCATGGGCGGAATCCTGGTCAATGCAGAAGGAAAACGTTTCTGTAATGATATGAGCACAAGAGATGCTGTTTCTGCTGCAGAGCTGGAGCAGACCGGATCATATGCCTATATCATATTTGATCAGCGTATTGTTGATGACCTGGCATCCTGTCAGAAATATATTAATAACGGATTGACTGTTCAGGCAGATACTTATGAAGAACTGGCTGAACTTATGGGACTGGATGAAGATGCCTGTGCAGCCTTTGTTGAGACCATGAATATCTGGAATGAGGCCGTAGCAGCAGGCGAGGATACTGAATTTGGCAGAAATAACGGTATGGACGAAGACCTTTCTGCAGCGCCTTACTATGCTATTAAGATTGCTCCCGGCATTCATCATACCATGGGTGGTCTTGAGATTAATACGGAAGCTCAGGTTATTAACACTGACGGAGAAGTGATAGAAGGACTTTATGCAGCAGGAGAAACTACCGGAGGTGTTCACGGCGGAAACCGTATTGGCGGAAATGCTGTCTGCGATTTCGTGGTCTATGGACGTATTGCAGGAAAAAATGCTGCTGAATATGCAGAGAAATAAAAAACGACAGTAAGTATTGAAGCAAGTTATATGAATTGATATGAAGGCTGGTTATAGGATTGAACTATAACCAGCCTTATTTTTGAGGGCAAATTGCGAAAATTTCAATTCCTCTTATGAGCAGCATGACAAGCTGCATCAAAACACAGGAGGATGAAATTTATGGAATTAAACATCGGACAGGACAATGTGGTAGGAAGAAATATCCGCATGCTGCGTCAGAAACATTCAGAAACACAGGAGGAACTTGGAAAAATTATAGGATACGGGGCAACAACAGTGGCTAATTATGAAAGCGGCTACAGACTTCCGGATATTATAACTGCATATGTGATAGCCAAACACTATGGGGTCAAAATGGAAGATCTGCTCTCACCACTTCACGAATCGTGAAGACCGCCGCGGGTGAAATAGCGCTATACTAAAATATTGTAAAGGGATTCCCTTAATGGAAATTTGGAATGGATTTAAACACAGGAGGGACTATGAAGAAATTATTTAAGCTGATTGTTCTTGTGATAATAGTGGGAGCAGCCTATACAGGATACCAGCACTGGAATCAGGTAAAAAAAATCGTCGACCAGATGACACAAACAACAAACGATAGCGCCGGGCAAACTTCCGGAAGTGAAAACATTTCTGCAGCAGATGAGAATTCGGGTGATAATGCTCTGAATACAGATAGTTCAGATAATGATTCTCAGACTGCAGAAAACACAGTCAGAGATGAAGATACACAGGTAACTCCGGAATTTAAGGAAGCGATGGATAGCTATGAGGAATTCTTTGATAAGTATGTTTCCTTTATGGAAAAGTATTCTGAATCTGAGTCATCGCTTAGCATGCTTGCCGAGTATACAGAATACCTTGCTCAATATGCAGATATGATGCAGAAGCTAAATGATATTAACAAAGAAGAACTATCCACGGCAGATTATGCTTATTACATAGAAGTTACTGCGAGAAT
>R14__coassemble_6899_pt1 | contig 3449 bp, 1 predicted proteins | sample R14__metabat2_high_PE_043 | metagenome-assembled genome bin R14
TCTGTGAGGTTGGAGCCCTTGCGGGGCTTCTCCTCCCCAATTTATGTATGAGATTTTCAGCCGTGCTTCCAGGGCGTCAGTGTAACAGGACCCAGCAACCCAAATGCCGCGTAGCCGAATTCCGCAGGGAATGCGCCCTGTGCATAGAGTTCATTGCAGAGTCCTGAGGTAGCGCGCACCAGCAACATATTTTCGCCGGTCTGCAGCAGCGGGCCGATCTCACCGCTGAGGCCAAGGTGATCCAGCGGCGCCTCTGTGCCGTTGATCCACACCCGGGCCGTATCCCAGCAGCTGCCCAGCCGCAGGACCGCGCCATCGGCCTTCCCATCCCAGTAAATCGTGTTTTTATAATAGCCGACGCCAGAGGTGCCCGGCGCAATGCCCGGGAGCTCCTTCCAGGGCTGCAGTGACGAAAGCCGCTGCTCCGGAAGCATTTCCTTTCTTGTGGCAGTTCCCTCCGGCCCCTCGGCAGAGGTTCCATAGGGATTGGCCGGTGTCCAGCGCTCAATCTGCAGGGACCAGCCCTGCTCCAGCGTGACAGGTTCGCCATAGCTTCTGCCCTGAATGCCAGGAGCCGGCAGTTCCTCACCGCCGATGAGCAGCAGAGCCGCTTCGCCTGCTTCCATCGCCAGTGGCAGCGTGATATAGTCGCCGTCTCTTGTAAATTCCTTTGCCTGTTCCATCGCACCGGTCCAGAGGTTCACCCAGTAGGGCGTGCCCTTCCCCCGGAAGGAAACTGTCTGATCAAAGGCAGCTGCCCCGGGATAAGGATGATAATAGGAGCGGTGCTGGTTAAAGAGATAATAGCTTCGGATTCCACCCGCGTCGCTGCACCAGCTGGTAAGGCCGCAGGGCTGTGCCGGCTCCACCGCCGGACGGACACCAAGCGTCTGCAGGGCCGCAGGAATCTCGTCCGCAGCAGCAACCTGCCGAAAGCGCCCGGTGGCAGCAATCTCTGCCCACAGTTGCCGCAGTCTGACTTCATCATCTCTGAGTCCCTCTGTCAGGCTGGGGATTTCCCCTGCAAGGACCACCGCTGCACCACCACGCGCAAAGCCCAGGATGGCTTCTGCCGCGACGGACGGCATCCGGCACCCATCCGGCAGCTTGCTGCTCTCCACCACCACAGCGCGGAAAGCTGCCCTGTCGGGCTGGATCACGCCATCCACTGTAGCACCGGCATCGCGCATCATCTCCGCATCGTAAAAATCGTAGGTATAACCGGCGCGCACCAGCGGATCACAGCAGTCAAAATTTCCCTCAGGCTTCATAAACTCCCGCAGATATACCATAACATCACGACGGGCAAGGCCTCGACGGACCGCATACTGTCCACGGCAGATGGCCTGGGCAAATCGGTCCATTTCCAGCCAGAAGGGCTGCGTGGCATTGAAGTCCGGCAGACTGGAATAGTGAATGTTGGCACCGGGCCAGACCGCCTGCTCGCCATAGGCAAAGGTGCTGGTGTGCAGTTTCATCTGGTTGACGCCGCCCACCAGCGCAAAATTGATCTCCGTCATCAGGTTACGAAGCTTGCCACGGTAGGGGTTCCGGAAGGTCGCGCCCATCTCACAGGAGACAAGGCATCTGCCCTCCAGCCGCGCCGCCGCGGTAGCTGCCAGATAGGCGCCGGGATTAGACATGTAGTTCAAAGATTCTACTTCCGGGCAGCTGAGGCCCCGCATGGCCTCCTGGGTCTCCAGTGTAGAGGAATAGGCAACCTGATGATGGTAGCCACCGTTATAGCCCGCCATCCATTCGGACATACGGGTCAGGAATTCCTTATAAAGGATGCTGAGTACCTTGTATTTTTCGTTGAGCAGTCGGCGCTCGCCATCCTCCGGCATCCGGTAGCCGGCGTAGATCACCGGCAGATAGGGCAACAGGCTGTACCCGGTATAGGCCTCGAAGGCATCCGGCAGATTCTCAGACCAGGTGGTATCATCCACCCGGGGGTCGCCGTCGCCGCCGTCATAGAAGAGGCCGCCTCTGTTTTCACGCAACAGTGCCCGGATCTCATCGTCAAAGTAATAGCGTTCAAAGGTATCTATGATATGGTCCGCGCCTGCCGCCGTGAAGCAGTTTACAATGGTATGTCTGCCGTCCTCCATCTGGAATGGGAAGGGGCCGGGGTTGGGAGTATGGGTGTTCTTCGGGTTGGTCAGCTCATAGAAGGCGATCACATCCCACCTGCCCTCGGGCAGGGTAAAGCCCTCACTGTGTACATGGACCAGATGTGTGGCCGGTCCCTGCAGACTGCGCTTCTCATACCCGGGAGGGCTGAAGCTGACACCACCGCCGGGTGCCTCCATTCCCGGTCCATCCGGTTTTTCCGGTCTTTCCGGTCTTTCCGGTCTTTCCGGTCTTTCCGGTGCTCCCGGATTGGCTGGCCCATCGGGTGCTTCCGGCGGAGCATCGGGACCTCCCGGTGCTCCGGGGCCGCCGGCACCGGCAGGGTCCATGGAAAGCGGCGTTGTGTTGGGACTGCCGTCGTCCTGAACCGGCCCCACGCAGCCCCGTAGAACCGTACTCATATCAATCTCCTCAAGAATACGGTCCATGCGGCGCTCAATATACATTCTGGCCTCGGAGGGCTGCCTTGTGGCACGCTCCGTCTCCGGGATTTCTTCTGTTGTGATGGTAAAGCCATCCAGCAGGATGCTCTGCTGCAGGACCCTGTTGCCCCCGGCATCCAGCTCATAACGCACTGCCGTAACGGCAATGAGCCGGTTTTCAAAGTTGACGCTTTCGCCGGTCAGCGTCAGGTCCATTACCGTCCCCTGCAGGCCCTTCGCAGCCTCTGTCGCCCACAGGCGCTTGGGACGAAAGCTTTCATTGCCGTCAGAATTCTCTGGCAGGTAGCCCAGTGGCTGACAGCTCATAGCGCCTGAAAGCTGTACATGAATGCCCTTTTCATTGCACTTTTTCAGCAGCAGCCGGAACATATCCCGCCAGGTGTCACTGACAAGCCGGCCATCTGGGACCAGGTCCGTGCCGGATCCCTGACCGCCTGTTTCCAGAACATTGATGCCCAATTGCCGGAATTCCTCCAGCGTCCGGTCAAGCTCCTCCATAAGCCAACCCTTATCCGGGTTTCTTCCGATCCACGCCAGTGGCAGTCCGTATCGCAGCCCCATTCTGTATTCTTCGGGAACCCGGACAAATTGTTCCGCCGCCTCGGGGAGCACTGTATTTTTATAGGCCAATTTCAACACTCCTGTCTTTCATCATTCCGCAATCCTGTCATCTATCTGTTTCCGGCTCTTCCGGTTTTTTCAGACTTCTTCAGATTAACTATAGCATCAAAGACTTTTGCTGTCATTGCCGTTCTTGACGGACATACCATGTCAAATTTAACGGTTTTCTACGCTCTGTCAGTCGGTCCCGGGTAACGCTCAAAGCTTCACAGCTGCAGCGCAGCAAAACCGCAGCAATGCCATAACTGGCAA
>R14__coassemble_7295_pt1 | contig 3308 bp, 3 predicted proteins | sample R14__metabat2_high_PE_043 | metagenome-assembled genome bin R14
GTATCGTCCAAAGGTCAGATTTCACTTCCGGCAAGTATCCGTAAACTCCTGTCTATAGATAAAGGAGACAAACTGGTTGCCTATACATCCGGAGATGTGATCATGTTGAAGGCATTAAAACTTCCGACCATCGAAGAATTTGAAAAATCCATGGATGAGGCACAGGACTGGGCCGCGTCTGTTGGCTATGAGGAACAGGATGTCAATGATATCATTAAATCAGTGAGGGCAAAGAAACGCAGATGAGAATTGTGGTAGATACCAATGTTCTGATCTCCGGTGTATTCTTTGGCGGGATGCCCAGAAAAGTTCTCAGTGCTGTAATTCACAAAGAAATTACTGCCTGTGCTACAGAAGAAATCGTTGATGAATACAACGAGATTGTGCAGGAGATGATTTCAAGAAAGCAGGGGCACTTGAACAAGGATATTCTTGCACCATTGATCGGAACTATGGAAATCGTAGAAGCAAAAACCAGAGTAGAGCTAAGCCGGGATTCGGATGATGATAAATTCCTGGGCTGTGCAAAGGATGCAAAAGCACTTTATATCGTCAGCGGAGATAAGGACCTTCTGGTTTTGGAGAAATTTGATGATATAGAAATCATCACAGCGAAGGAATTCTGTGAGAGATATCTCTTGAAATGATCGAGTATGATTGTAATCCGCTGATAGTATTTTGATAGCAAAAACAAACCAAAGGATTCGGATAATCTGAACCAATCAAAATAATTGAAGCTAACTAACCATAACAAAAATGTTTAGAACAAGATCTTGATTTTCGGTCGCGAACAATTGGGGCTGGCCTGTAGCAGATGATGATTTTCTTCCTTCTGGACTTCTGGTATAATCATAATATATCAGGATTTGAGGCAGCGGCAAAGCCCCCTGCGGTCCGGTCTGCGAATCGGTCTGTTCGTCTTTCGGCTTTTCCCAATACGCTGCTCGAGAACGGAGGCAAATTATGTGTGGACGTTTTACGGTTGACCATGAAGTCATTCAGGAGATCTATACCCTTACCGGCAGCCGGTCGCCGGAGGTCCGTTCCTTTACGCCCGGTGAGATCAGACCATCTAATTCTGCCGTGATCCTCTCCGGTGGACAGCAGGCGCTGCGTGCGGACCAGCAGGTCTGGGGCTTCCCATATGACGAGGGCCGGGCTCTTGCGATCAATGCCCGTTCAGAAACGGTCTTTGAGAAGAAGCTCTTCCGTAGCAGCACCCTCCATTCCCGTTGCGTGGTCCCTGTTTCCTCCTTTATCGAATGGGATTCCTTTAAAGAGCCGGCGTACTTCTCACTGCCGAATCTGCACACCTTCTTTCTGGCAGGGCTTTCTTCCTCCTTTGACGGGGTCAGCCGCTTTACCGTCCTTACGACCGCAGCGAATGCTTCAGTCAGTAAAATTCACCCCAGGATGCCGGTGATCCTGCAGAAGGATCAGCTGGAAGCCTGGGTCTTTGATGATACTGCCTGCCGGGAGCTGCTCCTGCAAAAGCAGCCCGCACTTGCCTGCTGGCAGCAGAATGAACAGCTGTCCTTCTTTTAACGTACGCTTGTCCGTCTTTGGTCATTTTCCTAAATTCACCGGCAAAAGCAAAAAGGCATGATCATTATCGGCACCTGGTTGGTAACAATACTCGCATTAAAATTTGCCAGGGCATTTGTTTATTTCACAGTTTACTAACAAATAAGCAAACTCTCTTTGAATATCTCAATTGAAATTTTGATAATTATTTGTTAAAATTGGTTAAACGAAAGCTGGTGTTAGTTTGTTAGGCGAAGAATTAATTGAATTAGCAAACAAAGTTTGCAGGCAGAAAGCAGAAGAGCAAACTATTGAACTTAAGGCTGCTCATACAGATTGTCCCAAAAGACTTTATGACAGCATATCCAGTTTCTCTAACCAAGATGCCGGTGGAATATTATTATTTGGCATTGATGAGAAGAATGGTTACAGGTTTGTCGGTGTATATGATCCCCAGGACCTGCAGAAAAAAGTAGCTGCGCAATGTCTGCAGATGGAACCCCCTGTCCGAGCAGAATTTACGATTGCCGAAGTCGACGGGAAAATCATTATGTCTGCTGAAATCCCTTCGTTAGATATTTCGGAACGCCCCTGCTATTACCGGGGTGCAGGTCGCGTCAGAGGGTCATATATTCGTGTTGGGGATGCAGATCTCCCCATGACGGACTATGAGCTTTATAGCTTCGAAGCCTTTCGGAAGCACCTTCATGACGATGAGCGACCTGTGGAACGGGCATCCATGAGCCTTTTGGACACTAAAAAAATAGAAGACTATATTCGGCATCAAAGTATAGATCGTCCGGGGTTTTCTGCGCTTTCACCGGAACAGGCAAACGAAATGCTCAACCTCACTCGTGGAGGTGTTCCTACAATGGCAGCAGTCATGAATTTTGGAATTTATCCCCAGGGATTTTTCCCTCAGCTTGGTATTACAGCAATTGTGGTTCCCGGAACTGAAATAGGTGATACCGATGCAGACTCTGCCCGCTTTACGGATAACAAACGTATTGAGGGCACTATACCGATCATGGTAGAAGAAGCTCTGAATTTTTGCCGTCGAAACATGAAGGTAAAAACCATCATTGATAAAGATACCGGTTTACGCCGGGATCGTACAGAATATCCGATTGATGCTTTGCGTGAAGCCATTCTGAATGCGGTCATTCATCGGGATTATAGTATCCATACGGAAGGCACTCCGGTACAGATTGATTTCTTTACTGACCGATTGGAAATCCACAGCCCCGGTGGTCTGTATGGCCGGATGAGCGTGGAGCAGCTTGGCATTGCAAAGCCTGATCTCCGCAATCCAGCTCTGGCGGTTATGGCTGAAACATTAACGGCCGCAGAACATCGCTATTCCGGGATCCCCACCATACGTAATGCCATGAAAGCACACGGTCTGCCGGCACCAAAGTTTGAAAATCGGCGCAACGAATTTGTTGTTACATTATATAATGGAACATCATGCGATCAGCTTGAAGACACGGAGCCTGCTGCTAGGGCTTTAGATCTTCTGGCCTACTGCCGAACGCCCCGTACACGGCAGGAAATCGCGGACTATGTCGGAGTCAAGACTGTCTTCTACGCTATGAGCCACTATGTAAAGCCTTTGCTTGATGATGGGAAGCTGCTTCCGACTATGCCGGATAAACCGAAAAGCCGAAATCAGAAATATTATACCGCTGGCTAACAGAAAGCATGGTGAACACAGTCAAGCACCCATGACTGAACCAGCGGGTATTTCGACCTGCGCAAATTAACCGGAGAGGCGGTCCATCGGT
>R14__coassemble_9057_pt1 | contig 2801 bp, 1 predicted proteins | sample R14__metabat2_high_PE_043 | metagenome-assembled genome bin R14
AAAGGAAGACGTGATGGTGCCTGCCGATTGGACCTGCGAAGAGGTCATGAAGCGGCTGAAGGAGCATAACTTTCCGCATCCCTTCCGTCACAACAGCTATTCGCCGCTCAGCCATTATGCCTGCCCGCTGCGCCCCATGACAAGCAGCATGTTCAAGGTTGAACGACGCCGTGCAAAGGGGTGCGACGCAAGCCGCAATCGCGCCTGGGCGGATACGCTGGATTTTTTGCAGAACGAATGGAAAATATCCTGACAGATAACTTCCACTAACCAAACAATGAGAGCGATCAACTGTTATAAGCAGCTGATCGCTTTTCTTTTGCCCAGGTACTAAAAAACTATTCAAGATGGAGGAATTTATATTCCATGCAGAATCACTGCAAAATGCCCCGCGTTTTATTCCACATAAGTGGGTGCCGACTCTCTTCTGTTCAGCATGTCATACAACTCCGAGGAGAAATCTGCTCCAATATATTGCAGATCATCGCTGTGTACAAATTCGCAGGCAACGATCAGTCCTCGTCCGTCATCTTCATACATGAAAGAAGACAGAATACGGATCAGATGCCCGTCAACCTCTTGCGTGTGATAAAGCAGTTCACCATACCACGGCCCTTCGTCCTGTGCAAAACTAATCGTCATAGCATTTTCCAGACTCAGTCCGTAGCTGGTTCCCGCTTCTACCTGAAAAGAGCATTTCTGCTCTTTTTCACCATCGGAATACAGAAAGTTTCCATTTTTAAAAGTAACTGTATCAGGCATAGTACTGTTCACTTCGGTCCATTCTCCCTGAAGCGGCTGATAGGCTGACGTTGAGTTTCTCTCGTGTCTGAGATAGAAAAGCACAGCCGTTCCTGCCACAACAAGAATGACAAGCAACAGAACCAGAATTGTACACTTTTTACCCATACGCTTGTATCTCCTCCATCAACACTACTTAGAAATACTTCTCTTGCCGATACCATTAACCTTGCTGATTGTAAATTTGTATGAATTGATTATAGCACTGCCTATGCGGGATTGCCACTGAAGCAGGGGCGTATTAATGATTACCTTGTACAGGAATGAAAGTATTTGGTTTCAAATGATATAAGAAATACAAATTGGCTACTGGTAATACATAATCAGGATAGTTTTTTAGTATCCTTCTGATTTTTCAGATTGGTAGTAAAAAGCTATCCTCTTTTTATATACAAGGAAAGGAAGGTGGCTTATATGGCCAAAAAGAAAGAAAATCTGATCACAGCCCTGTACGAGCGTCTTTCCAGAGATGACGAGCTGCAGGGTGAATCCAATTCCATTATCAACCAAAAGAAAATCCTCGAGGATTATGCGGCGCAGCATGGTCTGACAAATATCCGGCATTACACGGACGATGGTATCTCCGGTACCCGCTTTGACCGGCCGGGCTTTCAGCAGATGATCTCTGATATCGAGGCTGAAAAGGTTGGCGCTGTCATCATCAAGGACATGAGCCGTTTCGGCAGAGACTATCTGCAGGTTGGAACTTATATGGAACTGCTCCGTCAGCGCGGAGTTCGTCTAATCGCCTTGAGTGACAATGTGGATACCATGAAGGGCGATGATGAATTCACACCCTTCCGTAATATCATGAATGAGTGGTATGCCAGGGATACCAGCAAGAAGGTCCGTGCCGGATTTCAGGCAAGGAATCTGCAGGGCAAGCATACCAGCAGCGCTGTTCCCTATGGGTATCTGAAATCAGAAGAAGATAAAAATCAGTGGGTCATAGATCCTGTCGCGGCACCGATCGTAAAGCGAATCTTCCAGATGACGCTGGAGGGCAAAGGACCATATCAGATTGCACAGATTCTCTCTGAGGAGAAAATCGAAATCCCGGCCTACCACCATCAGAAGCTGGGCATCGGGCTGTGGCAAAGCCGGGAAATCAAGAATCCTTATAACTGGGGAAGCTCTACTATTGTTCATATGCTCAGCAATCCCAGTTATCTCGGGCACACCTGCAATTTTAAGACCAGGAAGCATTTCAAGGATAAGAAAAGTCACTATGTGGATCAGGACCAGTGGAATATCATTGAGAATACCCACGAAGCCATCATTGATCAGGATACCTATGACAATGTGCAGCGCATGCGGGCCAACATCCGCCGGTATCCGGATGGCTGGGGTGAAGCGCATCCCCTTGGTGGCCTTTTATATTGTGCAGACTGTGGCAGCAAGATGTATGTTCACCGGACCAATAATGGCAAGCGGATCCCGCAGTTTACCTGTGGAGCCTATGGAAAAGTTCCGGTTGGAAGCCTGTGCCCAACACAGCACCGCATCAATGCCGATGTGGTCATGACACTGATCCAGGAGACACTCCGTGCCATCATTCGATTTGATGAGGAAGATGAAAAGGCCTTTGAAAAGGTGGTCAGGGATACGATTTCCGCTCAGCAGACTACAGAGGTTAAGGATCAGAAATTCCGCCTTGCTACCTGCAGTAAACGAGTAGAAGAACTGGAGAAGCTAATCTGCAAAATTTACGAGGACAATGCTCTCGGCAGATTGCCCGACAAAAGGTATCAGCTGCTGAACAAGCAGTATGAAGCAGAACAGGCTGCACTGGAGGCAGAAATTCGTACTTTGGAAAATGCCGTTGCCGAGGCAAATCAGCAGCAGCGATCCGCCGGAAAGTTTATTGCACTGATCCGAAAGTATCGTGACTTTGAAGAACTTACTACACCGATGCTGATTGAACTGATCGATAAGATATGTGTTCATGAGCGTGATATCAAGGGTGCTATCGATTCTCCGCAGACGGTTGATATCTATTT
>R14__coassemble_10515_pt1 | contig 2509 bp, 3 predicted proteins | sample R14__metabat2_high_PE_043 | metagenome-assembled genome bin R14
GCATCGAGGCCGGCAAGAAGTACTTCTCCGTGGCCTCCGGCGGCGGCACCGGCCGCACCCTGCATCCCGACAACATGGCCGCCGGCCCCGCCTCTTACGGCATGACCGACACCATGGGCCGTATGCACGGTGACGCCCAGTTCGCCGGCAGCTCCTCCGTCCCCGCTCACGTGGAGATGATGGGCTTCCTGGGCATGGGCAACAACCCCATGGTCGGCGCCACCGTGGCTGTGGCTGTGGCCGTGGCTCAGGCTCTGGCGAAGTAAGCTCTGCAACCGTTCCGAGGGGAGCAAACCCTGCTCCCCTCTTTCTTTGTGTCCGTTGACTGTTCTGTATGGAGGGAAAAGCAACATGAAGCAAAACCGCAATTCCGCTATCCTGTGCCTGCTGGCGGTGGTCACCGGCCTGGCCATGCTCATCACCGGCATCGTATTCCTGTCCGGCTTCGGCAGCTACTACTCCACCGACTCCATCACCAGCACCTCCTTCGGCGCCGATTTCTACACCTATGAATTCCGCGCCACCCGCATCGCGGCCCAGAACGCCGCCGCCACCGCCCATTATGTGCGCGACATGGCCCAGCTGGTGGCCCGCTGCGCCGGCGCGGCGCTGATCTTCGGCGGCATCCTGGTGATCCTGGCCGGTCTGCTGAAGCTGAACAGCCTGATCTCCGTGGCAGATCTGCTGCTCAAAAAGACTGCCGCTGCCCAGCCTGCCCCGGTGACCGGGGCCGCTCCCGCCGAGACGCCCGCTGCCGAGGTGCCTGCCATGGAGGTGGTGCCTGCCGCCGGGCCCGAGGCGCCCATGACAGAGGAAGCCGCTCCCGTGGCCGAGGCGGAGGAGGCTGCCGCCGATGCCCACGCGTCCGCGGAGGCGTAAAGCATCCCCATATAAATGAGGCCGGACGGTTTTTGAACCGTCCGGCCTTTTGTATTCCCGGAATGCCGATCCGCACAAAACGCACCGGTAATATCATTCCCACCTTTTATTTGTAGAAAGCTTCATTTACAGCCTTAAGGAAATCCTTTGTTGAATGATAATTCAATCTTGACACTACTGTCTGGGTTGATTTTCCTTTTTTCACACAATATTCAGTAATTGATGGTGCGGCAACATTGATCAGTAAATAGTCTTCCTTCCCAAACTTGATGATAAAGAACACATAGCCGGAATCAGCAAGAGGCTTTACTTTGTTATTGATAAACGAATCATATTCACTCGGTGTCGCAATGGAAAAGTTGTATTTTGACATAAGACAACAGGCAGCCTTCTTCATTGTGATATCATAATCGTTATTGTCTTCGATTACGCATTCACTGAAAGCCCCCTCTTTGGCTGTTGCTGTAGGTTTAGCTGTAGGTTGTATACCCTCACTGCCTGAACACCCTGATAAAATGGACAGCAATGCCACTGTAAGAATCAAAAGCATACTTTCTGCAAAACGATTTTTTGATCTTTCCACCGCTTATTCCTCCTGTTCACAAGGCCACCATTTTCAAGAGTATTCGATAAAAATATAGCCATATGGTTATATTTTCTGCATTGTACCACAGGATTAAGGTATTGTCAAGATAACCAAACGATTATCTTGTGGGAGTGGTAGGCAATGGCTTGCTATCGCAGAATAAGGGACCTCAGGGAAGACCACGATATGACGCAGAAGCAAGTCGCGGACTACCTCGGCATGAAACAGCCACAATACTTCCGTTATGAACAGGGTTATCGGGATATTCCCACAGACATTCTGATCAGGCTCGCCGATCTGTACCATACCTCCACGGACTACATTCTGAATCGAACTGATATCATTGAACCGACAATATCGAAAGCAAATACAAATCCATGATAATTGAAGGGAGCTGCCCACTGTGAGCAGCTCCCTTTTCTCCGTTTCTCAAGTCCAAGTCGCCTTACTCCCCTTCCGGCACCTCACTGCCCCAGATGCAGCAGTTGTTGTCGCCAATGCAGGAGAAGGTCATCACGGTGCGCAGCTGCTCATCATACTGCTCCAGGAGGAAGCCCTGATAGCAGGCGTCGGAGGTGGTGACGGTCAGCCAGTCGTAGCCCTTGCCGGAGTCCTTCATCTGCCAGGTACCGGTGAGGCCGCCGGTGACGGTGCCGTCCGGGAGGAGCGTGACCTGCTCCGTGGGCAGCATGTCGCCGGAGGTCTTGGTGCCGTGGTTGATCAGCTCGTAGGTGCGGCAGACCCGTTCCGGGTCGTAGTGGGCCAGGGGCTCGTTACGGTTCTCATAGACCGTGGGCACGGGCCAGCTGTCCTCATTCAACAGCTGGCGGCGGACGCGTACCTCATGGCCCTCCGTGCCCTCGTCGAAGCGCTGATGGCAGATGAGATAGCGGCTGCCCGTCACGCTGTCGATCAGCGCGGAGTTGTGTCCTGCTGCGCGGTAGCCGCGCTGGCCCGTGAACTGCCAGTTGCCCATCAGCTTGATGCCGTACCGCTCGTTGGAGATGCCGTTCTTGGAGGCGTACCGGCCCGCGGCGTCCACAT
>R14__coassemble_11979_pt1 | contig 2294 bp, 3 predicted proteins | sample R14__metabat2_high_PE_043 | metagenome-assembled genome bin R14
GAAGCGCTTATCGGGCAGCTTGCGGATATCGATGAACAGTGTATTCTGCGATATCGGTATATCCAGATGATGTCCTGGGACGACATTGCAGACGAAATGCGTGTCTCCCTGCGTACGATTTACCGCCTTCACAGCCGCGCCCTGAAAAATTTTTCTGAAATTCTTGAAAATAGTCAGTAATTGGCAGCCCATGCCGGTACATGGCAAAAAGAAATGTGCTATAATAGTATCGTCAAAATAGCACACAGGAGCCACCGCAGATCTTTACCCCCTGATCTGTGGTGGCTCTTGCTATACCCATGGAGTTGAAAATAATGCCCACCAAGCCTAAACACCCCTGTGCTTACCCTGGGTGCCCTGAGCTGACCCTGGGTCGGTACTGTGAGAAGCACCAGAAGCAGGAGAACGCACGATACGAGAAATACGACAGAAACCCTGAGACGAAGAAGCGCTACGGCCGAGCGTGGAAACGGATCAGGGATTCTTACGCGAAAGCCCACCCCTACTGTGAGCAGTGCTATGCCCGGGGCATCCTCGTCCCTGTTGAGGAGGTCCATCACAAGGTTCCTCTCGCAGAGGGTGGGACGCATGCCAGAAGCAATCTCGTGTCTCTCTGCAAATCTTGTCATAGTCAGATACACGCCGCCCGGGGAGACAGATGGCACAACCGCCGGGCCGGTGACGGGTAGGGGCGGTCAAAATCTCAAAAATCAGACTTTTCTACCAACGGTGCCAGGGTCTCGCGTTGAAAAATCGCAATTTCAAAAAGGCATTTTGGGTGGGTTTTGAACATATAGCAGCAAAGAAGGTGTAACGATGGCCAAAGACGGTACCGCAAGAGGCGGTCAGAGAGTCGGCGCAGGCCGCAAGCCCAAAGCGCTGGCAGATAAGGTGGGTGCCGGAAACCCCGGTCATCGTCCGTTGATGGTGATGGAGGTCCCGGACACCCCGGATGTGCCAGACGGACCGGAGGGCATTGCACTGAGCGGTCTGGACATGCCTCCCCCAAGTGAATATCTCCGTGCCCGCCAGAGGAACGGAGGCAATCTAGAGGCAGAAAGCATATACAGAAAGACCTGGTACTGGCTGAAGGAACGGGGCTGCGAGAAGCTGATCAGCCAGCAGCTGCTGGAGCAGTACGCCATGAGCGTATCCCGCTGGATACAGTGCGAGGATGCCATCTCCGAGTACGGCTTCCTCAGCAAGCATCCAACAACTGGAGCTGCCTGCGCATCTCCGTATGTGGCAATGAGCCAGCAGTACATGAAGCAGGTCAATCAGGTCTGGTATCAGATATTCCAGGTTGTGAAGGAAAACTGTTCCACCGAGTTTAAGGGCTCACCTCAGGACGGCCTGATGGAAACCCTGCTCCGGTCACGGAACGGATAGTGAGGTAAGTATGATTGAAAAAGTAAACCCGGCACACCCCGATAAAATCGCTGACCGGATTGCCGGTGCCATCGTGGACATTGCGTACAGCTGCGAGAAAGATCCCCGCATCGCCGTTGAGGTCCTGCTCGGCCATGAGGTGTGCCATGTGATTATCGAAACCGATACGGATATCCCGTACAGCGCAGTGACCGCAGCAGTCAGACGGCTTGCCGGAGAGGTCCTGACAGATGTACATATCGTTCCCCAGGACAAGCACCTTGCCGCCAACCAGTCTGACGGGCTGCGCTGTGGCGACAATGGTATTTTTAAGGGCATGCCCCTGACCGAGGAACAGCGAAAGCTGTCGAAGATTGCGAGGGACATTTACGCTGTATATCCATATGATGGAAAGTACATTCTGGACGGTGACCGTCTGATCATCTGCCAGTCCAACGCTAAAAATGTACATCTGAGAGAAACCTACCCGGACGCGATCGTCAACCCGCTCGGTGAGTGGACCGGTGGTCTGGATGTAGATACCGGAGCTACAAACCGGAAGCTCGGCTCGGACATGGCTGATGCCGTTACCGGTGGTGGTCTGCACGGGAAGGACCTGTCGAAGGCAGATGTATCCGTAAACATCTATGCTTTCGTCAAAGCGCAGGAAACCGGAAAGCCCGTGGAGCTCTGCTGCGCAATCGGTGATGACACAGTTGACGGTCTCCCCTACAGCGAGATCGTTGCAGAGGCCCGATGCTTCATTGCCTGCCTTGGTGGATTTGAGAAGCTGGCTGAATGGGGGCTGTTCTGATGACCACGACTACAAACTTCCAGCTCGTCCCCCTGGACAAGCTGGTCCCATACGCAAACAATGCCCGAACCCACTCGGCAGAGCAGATCAGCAAATTGCGCTCCAGCCTGAG
>R14__coassemble_13112_pt1 | contig 2154 bp, 3 predicted proteins | sample R14__metabat2_high_PE_043 | metagenome-assembled genome bin R14
CAATTTGATTTATTCATGTATGAGCGAGGATCATGCGGCGTTTTGTTTCCTGAAATTCCGGTGGGAGCTCTTCTTCTGCAAGCTCATGAACACGCTGCTCTGTGCCATCCCGAATGGCCTGCTCATAATACCAGCATTTATAGTTCAGCAGCTCCATCATTTTCTGATAATCATCAATCTGCTTTTGTACGGCTTCCCTGCGTGATTGAAATAATTCCAGACGTTCCTGCAGAGAATCGTCTCCGCGACCGACCATATGGATAAAATCACGTATCTCTTTGATTGACAAGCCGGAGTTTTTCAGGCATTCGATCACCTTCAGCCACTCGTAGTCCTTTTCAGTGAACATCCGAAGCCCACCCCCTGTACGTTCCACAAAAGGCAGCAGCTTCTGCTGATCATAAAAACGAAGGGTAGAGGCAGGGATTCCCAGCAGGCGGGACATTTCACCAATCGTAAAAATCATAAAATTTCCTCCCAAATGGGCTTGACTTAAAGTGCACTTTAAGTGATATGATCTACTTGATACCACGGTATTATCTTAAGCCCTGAACAGGCGAAAGTCAAGGAGGAAGATCCATGTATCATGAAAAGATCAAGCTGGTCAACGGTGTCATGGTTCCCATGCTGGCGCTTGGTACCTGGCTGATCGATGACGACAAGGCCGCACAGGCTGTGCGCGACGCAATCAACATCGGTTATCGTCACGTGGACACTGCACAGGCATATGGCAATGAACGTGGCGTTGGTGAAGGTATCCGCACCTGCGGCGTGACCCGTAATGAGCTGTTTGTGACTTCAAAGGTGGCGGCAGAGCATAAGACCTATGAGGAAGCCGCTGCCGGCATCGACAATACGCTGAAGCTGATGGGACTGGATTACATTGATATGATGATTATCCATAGCCCTCAGCCCTGGGTTGAGGTCAACCAGTCTGAAAACCGCTATGTGGAAGGCAATCGTCAGGCTTGGAAGGCGCTGGAGGATGCGTACAAGGGCGGAAAGATCCGTGCCATCGGCATTTCCAACTTCCTTCAGGGAGATATCGAGAGCCTCGAGGAAGCCGCGGAGATCAAGCCCATGGTCAACCAGGTGCTTTGCCACATCTCCAACACGCCCCTTGAGCTGATCGATTATTGCCAGAAAAAGGGAATCGTGATGGAGGCCTATTCACCCGTGGCTCATGGTGAGGCTTTGAAGAATCCCGTCATCGCTGAAATGGCTGAAAAGTATCGGGTTACGGTGGCGCAGCTGTGCATTCGGTACTGCCTGCAGCTCGGATGTATCACCCTACCTAAGACCGCCAAACCGGATCATATGCGGGATAATGCCGCTGTGGACTTTACGATCAGCGATGCAGATATGGAAATTTTGAAGCACGTGGAAAAGATCAGGGATTACGGCGCACACAGCTTCTTCCCCGTGTTTGGAGGTAAAATGTAATGAAACGGCTGATTTGTCTTGCGCTGTCAGCTGTACTTCTGGTTCCCTTTTCTTTGACTGCATTCGCCGAAGAAAGCAACCGAATCCTGGTTGCCTGCTTCTCTGCTACCGGCAATACGATGTCGCTTGCGGAAAGGGTCGCGGAACTGCTGGGAGCCGATCTGTATGAGATTCTTCCCGAAACACCGTACACCGATGCCGATCTGGACTGGAATGATAAGAACAGCCGTACCACCATCGAGTGCAATGACGACGCAGCCCGCCCGGCAATGGCCGGTGATATGCCGGATCTGTCACAGTATGATACAGTGGTCATTGCACATCCCATCTGGTGGGGGCAGGCCCCGAAAATCATTCGCACATTCCTGGAAGCCGGAGACTTTTCCGGAAAGACAATGGTGACCTTTTGCACTTCGGCATCCAGTGGTTTGGGAAGTAGTGCTAAAACACTACAGAATCTGCTGAATGATGATAGCATCACCTGGCTTGAAAGTCGTCGATTCTCTGCTGGAACCGATGAGAGCGAGCTGAGCAACTGGCTGGAAGCCATTGGGCTGCTGAGGTAAAAGAGAAGATTTAACATCATAACATTACACAGGGTATAGGCATGTGAAAAGCTGTACCCTGTGTTTTTATATTTGCAGGCGGTGTCAGAAAAAATCATTGTTTACCGTTCGGCGCGTTCTCCCAGGCATACTCAATGGCTTCCTT
>R14__coassemble_16470_pt1 | contig 1849 bp, 1 predicted proteins | sample R14__metabat2_high_PE_043 | metagenome-assembled genome bin R14
CAGCGGTGGCCGGGAAGGCGCACAGAGAGGCGATCATGGCCAGAGCCAGGACCATTGCCAGCATCTTCTTCATAGGGTTACCTCCTTTTTATTTAACCGACTTTCCGTCGGTTGAAACCAAGTTACTTTATCGTTAAAGTTTACGATAACACCAAACCGCCGTATCTACAAATCATCAACAAAGCACTTGCTAAGGTCATCATAACATGTTAAAATAGGTTTGTCAAGTACCAAATTTGTGAATTATGGCAGATGATCGCACAAAAGCGCCTGACGGAAGGAGTAGCAGCAATGGCTGGAAATCAGAAAAGCAAGATCACGCTTCGTGATATTGCCGCAGAAACGGGTTATTCCGTCAATGCGGTATCGAGGGCTCTTCGCGGACTGAATGACATCGGCCCCGCTGCCAGCCAGCGCATTCGCGAGGCGGCGGCAAGGCTGGGATATGTGGGCAACCAGTCTGCCAGGGCCCTGCGGTCAGGCAGATCGTGGAGCATCGCGCTGCTGGTTCCCAGTATGACCAATCCCTATTTCAGCGTGATGACCGATCTGATCCAGGTGCAGGCAAGGCGCCGGGGCTATTCCCTCAGTGTGATGTGCATTCGGGACGATTCTGTCATGGCCATGCAGTGCGCGGAGCAGGCTATTGCCCGTTGCGTGGACGGGGTATTACTTTTCCCGATCCTCGGCTGTGAGCCTGTGCTTCAGCGGCTGCGTGATGCCGGCATGCCCTGTGTGCAGCTGTCCGCTTCGGTGTCCGATACGCTTAGTGACAGCGTCATCATCGATGATGAAGAAGGCGGAAGGCTGGCGGCCCTGGCACTGGCGGACGCGGGCTGCCGCAAGGTCTGCTTTATGAGTACATCCGATTTCACCGTTTCTGTGCCTGCCAGACGAAATGGTTTTTTCTGCGGCTGCCGTCAGGCCGGGTACGCCCCGGAAGATGTGCTGTGCCGCGATTACGTCGAATGGTATTTCACTGTCACGGACGAACAGCGCTGGCGCAGCCTGATGACGGAGGAGCTGCTGCGCCTGCGCTCCGTGGGCGTGGACGGACTCTTTGCCTTCTGCGATATGGAGGCCTACCGTGTGCTGAACCTCCTGGAGGACAGCGATGAGCTTTCGCCGAAGGATTTCCGTGTGGTGGGCTTCGATAACATGTCGGCTTACCTAAATCTGATGAAATCCGTTTGCACCGTGGACGGCGGGCAGGAGGAGATCGCGAAGTCGGGCATGGAGCGACTGATCCGGCGCATCGAGGGCGATGCTCAGCCTCCGGTTCACCACCGGTGTGCCGTACGCCTGATCCCGGGCAAAACCGCCGCTCCCGTTACGCACCGGAACGAATAAAGCATGAATGGCATGAAGTCGCTGGTGCCTGTCGGATTGGTGGAGTCAAAGTTATTGGCCAGGAAGCGGATGCTCCTCTCAGAAAAGAGTAGTTCTGTGTAGTAAGCGGCCTGGATGTAATCGGTTCAGGGTACGAGTAGATTATAAGTCCAACTTGGGCCATTGCAGCCATACTTGGCGCCTGCCTTCGGTCTGGAAGCCATGGTCAGGCTTTCTGTTTGAGTCAGGATGCTGTTATTCCGGGGATCCGCATCCATGTAAGGCAAAATGTCCTCATGTTTATCCTCCAACAGGTGGAGCCATACTCCTCATTGTGCCGGCACATCTTGGCATTTTTGCCTTTCACATACACAGCCAATCGGAGCAGACGCCCATACAGAATGAAATTCAGAAAGGGATGGTTCAGAGTAGAGACGTTGAATTTCTCCTTGACAAAAAAACTCCCGACCGGAAAGCCCTTGCAGACGGCATCCGTCCTGGTCGCCCGCCGCAGCGGGCG
>R14__coassemble_22250_pt1 | contig 1518 bp, 1 predicted proteins | sample R14__metabat2_high_PE_043 | metagenome-assembled genome bin R14
GGTGTAAATTAGTATTTTCCCTTTAGGTTTCTGGGGGTTTTATCCCGGAGGATGCCTTGCATCCTCTTAGTTACCTGTTGGCACATCGGAGAAATCAGTCAATGGGCGCACAGCGCCCCTGAAAGGGTTCCGTTGACTGATTTCGGAGTATGTGCTATCTGTCAGGCAGCCAGCACTATTTGTTGTTCCTCCGCAATCTCTGCAAGCTTCCTTTTCAGATCTGCTGTCATAAAATTTGCATAGGTATCTGCTTTGAACATGCTTCGGTTTGAGGCAATCGCCTCATTCCTTTCCAGCAGAACAGAACCCATAAGGCGCATCAGTGAATCCTCACTGGGAAATATCCCAATAACCTTTGAGCGACGTTTAAGTTCTTTGTTAAGCCGCTCAATCTGGTTGGATGTTCGGAAATATTTGCGAAGGTATGATGGCAATGCCATAACGGTCATCGCATCTTCGAAGCCTTCATCCAGACAGTTCATGGCTTCTTCTGCTATATCGCTGTAATCTTTGATGATAGCGTCCCTGAGTTTGCGGGCATCTTTGAGGGTGTTGCTGTTGTACATTTCCTGCAGCTCAGCAGCAAGGCCTTTCTGATACTTCGCAGGTGTTTTCTGCGTAATATTCCGTGAAAAGTGGAACTGACAGCGCTGCCATGGAACACCCGGAAACTGCCTGCTGATCGCATCGATAATCCCTTCATGGGCATCGGATGTAATTATGCATACACCTTTTAAGCCACGTTTTTTCAGGGATTTCAGGAACTCGTTCCAGGTATCCTTGCTTTCGTTTTTATAGATGTCGAATCCTATGATTTCACGCTTTCCACTTGTATTTGTTGCATATGCAATCATGAAGGCTTTGGAAATCACCCGGGAGTTTTCCCGAACTTTGAAGTATGTGGCGTCCACCGTAAGAAATGGATACTCTTCATTAAGCGGGCGCTCACGGAACTCCCTGACCTTGGAATCAAGCTCTTTACAGGCCGATGAAACAGCGGATTTGGAGAAACTTTTGCCGCAGAGCGTTTCCATCACCCGAGAGACCTTGCGTGTTGAAACACCATTAACTACCATCTCTGCCATGGTAACAACCAGAGCAGCTTCGCTGCGACAATAGTTATCGAAAACCATTGTCTTAAAGGGTTCTCCATCACGGTGCTTAGGTACTCGAAGGGTAATCTGACCAATCCGAGTGGTCAACGGACGGTCCCGGAATCCATTCCGGCTTCCGGTCCGTTCAGTGGTTCGTTCATATGGTTCAGCTTTCAACTGTTCAGCCGATTCGGCCTTCAGGATGCTGTTCAGGCTATCCTGAAGAAGTTTAACAAAAGCATCGTTGCGATTATCTGAAAGCAACTGTAGAATTTCATCCTGATTTAAAGTAATATTGAGTTGAGCCATTGTTTTTCCTCCTCGGTATTATTTTGGTTGTGGTGATCTTAATTATACCTAAAGGAAGAGCAATTGGCTCTTTTTTATATGAATTTGTAATTTACACCATTATAGGGGCTTAATC
>R14__coassemble_22585_pt1 | contig 1503 bp, 2 predicted proteins | sample R14__metabat2_high_PE_043 | metagenome-assembled genome bin R14
TGGTCCTCTGTCAAGATTTAGATCAAGTTAAAATGAGAAATTTCTCGTATGCGTGAGGTAGTGTTACCGGTACGCCTGGGCGCTGCCCAGACCCGCCCCTCGTCGGGGAGGCAGGAAAGGAAGGAGTCCTTCCTTTCTGCGTAATAGGGTGATTCGTGTTGTTTCGTCAAGAGCTGCCCGGGCGCTACGCGCCCAGCGTACTGTCCCTTGACTCCATTCCCTCTCCATTCAGGCTGCAGGGATTTTGTTGTAAAGCCTTTCAAACTGTTCGGGTGACATATAATTGCAGTGACTGTGTATCCTTACGGTATTGTAGAAGGTTTCAATGTATTCAAACACCAGTGCATGTGCATGGTCGAGATTTATAATCCGAAAACGCTTGAGCCACTCCCGTTTGATAAGCGAATGGAACGACTCAATACAGGCATTGTCATAGGGGTACCCCTTACGGCTGTAACTAAGTTGAAATTTTTCAGCTGCCTTACGGTATTCTCTTGATACATACTGGCTGCCACGGTCGGAATGCAGAATCAAAGGCAGGTCAGTGCTGCGGCGGGCTTTGGCTTTGTTAATCGTTTCAACGACATAAGAGGCCTCCATGCTGTCGGAGAGCGTCCATGCAATGATTTTGCGGGAGTAAAGGTCCATGACACTTGTAAGGTAAACAAAACCGTTATCGGTCCATATGTAGGTGATGTCAGTACACCATACCGCATTGGGGCGATCGGGATTAAACTGCTCATCCAGGATGTTGTGGAGTTCCTTGCTGAAGTCAGAATCAACTGTGGTTGCAATCCATGGTTTCACCCACTGGGCACGGATGCCCATCTCGCGCATATATTTTCCAACAGTGCGTTCTGCTATGACTTCGCCAGCTCGGCGCAACTCAACAGTGATCTTGGGTGCACCGTAATTCTGCTTGGAACTATCGTATACTTTCTGAATCTTATCCTTCATGGCATCTTTATGCTGTTGTGATGCGGAAGGTTTATGCTTCGTGAAGGCGCGGTAGCCGGATCTGGAAACGCCAAGATATTTCAGCATTCCGGAGATGGAGACACGGCGTTTTGATGCTTTGGATGCCTCCACCTTGGCAGCAACCTCTGTATAGATGGCTGTTGTCAGTCTTTGCCCAGAATGCTGATGGCTTTTTTTAAGACATCAAGGGCATCCTGTGCATCGCGAAGTTCACGCTTGAGACGGGCAATTTCTTTCTGCTCATCGGAGGCATAATTTCCCGATCCTCTTGTGGGTATGTCCCCATCATTGTCGCGGAATTGGGCCAGCCAGCGGGAGAGGGTGCTCAGACCGATGCCAAGGTTCTTGCAGCACTCTTCCTGAGTGAGATCCGGATGCTCCTTGACATATTTGATGGCATCCAGTTTGAACTGCTTGTCGTGTTGGTTGTTTTTACGTGCCATGTGGGATTCCTCCTGTTTCTTTATAATACATTGTTTTGGGAGAAATCTCATTTTAATTTGAACTATTTATATACTAGCAGCA